>Ga0065711_1028946_pt1 | contig 38404 bp, 24 predicted proteins | sample Hoacrofraction12_FD_59098 | JGI IMG/M metagenome (GOLD analysis project Ga0065711, IMG submission 59098) | Hoatzin crop microbial communities from Cojedes, Venezuela - Epithelial fraction 12 v2 (version 2) | ecosystem: Host-associated > Birds > Digestive system > Esophagus > Crop | place...
CGGGGCCGCGCCAGCTCGGCCCCCTGCAACGCCCGAGCCGCGGCCCAAGGCCCTCCGAGCCCCATAGAGCCCCACGGTGCCGGGCCGGTCCTTCGCAGGCCCTTCCCTGCCCGCCGGCCGGTGGGCCCGCCGACAGCCGGCCGCCCGGCCCCGACGGCTCGCTGCCTTCACAGCCCCTGTGCCCACGCAGAACGTTCTCCGGCACAATCTCCTCATTTTCAGCATGCGGCCTGTTTTTGCCTTGATGACAAAAAACCCCTCTGTAAAACTTGTTTGGAACAGAAGCTGACGGCACAAACCAAGCGGCTGTTCACAGTCTACGCACAGACATCAATTCACTGGAATAGTCCGGGGGGTGAAAGCGCGTGTGCACCATGATGAGAAAATGATTTCCACACAGAAATTCAGCAGACGCCTGTAATGCACTCCCTGCGGTTAGCTCACACACACCAGGAAAAAGGGAAAACAATCACAAGGCTGAGATAGGCATTTATTTCCTCCAAACCCCTTTAAACATCAACAGCTGTACATTTTTTATTTCATGGAAAAAATATAAAGCGTGTAGTTTGCCAAAAAAGTATGAGAATAATGAGAAATCAATGCATGACCACCCCTCTGTTCTCATCTTGAATTCTTCCAAATGATGTAAGCTTGAAGGTGTACTGGAATGCTATAAAACACTGAGCTCTCAAATAATAAAATACTTAAGTACAGCTAAAAATTAAAGTTGAACTGGAAGGCGCTCTACCCACCACGGACTTTTCCCCAGCAACCAGGTTTCCTCCACAACAGCTTGTGACACCACGGGGCAGAAGCCAGGCTACCTGCGCACGGTTTTTGGCCACCACCCAGCCCACGCTCCAACCACGTAACCGCAAAGCTGGATTTTGCTCTGAAGGGACAGCGGCAGGGGTGGTTTATTGTACTGGTTTTCCCTTTTAAGTGGTCTTCCAGGCCGGCGAGCCCGAAGCGGCTGAGCAGCCTTATAAGGCAGCGAGGCTGCGTGGAGGTGGCCGTGCCCTCAGCAGCCTCCATCTATTCCTGACCACCCAGGCCAGACAGTTGCTCCTCTCATCTCCAGCACCTTGTGCACAGCCCCTCACCAGAACCGCTCGCCCTCAGCGCTAGTCAGGGAAAGGCCCTCTTCTACCCCAGAGCACGGGGCTCGCTAACCCCCTCTGCTCCCCCAAAACACACCCCCTGCCCCAGCCTGGCCTCATCTCCAGAGAAAAAACCAAACATCTCAGTGACACCATTTTGACCTGGTTTCTTTCCAATTCCTCCTTCTCCACTCCACCTCCCCTGGGGCAAAGGGCGAATAACGCCTCAGCCGCTTTCACCGGGACGGAGACAGGTCATGCAGTAGCAGAGAGTAAAATGCATCCTTATTCCACGTCTGGGGCTGCAGTTTGCACCGCCTTTACCCCTGTGGTGCAGAAGCGTGCCCGTTCTGCCACCAGACAGCAACAGGGCAGCTTGTCAAGCGGGCAGCGGAGTCTTTCACAAACTCAGTTCTTCAGAGGCCTCACCACCTCTAAAAAACACCACCTCCCTCTCTGGAGATATTCAAGACACACCTAGATGCAGTGACCCTGCTTCGGCAGGGGGGTTGGACTAGATGACCCACAGAGGTCCCTTCCAACCCCTACCATTCTGTGATTCTGTGACCTCTGTCAGTAATGGCTGACACAAGGAAATATTCTGAACCAAGACTCTGCCAAGAAGAAACGAGGCATTTTTTCCAAACTCCATTCTATACTCGTATGATGTTCAATTTAACTTATAAAGCGCATTTCAGATTGCCTTCAAGTGGTACTGAACACCCCAAAGACACGCTCCTACTTCTACCAAATACATACCTCTCACACCGTTTCAGGAGTTTGATTTACATTTCTTTCAAGTAAGAGTCCAAACACTAACAGTTATTTCAGGCAGGGCAAACAAATGAATTGTGCCTACTACAGAGCGCAACATCCTTCATGCTACTACTGAACTAATGGTGCTGTGATAGCTGTGAGGTATGTGGTACAACTGTCAAGGCAGGCAATCCTTAATAATATCCAAGACAGACACTGTTAAAATACAAATCACAAGACTGTCTGGAGGACAGGCAAGTTTGCCCATTTGGACAAAGCTTTATTAATAGACTGGGACTTAGTAACAAAGAATATTAATACCCAGCGCAGCACCACCTATTCATTACCACAGAGGGATTTTGCTACATGGGAATACTAACCCAGCAACTCTATTTCCAAGGGCTTCATTAAAGGCAATCTCAGTAAAAATCCGCTAAGCAAGAAAGCAATTTTTGAGAGCATGAAAAAAAATAAAGAAGTTGTTGCTGGTACAACTGCTAACATTAAGTATGCTAAGGCAACAGAAAACAGTGTTTACGTCATTACGGCTTACTAAATTTACTGCAGTGTATCTGTGTGCATTCTTAACAAAACACAGATTTGTCATGTCAAGGCACTAACACTGATTTTTTAAGAAGAATTTTTAAAACGAGTGTCTTCAGAGTCCCAAAGCCTATGGAAAATATTCCTACCCAAGCCTGGTTATGACACTTGCAAAATACTACAATTCAGAGCGGCTTATTTAATAGCCACATTATTTTAGCGCTGTTTCCAACTACTGTTTGCTTCGTCTCACAATTGGGCCTGAACTCCGCCAGACGAGCCACACTCCAGACTGGCAGAACAGAGCTGCCTTTGTTCTTTGGCACTGCCAGTCCCCTACGGAATTAGGCAGCACACTGAACTGCACTCAGCAAACAATCCCTGACCTTCAATTACTGTCCTGGCTGGCTGCCACAGGATACATGTATTACTGGTAACACAGCGTGCCCTATTTTGCAGATAATCGCTAGAACTGCAGATAATCATGAAAATCGATGGGAAAACGCAAACATTCCCTTCCTAAAATCGCAGTCATAACTTCAACTATGGCAAAGCGTTCGGTGCGCCGCAGCAGCACACACCAGGCTCAGGCCATGGACACGAGGGTGGCGATACTGCAGGTTTTGTATTTTTACAGACTGCACAAAAAATTCCAGGTAGCATACGGCTTCGCCTGCCTCTGCTGGAGGTTTTCAGTTTGCTGTCTGTTTGCTCTGAGGCGGAAGGCACACCAGGTTGTGCTGGCACGGTTTTCCAAGAGCTGCTCTTTTTTTTTTTCTTATTCTTTTTCCCCTTTGGAACACTGGCAGGTTTTTCACTCCCGTGCCCCGACACAGAGGCGTTTGCCGGGCGGCTGGTGCCCGGGCAGGGCTGGCAGCATGGGCTGAGGCCGTCGGGCAGCGCCGGGGTCCCCAGCAGCCCCTTTGTTGGCTTTGTGTCCCCAGCCCTGGCCAGCTGCAGCCCTTGTGCTTGCGGGCTGGCCGCCAGCCAGCACCCGGCCGTGAGTCACTGCCCTTCTGGGAGGCTACCCGCACCGCGCTGCCAGAAACACCGCAAGGACATCGGGAAACTGGAGCACACACAGACTGGGGGGGTTCTGCTGTGACCCTCCTCCGTTTCTTGAAGGCAGTAAACCCCTGGAACTGTACACCACGCTCCCTCCCCGCACCCCACCAGAGAAACCCACGTATGCCATGCTGCTGGCAAGGAAAGAGCACATGTAAATATTGCAAATGAGTAAATATTTAAACTTTGAAACAAATGGGAGTTATTTAAATCAGTCTTCATCATTTAAATGAGCATTTTTCTACTTATCTTCTTCCTGTGTGTGCTGCCCTAAATTTGCTTTGCAAGCAGAACTGTTTTATAGCCATACTCCAGCAGAAACAACGCAATGTAAGAGCAGAGCTACGGTCAGTCTCACGTTAGTGGAGAAATGAACCTTCTGATTACGTATTTGTGCAAACCAACCGAGTTCAAACAGTGTACTTCAGTGCAGAAGCCAAAGTCCAAAGGAGGAATTAATGTGTGTGAAACAATCATTACTACTGAGGCTGCAAGACGCAAAAGAGAGTAACTGGCATTTAGGCGCCAGTTCACTTGGCAAATTCTTCATTTAAACTCTCCTTTTTGGTTATGGAGGTGGGCAGATCTCTTTTGGAGATAGACAGACATCCAAAACTTCCCCAGGCTATCCTCAGTAATTTTTAAAAATTGAGAAGCTGAGGACAACAGTGTACATAGAGAACCATGAGCAACAACACAATTAATACACTCACATATCAGGGCTAACTGATTTTACAGTGTATTTCAAATTAATCCAATTTAAAACCTGGTTTCTATCTTTGCAATATTTTCAATCACTTTTAAAATCATTTTTATCCTTCCTTGGGCAAGCACTGTGGGGTGTAATGCTGCATGCCACCAACATGGCCGTGCAATTTTCCCCATTACTTCATCCCCATCTACATCATACCAGTACTGTAATCACAGCTCCGGGAATAAGCTCTGTTAGTAAACTTGCACTATTTTTGTGGTTAAATTGGTGTCTCTGCTGCAATAGGAGACCAATAATCTTGGAAAAAGAAAAACCAGAAGCATGGCCTTAAAGAAAAAAAAAAAGTCATTATCATTGCAGGCAGTAGTTTTGCATGAGTTTTCTTACTTGTTGGAGTTTGCTGCCAGTGTCTAAATGACCTGCAAACTTTGGAAACGACAAATTTTTAATGTTGACAAATACTTTCAGGCTAAGTTGCTTTCATTTCTCCTGTTACAAAACCCCAGCTCTTTGTACAAATTCAACTCGCTCTTTCAGGTCTAAGGTACCTAAATGTATTTTTTACAGTTGCTGCCCCTAGTTTCTTTTCTTCCTAGCCCATTCTACACCTTCCCTAATTCCGTTTCTATTAGCTGCCTGTCACTGACATTTTTCTCTCTACCTAGCCTCTGCGGTATGCCATGTACATAAAGATACAAATCCTTATACTTGGAATCTACAGAACAGTGCTCTAACTCCAGATTTATTACTTATGTCCAAAGACAAAATACTGAGCAGTCTCTCAGGCACCCTTTCGTGGATGTCTGTCATCTCCAGCCCAGCATCGCTGCAACAGACTTATGTTTTCCTATGCCCTCTCCCTTTGTTAGCTGAGCAAAAATTCTGTGACCCTGCCACGCATTCAAATCCAGTAACATCAGTGTTTTCTTTAAGTGTGACCGGCTCTCTCTCAATTCTGGGTCCAGGTTACATGCAACTCTTGCAGATCTTTCTCATAAAACATATGCTTTTCTATCCACTCCCACAGTTCACAGCACCAGCCTACACTCATCCTGCATTTGGATTACTGAAGCCTCCTTTCCTCGGGACTTAAATGCATACATGATCCACTCAAAATGCCATCACGAACACCTCCAGCCCACAACGTCCACTCTTTGCACTCCTTCCCCCAGCAGCCCAACCACATCAAACCGTACTTTCAGAAACAGCATCTCCCAATCCTACTATCCCTAATCTATCAGTTTCAGGAACAGCCTACTGGCAACACTTGCAAAGTCGATTCACTGACATCTTTCCATTTTCTCCTTAAAACTCTGCTTTGTTTTACTGACCTCCGAAACCTTGACAACAGCTTGGCCACTGCTTTACGGCAGCCTCATCAGCAATGCCTCACATTTCCTATCTGCCTGTCTGTGTGTGCCATCTGCCCTTGACTTCACTCTCAAATTTTAACCCCATGGAGAAAGGAACACTATTCATTCTGCATTTTTTCTACAGCTCATTGCACAATGAAATCCTGGACTTTCATATGAGTTTCCAAGTGTCATGGTAATGTGCCACAACAGTCATTAACCTTGGGACTGGATTCTGCCTTCCACAAAGCAAGCACAACAGCTTCAAGATCGTAATGTTCTTACCCACACTCCTTCTGCAATATTCATCAAACCCTTTTTAACTTGGGTGCCATACATGTTTTTCAGTATTCACGCTTCTTCAGCCTTCTTGCTTCCCTCACAATAACGCCAAACTCTCCCCAACTCATTTCTTGGCTTTATTCTCTTCTTCCAACCCTATCGCCAACATTCACAATGCTCTTGCAGCCTTTTCCCCCTGAACCTACTGGATGTAACGTTCATATACCCGGCCTCCTTCCAATCTCACCTCCAGAAAAACAACTTGAGAACATCAGTTTCGGGCTTCTTAAATCCACTGAATTGCCGCTCTTCTGATTCAGCATCCGGCATTGCCTCCCTCTCATACTTCCCACTAACTGAAGTCCATTACAGAACATGACTCCACCTTTCACCCTCCTACTGTTTCCTGCCCCTCTCCATTCCCAATTGCCTCTCTGCAGCACATCTCGCTTCCTGAAAGTCACCCAGGTCCAGCTTCCCTAAAGTCCCTTTCTTTTTGTCTTCCCCAGAGCTTAAATACCTGCCTCACCTTTTCCATCTCATCCCCTACATCCTTGTTAACTTTGATTTCCAGAGCGCTCCCCCCCCCATATTCTGCTGATTTTTTTAGTTCTGCCCTGCCACTCCCTCTCTCTCTCCTTTGTCTAAGGCATCTCATTCACCAGCTGAGTCAGCTTCCTGCCTCTTAAATGGACTGTATTTTATTTTGCATTATTCTATTTGCTCTTCTCCAAAACAACGTGGGGTGCATCCTGACCATGGCAAGCTCTGCTTCCCACTGCAGTTTGTGCTCCCTGGTCACTGGGGCTGCCCTCCTGGAAACGAGCCACTGGCTCCTTCGGAGGCGAAACAGGGTGCGGTTCTGAGGGAACCTCACTCCAGGCATCACTTCCTCCACTACAGCAGTGGTGAGAATGCACCCGTGCCGGTATTTTCCATTCCCACAGCCCTACAACAGTATCCAAGCGACTCTTGGAATATCAAACACTTCCCATATGCCTGACGCCACACCCAGGGCATGCAACATATTCTTGACATCATGCTATAAAATGGTCACTTGAGTAGGCTGTAATAACTCAGTTAAGTAGAAAGTCTCTAAGAGGAGTGGAATTTGCTCTCAAAACAGAGCTGGGATCAGGAAAAAAAAAAGATATGTTAAACAGGAGTTCCTGTTTGGAGCTATCTGGAATAACAAAAGCCTCAAAAACATACAAAAGGTGAAGTATAAAAATCTTGAAAAAAATATCAAGCACAAAGAGCAGTGTTTTAGAAGAACACATCCTCTAGAAGCTGAAAGAGGGAAATACCTGCTTCAGATTATCATATGAATGAAGTTTTTGTACATAAATTTGGATTGTATTTCTGAGAAGCAAAAGACTCATCAAAGCCATTCCTCCAGTCTTTACATTTACTCCCTTTTACTGACAGCAGTGTATTTCACAGTTTGTCAGGCGGAATAAGAGCTGTGGAATAAGTACGCTCAATTTGCAATATATTCAGAATGGGGTTTTTTTGGTGAATAGTTAAAAGGCTACAACTTCTACTCCTTCCTCCTCCTCTACTGCATTCTCTCTAAAAATATCAAGAACCCTATTTGCCATTTCTGCAGGCTTTCTATCTGGCTACCTCCAGATTCCCTCAACAGGGAAAGGCCATTCGGAGCAGGAGAGGATTACTTGTTTTGGATTCAGTGCCTCTGTGCTCTCTTAGTCCCAGCTTGTTGGGAGTAAGGTCGTACTTGGACATTTCTCTGTGTGTTGCAATACATCATTTTCATATCCTAAACATGTACACTTTAAGCATAAGAGTATCTTATCTTAAAAGCAATATTTTCACATTTCCAAACACTAAGACTTAAATATTAAGCAACACCGACGCATTGTGTTTTAATGATCTTTGTAAAAAGCTCCACCTTACTGAGACAACATGCTAGTATGTACTCCTCAAATAAAAAAATCAGGTTGTTCACCTCACCTTTGTGTGTCTTGTAAGCAGGGAGAGATACAATCTAGCTTCAGACTACAGACAGAAATATCTTTTAACCTCATTGAGCAGTATTTTTTCCTGCTATGATTATTTTATAATCACATTGTGACTTTGTCAGACTTCCTACACTGAGATGCAGTTGCTAATACACTGGTTTGATTCCTGACTCTAGTATAAAAGGTTTGGGAGAACTTCTCAAAGACAAAAACCTTAAAGGCATAAACCACCAAGAAGCTGAGGTTAAAAGTTTACATCTGGTAATAAAAAAATCTGATGGAACAGACAGGGTTCTAGTTGATACATCTCAGCATCAGGATAATGCTGAAATAGTGTTGAAACACCATCAGTCTATCTAGTAAACAAATTAGAAAATAACCTAGATATCATAATGGATTCTCCTCCCAGTGTTATTTTTAGATTCTCACATCTGCCCTCCTACACGCTTGTCCAGCAGCAACCTTGATGGACAAACACTTCTTTTTTTTTTACTTTCAGGAAAACACAGGACAGATGGTGTTGAAAGTATTTCTCTCTGAGATAACAAGTTTTCCGCTTTTTATAAATTCACTCATCTTCAAACTGTGACAGCTGTGAGTTTAAAGATAAGATCGAAATGATCCAGGTCTTGTTCATCTCCTTTCCCTAGGGTCTCTGAAAGGTCACACAAATATGTCTCACTTCTAAGTTTCCCACTAAATGTGAAATGCATTTCTTTTCCAAGTTCAAACTTAGTGGTATATTAGAAAGAAGTGATGTACCCCTCTGCTTTTTTTTCAGATTTGTGTCTCAGGCCTGTACTGTGAATTCAGGATCTTCTGGATCTGTTCGTATCATGTACCAGACAGTATTGACCTCCAAGATCTATTCATAGCACTAAGCACATTCCCTCATTCCTCCCATATTAGCGTACACGACAATGTTACTAGCCTACATTATCTAGTTCCACTTAGTCTCTCATGTTAAATTATACTTCAACACCCTGGTTATCCTCATCATCCTCCTCTGCTTCCTGTTCGGTTTGAATTTCTCTTTCTCCAGCATGGCTGACCGGAATGATGTACGTTAGTTTAAAATCACTCTCAGGGGCAGCAGTGCAGGGACACCAGCATGCCTCTATTCCAGTAAGCTAGGTCTCGCACATCCTAGAGTCACACAGCAGGTTCACAGTCCTCCTCCGAGTGGCCTGAAGGCCTGTACCTTCTCCATGCCAGTGCTTCCGCTGGATAAGCTCTCGTCTACATTCGCCATCTGCTCCTGAATCCACCACTTTGTGCTTTCTAAAGTTACATTTTGTTCCATTTCTATTACTTCATTTCTCAAGGACATTCAATTTTAGCTGCATTAAAAACCCCCATCCTCTGTGTTAAGGGCTGCTCCTAATCTGTAGATTTAATCAAATTAAATCAACCAGTCCAAACATCTAAGTGAAAACACTGAGGAAGTAATTCCCAAAATGTGTGAACAACTATTGTTAGCCAGACCTATTTCACCACCACACTGCTCCACCTATTTCAATACCACATAGCTAACTCTCATAAGCCAACTCCTATCTAATTTACTGTTCACGTTACTAATGCCTATCTTCCTCTGATTGTTCATCACTTGACATACTGTGGAATGCATTACAAAAGTCTGATGAATGCTATTAATTACATTTTCTTGCCTCAGAACAAAGCCAACCAACCTTTTCGTTTAAGTGGGTCCATGATGTAGCTTTTCAAAGTGCTGAAGAACAGCCCATGATTAAGGGAAAGGGGAGGAAACACTGAGTAGATATAACCAGCCTATTTGTAAACACTTAAAAGAAAACAAAGCAATGAGTAAAAACCAGCACGAATTAAAAAATCATACATTAAGTCAAAGCAAATTTCCTTTACAAAAAGAAGAGCAGACTTAAGAAGATCTAGATCTTGACTTTAAATAAGGTTTTTGACACTGCCTCTTATGATATTCACATACATAAACTAAAGAGATTAGACCCACATAACTAACGTGGATGCATATCAAGGAATGATACTATGAAACAGAAAGAATAAGCAAACAACCCCAAAACATTCAGAACTCCTCACTAGCTGTCAAAATATGTATCTAGAATGCAGTTCTCAAAGTCACCTACACTGGGTCTGCTCTTACCCCCTATTTTCATTAGTGACCCAGATGACAGAACAGAGACCACATTTATTAAATTGACAAACAACCAGCTTGGTGGGACTGCAAATTATATTGGAGGACAAAAAGACAAACTGGAAAAATGGTCTGAGAAAAAAAGATGACATGCAAAACACTGCACATAGAATAAGTCAACAGCAGAAATACTGAATGGCAAACTATGGGCTAAGGAGAAATTCCACAGGAAAAAAGGACAGGTTAGGTTCAATTTATGAACTGCTATGAGTTAATGGTATCCTGCTGTAAAAATGCAAACACAGTACTGGGATATATTAATGTTACTACAATCTGTGTTCAGCATTCATAAAGCCTCAGCTGGAGTACTATAAAGTGAGCAGAGCTTTGGATATTGTTGTTCAAGACAGGTATGTGCTCAAAAGAGAGCAATAAAATGAGCACAGTTTTGGAAAATACCATGGGTGAATACAGACTGAGGAGACTGGGAGGGGAAAACAGAGCTGGGTGTGTCTCCAGCTATGAAAACAGGATGCTGCAAGGAATAATTTCTTAATCTCTGCAGCAGACACAACAAGTTTTAACGGCCTTAATTTAGATTAGATGATCTCAAGGTCTTTTTCAGTCTTGTGATTCTAGAGGATGTGCAGGGTCACCTACCTCTCCCAAATATAACAGCATTTAGAAACACTTGCCCAATTCATGCTACATTTGTCTGCTTTTATTATGCCATCTGCCTCTCTGACCAACATCACCTACTTCATGGCTGCTCTCAACAGCTGCAAACTGTTGGTCCTTTGGGGGCTGCAATGCAAAAGGAAGAGTCTCAAGTCCTCACTCCCTGGCAGCAATATTTTGGCACTGTTGAGAGCTGTGAGGTACCAGCTTCCCCTGCCCACACAAACCCCAGACTGTGTATTCCCACTGATGGAGCTGAATGGGAAGATTTACCTGCAGACCTTGGGAAAGGTTCTGGCAGATCATGCCTGACCTGAAGACCACAGGCTGGCCTTCCTTGCCTAGAAAATGAATTCTTCTGAAAGATAGGAATTGTGTCACTAAAATTCACTGTTTGAAGTAGGTATATTGTATTTTACTTCATCTTCTTTAATCTCCTAAATACCTGATTTTTTTTTTCCTCCAAAAAATGCCTTCCAAAGCTTTACCATCTTGTGAGGGCAGACTGACAGTCTTTTAATTGCTTGCATAATTCTTCCTTTCCCCCTTTGTGTTGGCACTGCTTTTTCCAATCATTGGTACCACCCTGGAGGAAATATTAGCTAAAATAGTTACAATCAGCACTAATTCTTTCCTAATTCTGAGATGGAAATTTCTCTTGGTCTGAGTATTTTACAATCCTTAAGTTCCTTCTGGTTGTAGTAATTTCCATTCTCTTATTCCTCTTATACATCTTGCCTTTTTCCTCTGTAGTTATCACCATGCTTGCTGAAAACTATGCCGAAAATATTTAATGTTTTTGTTGTGTGTTATTGTTATTCTCTACCCGTCTCACCACACAAAAGCTGCTTCTTTTTATTTGTTTTCACATCATCTTCAAGATCAAATTCAACTTTTAGAAGCAAAGAAATCAGAATTAAGTCTTTCCCCCACCCCACCTCCCTGCTCACAGGATTCCTGCATTAGTCTTACTATATATCTTCAGACTGGATACTCATCCATTCTGGTCTGCAGAGCAGGAGAACTCATCCTGACTTGGGATTCAGTTTCCAGACAAATTTTACAGGTCTGTGACTTCAAGAAATTGAGTCCTCAGGCTCCTTAAACCTGTGATCAGCTTTGCTTATTTAAATTTGCCACTAAGATTCAAAACCTAAATTCCAAACCAACTTCCCTACATGTTTCCACATATTTCAAACTAATGCTTCACGATTACTGAGGGTGCAATTTTAAATTCCACTTAAGCTGATTAACTGTAAACTGCCACTGAACAGGAAGGTCCTGAGTGCCTCACCAGCCCCAAGCACTTGCTCTACCTCCTCTGGCAGCCTGATCCAGCAGAGCTCACTCCCGACCGACTCATTTTTTCTAGAGTCACCTTGCTGATGTAACTCACACCTTGGCTGCGTGACTGCTAGGATCAGCTAGACAGGGGCAGAAAGAGTGAAGCTAGCTCTTTCAGCAGCTGATTAAGCATAAAGTGAAACTGAATCCTCAAGCCAAAATTATTTTCTAGAATATCCTCATAGCTTTTCAAAATGAAGTCTGAAGCAACGCTGATTTCTTGTTGGTTCAGTGACTAGTTTAAGGAAGAGACTTGCCAGCAATCACATCCAGGAATACCTTGGCCCTATCATTTCTGCTCTAATCTCTACCTGGGAAAGTAAACCACCACATAACAAGCAGCATTTATCTAACAACACTACAGAGATCCCTATCCCTGTTCGACTCTAACCCTGGGGCTAACAACAGATTCTTTGCTCCTTCTGTCATCTTTCTCCAAAGTGATTTTGAGCCAAACTGATTTCAGTCTGTCCTTTTCACACCAAGGTATTTTTTTCTAGTCTACCGTATAATTACTACCGCACAACTTTTGCTTTTGTTCAGTTACTTCTGAACAGCATAAAGTACTGTAAATACATCTAGTCGTTCTTAAGAGCATTCGACCATGCTTCCGATGCTTCAATGTTTTATATCCCAACCTCAATCGGAAACTCGGATCCTTCTCCATTTTGTTGTCCAGGTTCTCAAGATGTATACACAACATTTCAGCTGTTTCTTAGTAACCACATCCCATTATCCAGTGAAAACCTATCCTTTTCCTTCTCAATTAGTACTAGCCTTCTACCCACTAGCACTTTTCCATATGCTGAGACAGAAACAAAGGTTTACCTGCAAGCTCTCTGCTGAGAGCTAAAGCCTGAATGGAAGTTGCATAGGTTGGTCAAAGCTTTTTTCCTCACACTGAAGTTCCCAGCCACTGCGCTAGCTGCTTTCTCTAAAGGCAGTTTTTCTAGGTACTTGGGGGCAGAGCCTAACTGTAAGAGTGATCTCCTCAGGGCTCGCTCCTCCAGGGACCTTAATTCCACTTAAAATCATCAGACTCTATGTCTTCTCCAGCACAGTATGCACATCTGTAATCCACCATGGTAGAGTATTTGCCATCATTCATCCTATCATGCAGGCTAACGATGGAGTGCTTCCTTCCCACTCCCACTCAAATCCCTTCAGGATCTTTCTCAGCTTTCTTATTCTTCCTTATCTTCTTATTCAGCAACATCAAAAGTGCCACCAAGAAGTCTGCAATTCCTCAGCCACATAAGCCTTCTCTTAATTCTTGGATCTGGTTTAAGTTCCAGCCTCACTGCCAGTTGCATCTTGAGCCTCCCCCCTTTTCTGCCCCTCGCCCTTCACTTTCAAACTGTGTTAGTGACTCATGAATACTATATTTAGTCATCTTTATTAAATCTGCCACTTTTTTCAGGTTTCCTTCACTGCTCCCTTGCTTATTAACTCTCATCTCTCAAGTCCTTGCCTGCAAAAAGGATGCACACTAAACTCCCGTGATATACTCACCATTTACACAGCAACTACTTATCAGCTGCTCGACTTTTGAAACCTTTTGTCTAAAAGAACTTCAACCCTTCACTTAGTTCAGCTACGGTTAGCAGCAGGAATCAGTCCCACACTCAATTTCAAATGCTGCCATAAACTACATTCTAATCAAACACTAGTCACCAAACCTCAAGAAACCAGATTCGCTCCCCAGCCCCCTGGGAAAGGGTCCTACGCTGGCTTTGTTGTCCTCTACTAAAGGCTCAATGCTTTATAACAAATGGGATGTGTCAGAGATGTCTGCTTCGGCTATTCCCATGGAAGTCTATCCAAATTTGGCACAGACAGAGGCCTCAAAAAAAAAAAAAATTAGAATTCACAGATGTTTAACTGAGAAACGCTTGCAAGCAAGGGGCCGTTTTCTTTCCTGGCTATCACTGTTCTTGACTAGCAAGGGCCATGGCCTCAGAGATCAGAACAGAAAGCATCCCCCATAGCTGGCACCCAGCACGAAGGGAAAAGGAAGGCAAACTGAGGAGAAGGCACGGGGGGCAGGAAAAGAACCACCAGAAGGGCGAGAAACAGTGAACAGGCGCAACAGCTGGCAACGGATTAACAAGAACAGAAAGCTCTGTGCATTGCCGCCACACGTCCCCCTCGGAAGCTGGAAATGCACCTAGAAACCCCACGCAACACTCCTCTGTTTTCTACCAAGACAACTTACTGCTTTTCTTGTATCTGGGCCACAAAATCAACCAGCCAACTGGCATGAAGAAAAACAGCTTTGCTCCGCAAAATTCTTGAGTACTAAATGACAAACTGAGGAGTTAGGCTTCTCTCTCCCTCGCCACCTTCTCTCTGCCATTGAAAACAGGCCCCCTTCGGGGACCCCGCTTACCCAAACCAACTGGAAGGAGCAGTACTCTATTTCTGAAAATGCTACCTGTTCTCAACAGTGTCAACGCAGAAATCACTGTGCACTCTCCACACTCTCCCCATACGCAGTTCTGTTTGACACTTCCCTCTCTGTCCTGGCCTATACTGCCATTTGCAAGATACAGCATGCTGATGGGAGGATGAGGAACGCTGCCTTTTTTTGCCTTTCAACTTAGTATAGCTCCTGTAATTTATTATTTTTTTTTCCATTCTCCTATTCACATTCAATTTTTTGTAATAGCATTGCAATTGACTTCAATTAGGTAACAGCATCAAATCTCGGACTATTCAAAAGTCTGGGGTTTTTTTACCCGTTTAAGATATCCTCAAGCTGTGCTTATTCAAGATACAAAGCAAGCAACGGATGGAAGTTTAAAAATGAAGCCCCCCTTTGGTCTTTATATTCTCATATCTGCAAAATGATTTTAAGAACATTACTCCCCCACGTCCCAAGTAACAAGAAAAAGCTTTACATTAGCAAGGTATTGAGGGAACAAAAGAGTAACTCTCACTGAAAGGTTTTTATTTTTCCCTGAAAGAGAGCTCTTTCAGACCATGACCCACGAATGGAGCTAGACAACAGGGCAAGGACTAAATCTCTGTGACGCTCCCCCTCCCCCCATTTCATAGTGCTATAACATCATACGTTGAATTACTTCAGGAGAATCTATAAAACGAATGACCCATTTCTGGTCAAAAATCCCAGCTGTGAATCACATAGCCATTTAGCCTATGAAAAGCAAAACAAAGAAAATCACCACTTTTTTTTTTTTTTTAAAAATTTTTCCCCAAAAACCTGTGCTGGTACAAAAGAAGTGGGGATGTTTTCCAATGAATATAAAAGGTCAGATCTTTTGAGAAAGAAATACAGCTACTTTTTTACCTTTCCTTATGAGAAAACCCCCACTCTGGCACACCTACATAGAAATGTGTAATTTCTCACTCCCAGTCATTATTCAGTCCCTGAAACAGTTTCTGTATAACTGAGTTATACCTGTGTTTCTCTGAAAGTCTGCTCATCCTGAAAGGCAAGGGAGATAAAGAAAAATATATCCACGGTTTTGAGTTTATTTCAGCAGAAATAAAGCCGCTTTGTACTAAGTGGCTATAACAGTGGTTTTAATGATAGAAGAAAATAGATGCCCAGTGAGATATTCTAGCTATGGCAGCTCTTTCAAACTCAAGTATGTTTACAAGAATTGTGCCCTCCCTCCTGTCGGCAACTTTTGCTCTGCCTTCATGCTAAAAGATGACTTGAGTAACAAATGAATGGACTTCAGAAATAAATACCTCATCATTGTAATGAAAAAGAAATGGACCACTAGTTGTCACAGCAGAATCTAAATTAGGTTTCTATATTTAGAAGTACCACCTTTCTTTTGAGGATAGTAATGTGCTTCAGTTGAAGGGCAAAAGAACTCATACAAAGTTGGCACAGAAGCTCCTGAATGTGACTATGGGTAGCAAAGGAAAGTGAAATGAAATAAATTTATATGTAATGACCGTAAGTATCGAATGTAATTATAACATCAAAATTAAAACTAATCTTGTGGAAGATGGGAGGCATACAAAATTGGAAAGTGAAGTTTAACTAGTTAAGTTCTAGATCTTCAAAGAAATTAAAAGGACAAAGCTATTCCCTCCATTATCAGCTTTTTATTTATGACCTTTCAAACAGAAATTAATTACAACATTATAATGACACCAGATATCCGTTACAGTAGTAGTGTTGTAATTATTAAGGCCTAAGGATGAAGATTGACACTTCTATTTCAGAACTGAAGAAGTATTTGCATTATTAAAGCTTAGCAGTTTAATTCCTTCTGTATCTGCCAATCCAATAAAATACATTAGCTCTCCCACAAGCCTTGCTCCACCTATTATTTCACAAAAATATCAAGGATTTGTCTTCCATTGCATTCCCCACACACACACTCTGTTATACTTCAGTTACTCATTTCCTTTTGGTCACTGACGCAGACTTCAGAAAGCTGATCCTCTGTAACTGAAAGACAGTATTTTAAAGTAGAGTCTATGAGTCGAAAAATACTCCTACTTTATTTTTGCCTTTCATTCTGTCTCATTTTCTTTGTCACTGAAATGTTCCCAGTCTGCATTTATTAAAAATAGTCAAGGTGACCCTAACTCATTTATTTAGCGTCTAAAACATCCAGCAACTCCAGATGTTCCATTCTAAATACATCCAATTTATTTTCATTTCAATTTTAACCAGACACCAGATCTTCTAGTACAGACAAGCAGGAAAAAATGTAACCTGCTGAGCAAAGCTGCGGTACTCAAAAAAAGCTGTGCTATACTAAGTGCAGTGGACTTCATATTAGAAACTACTTTGATTCAAACATATGCAGTAGGAGGGGGGAAATAAAAGGACTAATGTAAAATTTTTTGAATTAGTCACAAGACTGGAACATAACAATTAACTAGGGCGGAAAAATGTAATTCCCAATAGTATGCAACACACATGTAATCTTAACATTCAGCCATGTAGCCATGAAGAGGAACTGATCTGTTACCTAGGTGTTTAAACATTTAACAGAACATTGGCAAGTTACTGAAATACTTGTCTGCCTGCCTTCTTGCTAAACCATCCTGCCAACTCAAATTTCAGCATACATTCTTTCAGACATAATTATTTTAGAGAAAAAGCGAAACCCATCCATTTTGTTCTCCGGTCTAGTAATACCTTGTAGCTCTACCTCTCACACGTAAGAACTGGGACCTTTTTCAAAAGTGCTTTCTCTATGATGCACAGACACATCCCACTGAACTCTAGATTATAATAGTTTTAATCATATAAAATGCATACTTTACTGAAGTTGGCATTCTGCTGCATGATCTCGCTTTTCCAAACAGAGAACTCTACTACTGGGCTACAAACTACATTTTAAGGACCAAAGCAGCTTGATAAGGACAAGGAAAAAGGAAACAAAAAACATTCATGCACCCTTTGCTGAGGAGGGATTGTGCCGCAGAAGGCAGGCTGACCACAGCCTGACTTTTTAGCAGGAGCACAGCAGGAAGCAGAAGCACAGCCGCTCTTCCACATACCACTTTGTAGCAACGGGGCTGGAAAGCAGAAGCCGGCCAGCCCACAACAACCGTGGTGCGCTGGCACCCCTTTCACCACTGCTCCGTACCAGAGCGCACAGCGGATACTCACAGGCCACATTCAAGGCAGCTGTGAAAGTGCAATGAATTCATTTTTTTCTTCTTTTATTTTTCCCCAGCAGTGTTTCTGAAACAAAGCTCTCATTCAAGAAAAGGATACTCCATAAAAAACGGCTGATGTCTATGAATGCTTCCTAAGGGACGCAGCTCAGACAACTATAATATATTTTGCCTATCATTTCAGGAATTGAGAAGCATGGGCAAGAACTGACTTTCGCCTTGCTGATAGGCGAGTTCAACATAGAGATTATCAGGAGCACTCAAACCAGATTCTGCATTACCTGCGAAACAGCCATTTAAGCATTTACGCCAGAGCTTCTCTCCATGACCCCTGGGGTGGACTGGGCTGGGGAGGTATTCCTGAACATTATTCAGTCTGGATTCCTTCAGGTTAAGTCTGCTAAGTTGTTAAACAATTTGTCTGAAAATCAGTACTGTTTCCTGACAACTTTTGCATCTCTAACATTTACTGAACCACTTGTTAAGTTTTTCTGCCTGTTGCACAAGCGGGCAGTGGAGCAGAGGAATGCCAACGTTTGAAAAGGGAAGCCCAGTTTCAAGATCCTCTTCTGCCATCTTCAGAGCTCTGAACCAGGAATCTGAACCTCTCCCTCCTGCCTCCCATATTGGCAGCAAAACCACGCTCCGGCGGGCAAAAGGATCACTTGACTAAACAACCTCCCCATGAAGCTTTCCATGAGACATCTCTGTTTTGGAAACAGTTTATTTTGTCAAAAAGTGCATTTCTGTGGCTACCTCAACCATCTAACAATGGCTGGTGGTCCATTAAAAGTAGTAAACCAAACTGGATTGGACTTTCAGTTGAAAATCAAAGCTATTTCTTCCTCTACCATATTATTACAGCCGACTGGGGGAAAAAAACCCTTGCATTAGAACAATGAGTATTATTCTCCACAGCACAAAGTACTGAATTTTAGAGGGTATCCACCATCAACTCTGGTCTGTACGGTCTTCAGTGAAGGGCAGCATTTACTCCAGAGAAAACAGATTTTTGTACAAAGTTTTGCAAAAGGATTTCCAATGGGTAGTCTGTTTTGACAACAGTTACCAGACTGGGCATCTGAAATTACTATAGCTTTTCCCACACTAAAAGTGAAGCCTAGATGACCATCAATTTCAGAGGCACTCATATTTATTAATTACATGCTCAAATTCTCATATTCACAAAGAAAAGGGGTGAAATGGAATCAATCAAAACTTGCTAAACTAAGCATTAGGTTTATTTTTTAAAAATAAAATTATCCCATAATATGTTTTCTTCTAAGTACCCCCAAGTTACAGTAAATGTTAACTTTTTAATCGTTAAAGTAAGAAAAAATTATGTAGAAGATCCTTGCACTTATTAAAAGGCCTATTGTGTTCTAGTATCAATTAGCTAGCTATAACTCATGTATGCAAATAAGTGACTTTTTTCCCCCCATAACAGACTAAGAAAAAGAAGATAGATTACACTGAAGAGCACTAAGTGTGGTTAGATGCTTCTCAGAAAAGCATGCCTGGAATAACTTCTGTTCATACACTAAGAACTAAACTAACATAGGTCTGGGAAGAAGTAACCAGATTAATTTTCCTTTTTGCACATACTGTATAAATAAGCTTACCATGTAAATATATTCATATGACAAGCAATTAGAAAGAAATCAACTTCTGCCTCAGATTATTTCCTTAGCTGTGGGTTATCTACTTTCTTACTCTTAACAGAACATTTAGATTTAGAACAAGTGTCATACATTGGCAAGAATCTGTCCATGAAATTCATCTGTTTACACTAGAGTTGCTCCCAGTGTCGAGGTAGCAGAAACACCTGGCTGATGTAGCCAATGGATTTTCATGTCCTTCAAGCCAGACCGAAGGAACTGCAGTTGTGCCTGCGTGAGCCTGATAGCTTGATACTGAAGCACAGTCAGGAACCAAACCCCATGTCTGGCCCTGCATGGCACTGGGAACACAAACCACACACCTGTGAGAGATCCACGCCAGGTGTGCTCCCGAGGAGCTCCCACCACACTCCCACCGCCTGGAAGATGAGACGACAGCAGTCCAGAGAAAATGCCCAGAGTGTGTGTGGTGAGGGCATTGTGCCCTGCCCATCTGCCGTGCTGCTCCACATCATTTGCTCCAGCAGTCATAGCCTGTGTTACCGCCCGGCTCTGGTGGTGTTGCCTGTCACTGAAGGGTCACAAGCTGCTCTGTGTTCCTAAAACTGCCTTGGTAAGCGCTTCTGTCCTACAGAAGCAGAGACAGCATCGCGAAGCCCTGTGTTAAACATATCAGCAGCTCTCCTCTGTTTGTAAGCAGCCAAAGTTCACATCCTTTTTACTAGCACACTTCTGATGTGAGGAAATCTTAACCTTATCGCAAAGGCCAGGAAGTCCTGGGCTAGGCTGGTAAGCAACTGCACACTTCTTTTTCCTACAAGAAGTCTTCTGTTGGACTGGTGCTGGCAAGGCTCCCTGACAAGTCATGTGTTTTGGCATTTACTTTTTTATTGCAGAATATGGTTCCTCTTATAACTTCCCAATCTACTGCTTCTGCTTCTCTGAAGAAGCAAGCAGATGTCCCTGCACTTGTTACATTCACACCACGTTTCATGACTTCATTTCCAAACAGGAGGGTTTTTTTCAGAATTATTAAAGGAAAAAAAAGATTCAGTCTTCCTCAAAACTGCAGGTGTGAGGTAGCAGACCAAAGCACTACCTGCATCACCACTTCATGTTTCTTTAAGTTCAGAGAAGCCTCTTCTAGCCCCACAAAGATAATCACCTTGGCTGAGAAACCTCAAACATGAGAAATGTTCTGACTGACAAAAGCAGCTGGGGGTGTGGCTGAAAAAAAGCAGCTTTTAATCACAGGTCTCAACATGCAGAACTGCTATCAAAACATCCACGCTACTATCAGAAAACACAAAGCATGCCAGGTGGCATGTTTACTTATTGTACATGTGAAATTTAAGTGCTTGGTGTAGTTTATCTGGTGCTGCTGATCTCAGTGCACACACTGCCGTAGCCTGCAGATCCTCACATGAATTGCGCAGCCTGGCTGCTGGCACGGCAAACAGCTTGTGGCTCACCTGAAGAGCTCAGCCTAAACATCTCTGGAGTTGCACTTTGTACTCAGCTAGCTGAGATGATGGTTGTTTACCTCCACCATAACAGACATAAATCCATAACCAGTGAAAACATGGTGCGTTTGAGAGAGAACATCTGTGTTTAAATGAAGAGGCAGGATTACGGTGCTGTGTACTACTCCCACTGTACTCCTTCAGTGCAGGTGCTCAAATTTGTTTGTGGATTTTTGAAGTATGGAAGTGTAACTGAGGACTGCCTATGTCATATCATAGAATCATAGACTGGTTTGGGTTGGAAGGGACCTTAAAGATCATCTAGTTCCAACCCCCTGCCATGGGCAGGGACATCTTCCACTAGACCAGGTTGCTCAAAGCCCCATCCAACCTGGCATTGAACACTGCCAGGGAGGGGGCATCCACAGCTTCTCTGGGCAACCTTTCCCAGTGCCTCACAACCCTTGTAGTACAGAATTTCTTTCTTGTATCTAATCTAAACCTACCCTCTTCCAGTTTAAAGCCATCACGCCTTGTCCTGTCACTACAGGCCATTGTAAAAAGTCCTTCTCCATCTTTCTTGTAAGCCCCTTCAGTTGATATCTTTTAGCTAAGACTTCAAAATACTGACCTACAACATAAAAAGCTTAATCCATACTCCTGTTATTTCAGAACATTCAGGTGGGTAGATGAAGGCTGCAGACTGCCAACAAGTGCATACAGGAAAATCATAGCCTACTATGCCTTGGGAACAACTTACAAGAGACTTTACTTGGGAAACTCTGTGGCAGTACCATGTTACTGCACTACCCTGATCTTTTGATTTCTTGCAAAAGTAAAATTCTCAAAAGTATTAATTCTCTCAGTACACAATATTAAGCCCTATTTTTGGCAAGGCTTTATCACAGCTATTGCAGTGATCAGATCAGCTGGTACCTTCTTCATCTGGCACCCCCACTAATTCTTTTTCTGATGGTTGCAAAGCAGCTGATGGCCCACGCCTGTTCACAGGGACCAATGGCAGGAAGCTGTCTCCAAATAGCTCCATTTTCCTTTTGAAGGTACACAGAGTGGCACTGGATAATGGTACATGCAGACCAAAGACTCCTTCATACGACATGCCCAAGGCTGATGAGGCTCTGTGTGTACAAGGCCGTCAGGGAGCTGGTGAAACACTGGTTTTATCTCTGTGCCTCACAGACACGTAAGCGGTAGCCCTCAACACAGGCTGAGATATGATGACTTTGAAGCTAAACCTCAGTAACGCTTTATTGTTTGGGGGTTTTTTCTTGCATAGACTAATTCAGGCTAGAAAAGTTACCTTGCATTTCCAAAGCCCAAAATAAACCATATCCAAACACAGGGATTACATGGATTTCCTGCCAAAACAATGAAAATCAAACTGAAAACTATGGATTATTTTGTCTTGCTGTATGGGTTTGTTCCCCCCCCAAGTAAAGCATACTTTTAACCAGTCACATTTGGATGAAACTTTTATTCATCAGAAAGCGATACACGCCATGCTTTGAGATCTTCAATAATAAATACTTTAGGCTGACAAATACCCACAACCATGCATGGCAACTAATGCTATAGAATTAAAGCTGGGATGGTCATGAGGGGGCTGGGGAGAGCAATGGGAGTTTACAACCCATGCGGCTGCTGAAGCAATGCCAATCAACACCTGATGTTAGTACAGGGAAGGAAAGCAAACTGGGAAGGCCCAGAAATTTGACTTCACAGCTTCATTTCTTTGTGCTGTTAACATCATCTAGCCTGTCTTCATTGAGGAGGATGAAATCACTACAGAGCTGTTCACTTTAACAGAAGGGCACATGAGAGCATAAAGAGAAACTTCCAAGAGGGCAGACTTGAAAAAGGCATGACAAAATGGAACAGCACTAATTCCCTCTCTGACCACACATACAGCTCCCTCTACCACATCAAAGGATGTTACAAGGAAAAAAAAAAAAAAACACCGAAAAACCAAACCCCCACAAAACAACCAGAAACCGTAAAGGAGAAAAAAAAATATTTCCTAAAGATTACAAGATTTTGTCGGCTAGCTAAGTGGTGTATAATAGCAGAAGGAACTGCTTACTACTGTTATTCCCATCTCTTCCTTCACAGGAATACGAGCAGTGGTACTAGGTCAGTCTAGGTCACTACCCGGTTTCAGCAGTTCTCCCCCACATGCTTTCCCCTCCTCGAAAACGGAAAGGGCCACAGAGAATGATCTAGCAGCTACTGGCAAACAGCGGTTTACAGACCGACTTCCGGAGCCAGAGCCTGCATCCTCTTTCATCGTCCTCTCACTGAGTCAGCATAACCGCCTGCTGTATCCATGTACATTATTTTACCAATGTAGCATAGCAATCGATGGCAAGGGCAATGTGGCAATAACTTTATTATTCCCTTTGTGGATAAAGTACTTCCTTTTGCTTGTTGTGAACCTGTTGTTCCAATGTTTCACTAGGTATCCACTGGTACTTCAAGGCAATCATCTTTGAGGTGCTATCTCAACAGCATTCATGGCCGCACAGAAGTCTGCCCCTCACCATCAGTCCTCTTCCAAGGTAGAGAACACAAGCCCATTCAAGACTCCTTCGAAGTTACTACCTATTCCGTACTTTCTTTCGACCCTTTTTACTTTTACAGTTCTACACACAATCCTTGAGGGTCCCAAAACAAGCTTGCATTTGTAAAGATCTTTAAGTTACAAAGATGGCTTAGATGACTGCATTCACTATGCCAGGTAGACAGGCACTGTTTGTTTCTACAGTGAGATAATTTTTTGTTTTGCTTTGTCCTTATTCTTACTCTTTTTATACTGCTTGTTGCTATTCAGCTGATCACTAGTGTTAAAATCACGACAGAAACAGCAAGCCACAGTTAAAGTCAATTAAGGGCATATGACCACTACCTCCTTTTTAAAATGATGCTACAGTGCTTGGTAAACAATCAACTGTGCATTCAGACTTCATTATTTTAGAGAGCTAGTAGTATTCCCAGCACCAAAATAATTTTTTAAAAATGACATCAATGCATTTTGGAATGAAAGAGCTTCACAGAGAGTCTTATATCAAAGCGAAGAGTTTGACAAAGGAATTTCTTCATTTTACGGAATTCCAAGCTTATAAAAAATTGGAATTAGAAATAGTGTTATTTTAGATTAACAGCTGATCTACCAGAACACAGTGTTTCCATCAGTACTTGACACTGTAAACACTTGTACGAAATCAATGTCTGCCTCATTTGGAAGACGGGTACAAGCCAAAATAACAAACATTTTAAATTGACAGTATTACTCTAGGGTCCTGAAACAAGCTTGTATTTGTGAAGATCTTTAAGTTACAAAGACGGCTTAGATGAATACTATTAATGCATTTACTTTACGCATTTTAAAAAACCTGAGATAATTTTTGCCATACAAAAACTTTATTTAAATTTACCATAAAATCTTCATAGTCTTACAGACAAAATATTAGAAGACAGCATTAGCCAGCCAAGGCTTAGAGAGAGAGAGCGCATCAAAAGATATGACTATAAAAAGACAGTAGATCAACTGATGGCTTACAATGAGGAAATCTGCAAGCATACAATATCTTTAGACCATTAGAAATTCGTATCTCTTACCAGAGAAAAAGCCATAATTTTTCCAGTTTCATTATTTCACAAGGTCTTTGTGTGTTGATAAATCGCACCTTGGTGTCCCGCACAAACACCAAAATAGCATTTTGAATCATTGCCTTGGGTGAACTTCACATGAAAATACTTCCTGAGGCTGTTCAAAACGATGCTTGCCAATAAAGCAGCTTGTAAAAATGCAGACTGAGCAGGAGAAAAATATACTGGTATCATTTTCAAGATCATACAAAAGGCCCCTCTACACTTCAACCAAGGAAGAAAAAAATTTCCTTTATGTTTCCTGAACATTTAAAGCGAGCATTTATAAGGTTCTAGATTGTAAGAGCGCATTCTTAACGGCAACAACACCCCATCAAACATTTAGCAACAAATCCCTTTTGGACAGAAAGGGAGATGCAGGTATTGTAGTTTATTCTCCAGCAATGGCTTTAATATAAATTAAAATATTTTCTCTTTTCAGAGTTTAAAAGCATGTGTCGATTCTGCGCTATACTGGCACAAAACAATCAATTGACCTCACTTTAATGTCATCTGAACACACAGCATTATTGATACGAATTTTTATAAAGGAGGAAGCCCAGGTATAGCTATCTTCATAATTAATGCTTTTTAACCAGAAAACTATTTTGGGCATTAGAAATTAGAGCAGAAATTATGTTGGAGGAGTACTAGGAATAAGCCTTATGTAACTCCTGACCTAAAGTAAACATATAAAACAGTGATGCTCATATTAATAAGATACCTGATTATTTCTATTTTTATAGCATCAGTGAAGGAACAGAAGAACTCAATTCCTGATTAACATTTAATATACCATGTATCAAGATAAATATAGTAAAAATCGTATTCTGAGTATTTTTTAAGATTTAAAGTACTTTTATGCAGAATAAACTAAAAGACACTTCAAAGTATTTCACACAACAATTTCATTAACTATGTCTCAGCTACAGTTATTAAATTAGATGTCATATAATGCGCTCTGCTATGTTCGACCACAGTATTTTGTAGACGTCCACAGAAATTTTCTTTTTCATCGGTCTTTCACACATGCCAGCTACCAAGTAAACTTTTCAGGTTTTAAGGATAAGTATGTTCTGGACTACTCCCAGCACTAAGCACAGGGTAACAGGCAGAAGGGAGAATAAGATATATCATCTGCATTATTTAAAAATTAAGAATATTCAAGAGTTTGAGAATGATGGAAAATGCATAGTGAATCGCTCAGGCTGCAGTTAAGGACCATCTTAACACTCTTGACAGAAAAACTGTTGCATCATCAATCGGTTGGATTTTGAGAGAAAACAGAGAAAGAATATTAGGCATAGATACTCTCATTCTTCCATTACATATGCAACTTCAATTACAATTTTATTCAGTTAAGCGCAAAAAAAAAAATTCCAAGTTCAGGAACAGAGGACTGAAAATTTGCAGAGGCAACTTAATCCTCCAGCCTCATCCACACATAAGTAAACAAAATGTTTTCCAATTTTTCAGTGGTTGACTTTGCAACCTAAATAATGACTTGAGAAGTATGGGTTGTTTGGTCTGTGATCTCCTAAATTCAAAATGGAAACTAATATTACATAAACTACATCATGTGGAAGTATACTGACCCCACAGAGATCACAAGCCTAATCTGAACTTCTGTATTTCACTTACTAACCAAATGAAGTGAACAAAAGAGCAGCAGGAATGGGGGCCCTGTCGGGAACCACATGTATTCTCTTACTCCAAAATATTCTCTCTTCTAAAACAAAATGATAGCCTGCAATGGGGACCTTCTTGAGCTTCCAAAACTGAATACCAAGTGTTTCCCTGCTCAGAAGCCAAGCAGCTGTGTTCCTCCCAGTAACTGATGAACCAGAAGCTCTGGCAGGCTGCCACAGAACACAAATCCAGGAGACCTTGCTCAAACCCAGCCTACCTTGTCAGATGCCTTTTGAGCTAAGGAGCCTAAAAACCTGTGCTGCAAGGCAACCACAGAAGCTGGAACAGTTTTTAACAGAAGACTGTTCAGACCAGTCCCTAGGAGGAGATGAAAGACTATGTAAATGAGCATCCTAATTATCTGGTAGACAAGTTTTGGTACTCAGGATTCACAGGTTTTATCTTTACTTGTGAAAGGAAGTATGGTTTTTTTATGGTCAATCCCAGCTGGCCTCTTTCTGCTTTCACTGCTCTTACCACTTTAGCAAGAGAAATTACAGTACTTCTCGTTTCAGCTGCTCATAGATTTTCCCATAAGGGTTATATGAAACTGGGATGAATTGATACTCGAATTGTTATTCACAGAATTGTACAGGAGAGGTGGCTGCAACCAGAATTCATGCATAATTCATTTCATACTTATGCTTCCAACAAAATTCTGGCCTTGCATTTAAAGAACTATCTACTCAGCTCAAGCAGCAAGTTCATATACAGTATTAGGGATATATCAGCTAGATTTGTTTTTACATAAACAAAGTGCAAGTCCTACAGACATGGAATGGCTAGACCTTGGAAACATTAAGGAAGTCTTTCCACCTGCAAATGAGTCCCTCACCAGCTAGAAATACGACGTATTTATACTATAGGGGTTTTTTCCCCCCTTACAACCAAAAACCTTTTTTTTTTTTTCCCAAGTATTCAGACTTTCTTTTTTTCTTTTACATCATTTTCTTACAATCAATTGCATAGAGGTTTGTACTAGAGCTGCACAGCACCCTCCAGACTAATGATCAGTGAGAAGGCACAGCCGTGACTCACCGTACCCTCAAATAACCTCCAGACTGTTCCGACAAGAGCTGCAGCAGAACATGCTGGCTGCTGACTCAAACAGATGCAATACGCACGGCCTCATTCCCTCGCAGAGTGCAGTGCCTTCTCTGTGCCATTAAATATGATTCATATGCAGCACATTGCCAAAATCAAAAGAACAGATCAACATTAGAGACAGTAAATTCTAAGTCTGCTCTTCTTTGAATATTACATGCAAATCACCTCTAATATAATTCTGCATACAGCAACTTGCCTTTCAACCTCAGTAAGGATGTTGCAAATTTACCACCTTCAGTAAAAACACACATCCGTTTTGACCATGTAAGCACCCGAAACAAACATCAGAGATGCCTGACACCAAAGTAAGGTAAACAGATCCCAGTGTTTTGCATCAACTGTTTTTCACTAGTGGACTGTGGTGAAAGCACTGACATTAAAAGTTGTTAAAACCACGTCCAAAACACACCTTCAGATTTCATAGAATCTAACATTCCTCTCGATCCCTCAGAAAAGGAGCCAGTGCCTTTGGCAGAAAGGAGGACATGTGACAGCAGAGCTTTTGAGCAATGCTGTCAGACAGCACGGCACGAAGCAGTTCCTGTCTTGACAAGAAAGTCAGAGCGAGACAGACTTGGCTAATAATCCCAGCCTTTTCAACCAGACAGGATGTGGTTCCACAATAGACAGACACCATCGACTCCGTTAACCTACAGTGCTGGAAACAAGTAATGAAAAATGTATTAATTTCCACTGCTCATTACCACCCCCCAACCACGTGCAGCATTTTTCAAGAGAATACTGTCATCCAGAGAAAGCAGCATTTCCTAATATCTTCTTTCTGAAAGAAGGAACAAATCCGTAAGTTAAACCAAGTGTTTTTATCTGCTGATATTTTTTTATATATGATTAAACAGTCCCTTTCCTACAGTATAACGCAGACTCTCAAACTAGAAGAACTGATCTTGCTGCCTAGAATGTAAAGGTTTCACTAGCAAGGAGTTTAACTCTCAATTTTCAATGATGTTCTTTTTTTTTTTCCCCTCTGGTAAAGCAATAAATAATTGGGGCAGAAAATATATTTTTTTAGATTGGTAGTAATATGGAGATCAGCAAATAATTTTGTGTACATTTTACCTGGCTACAAAAATTCTCACAATACTTGAGATCTGTACCGTAATCCATGAATACAAATTTAGAACTAATTCTTGCCCAAAAAAGTTATCATTAAAGGAGGATGTCAACTAGATGAATGCATACAGGTCTTTAGCACTACATGGCTTGACAAACATAAATATCCACAGTTACATAACTATTTGTATACCTTTTCTTAAATCCCTTTCCCCAACTTGTCCTCCATAAATTCAAAATGTGGTAAATCATCATGCTGTTTTGGTATTTTGCTTACCAAGCCTTTTCCTGTCTCCTGTTTTTACAATGAAAAAGATATTTATCAAATTAAGAAAGCCTGCATACTATAATAAATATCAGTTTACAATGGTTTTGCCATTAAAAATAGAGAAACTGTCAATATGCAGGAAAAATACCTTCCAAAAATCCATTAACCTTTACAATGTATTTCTGAAAATGGTTTATACTCATTGAGTAACTTATCTCCCCTCCCATCCAAATAATGGTCCTCCCTCTGTCGAACCAAAGATGAACAAGAGGCTTGAACATCGTGTTCAGCGTCACAGGAGCATAATGGGCTTTGTGGTAAATTCAAGCTCTTAGAAGTCCCAGGGAATGCTCCTCCCAGAGATCTAATTTGTTCCTGTGACGTGTCAGAGCACAGCACGTTGGGGATTGCACCACCAGCCCCCCGATGGGATTTTGTGAAGAGTCAGCTCCCAGCCTGGGATACTGACAGCGCCACTGAACAGTCACCCGTGACTCACAGCAAGAGAGAGTCTCTGCCAGCCTCTCCAGCTCCGCAGGGACAGGGCTGTAGATAGGGGAGTTGTTCAAGCAGTCACAACCCACTTTTTCTTTCACTGAAGGCCCTCCAGCAGCTTTGTTACCAGCCAGACAGCAAAGCTGCAACAACGGCACATCAGCAGACATGGAAAGGCCTGCATTTTAGCCCCAGAGACTGCAGCCTTCTCAGGTGACTGAAGACAAGCTGTCTCGTGTAAATGTCCACTTCATCACTGTAGTGATGCATCTTCTGGAGGCAGCTGCACATTGTGTCCTGTGAACTGCTGTGACCGACCACGTACAGACAATATTGGAACAAGGCATTCAACTTTGAAAAGGGAGCTGTGGAGAGCAACTGAAGAACTGAAACACCCTGTTCTCTTGAGGATAACGAAGACTACTTAGAGGAGATATTCGTTACTAACAATCCTGTACTCCATAGAAAATGCAAAGCCCTCGTTCCACTGTCCCTGGATCGACTCACCTGGAAAGCACGGCTGTAAGAGGGACACGCGCCCAATGCACCAGGCAGGTACCAGCGCCACGAAAACACAGCTGAACAGCACACGAGGGGACCGAAGACCCACAACACTGAACAGATACCAAATGGCTCCCAGGAATTGTAAAGAGAGTAAGAGAGAAGGAACAAATGGCACATTGACATGTTGTGTCTACATTTGTAATGTCTGCCTTTTTTTTTTTTTTTGTCTAGACTGTTATGGTTTTAAGTTTCTTTACAAAACTTACAGTTATTGAAACTGAATTCTCAGCAGACAGTGGAACCAGAGTTCCCACAAGGGGACTGCTTTGAGAAGGGAGATTTGAAGCTAGTGAGAAACCTTTAAGGAGATGAGGTTTTAAGCAGCACTGTTTAAGATAAAGCTCTAGCAATCAGGAGGTGGCAGAGGATGAGGTGTCTGTACTCTAAGCCCTGTACCTGACCTCAAAGAGCATGTTCTACACCCTCCTGGCAAACCACATTATGGGCATAGGATTAAAAAGTGTGGTCCAGAGGACCTTTATCTGTTATGGCCACAGGAAGAAACTCATCACAAGACTGTTACACAGGTCTGTGAATTTCCTCAGAAATCTGGTTAGCCTCTTCTAAAACCACCAGAAGAAGTTGTGCGGCTTACTGCGTGGTTCCAAAAGACTTAGGAAACACTGGGAATGAAAAGTTTACTCTGTATTACATGGAGAACATCTCCAGTCTGGCCGAGATGACCTCCCTACAGTCATCAGTCTTGTGAAATGGATCCTTGCACAAGACCTGGCAAAATGAGGAAGAAAACTGGGGATGAAGAGGACAACAGAACTGAACAGTGTATTCCTTTCACATCATATGTGTCTGCAGTGAGGAATTTGTAGGCATCGCAGAAAAGGGATCAGTGATTCCTCAAACCTAGATTATGTTGTGAAGAATCTGTGAAACGATAACACTGCTCTGTCTGTGACCATCACCCCAGTTCCTCAGTCTTTGTTACGCAGAAGTAGCATGGTGGGTTTCCTGCTTTCAGTTTTTCTTCCGAGCTCTGATGAAAGCTGTACAAGTACGTTGCTGGTAACCCAGGACTGTACACAAACATTACACACTCCTTTCAGTACTCACTCCTCTATCCAACACCCCACCTGGAATCAAGGCAAGGGTTTCTCTCCCATCATTTCCTCCAACAATGGCAAAAACGACAGCATGAAAGTATCACCACAGAAGAGCAAAAGAAACAACCCACCGGACTCCATCATATTCTGATCTGCAATCTTCTGTGACAGCAGTAATCCTCCTTTAAAAAAAGAGACAACAGCTACCACCAGATACTGTATGATTCTACTTATCTCAGCAAGCAGGATCTATGTGCTCTGGTGAAAGGAGAATCATTTGAACCACCTTCAGTCTCTTCTTACAGAGAAGACAACAGGGAGAACAAAGACTCCCCCTTTTGACACCAGTGAGCTCCTGCAACAGTTCTCTGAATTTGGAAGACGACGACCTTATATTCAGTCACTTGCCTGAAAAAGCTATGTTTTAGTGTATACCTCCTTCTGGCTACAGGTAGAAAAAGAGTAAACCAGCAACAGTTGGAGACTGAGTCTTATGTGCTAACAAATTCAATCTAGAAAAACAAAAGCTGATGCTGAAACAGAAGAAAAACAAACCAACCAGAAGAAATGGTAAACAGCACAGCTACACTGTGATGTTTGCTTTCTTTCCCCAGCTCCCCTCACACCCAAGATTTTTTTGTTCTTTGCTGATGCATTTCCAATTCCCTTTTTCCCTGCCAGCAGCCTCCGTCCCAACAGAAGCCCCTCAGACAGCTCTAGAAGCACCAACGTTGCTTCCACTGTTATCAAACAGCAGAGAATTAAACGAGGCACCAGGCATGGCTTGGAACCAAATACGAGCAGTTCAAGTAGACAACTCTACTGCTTTCACACCTATCCCGTTACTGCTGGTCTCTCAGTAAGATACAACCTCCTATCTCCAAACAAGCAGCACATCCTGGAGGCAAAGGAAGAAGTGACTGAATCCTCCTTTCTCAGCTGAGCAGCAATCCCCGGAGACAAAGAGCAATTACAGAAGAAGATACAGCCAAATTTCTGCATGACTGCTAAAATCTTATCAAAATTGTAAATCAGACAAAACAAGGGGGAAAAAGTCTTCTTTACTTTTTCTATGCCTAGGGATCATAAGAAATCACAGCTGAACTCACCTCCTGCCACAAAACTACTCAAGAGAATGACTTCTCAGTAATAAAACTATATTTCCAACCTTCATGGTTGCAAACTGTGCCTAGAACTATTAACAGGCTGCAAATCATTGCTTGCATGAGTCTGAAGAAATGACTCAGGTCTGTCAACTGCCCCATTAATCTCAAAGCAGAGCACTACTAAGTCCATGTGGTGGAAACTCTGGCCTTTCTCCACATACAGGATGAAAATGAAACTTTTGCTAATGAATTTCATCACATGATTGCAGTCAGGAACTATGTTATTTCCCCCACTCTACAACTGCTCCCACTTGCAAGCTCGTCCCTCAGAGAGCGACTAACCTGCAAGACAGTTCAATGAGCAGTAAAATGTAAAGAACAAAAAGAACACAGCCTTTGCCTGCATGGCAGAAGAGACAGAAATACAGTCTGGTGAACTGATGAAAGCCACCAAGGAAGGGGAAGGGTGGGGGGAGATTCAGCGAAGGTGGATCCAAGCTACAGTCTCTGACACAGGACGCCCAAACACTGTATTAAAAAAAAAAATAAAAAAAATCTGTACAGAACAAATGGCTTGAAGAGTGTGATAAAAACACCGGCCAAGAATTACAACAGCTGAAAACATACAGGATTGAAAAACATTTTACATATGGATTTTTTAAGTTCTTATTTCCACTACTCCCTCCGATGGGAAGGCTGGCTGAAGACAACATTGCTTAAAAAAAAAAAAAACAAAACAACCGCCATTAGCCTTACTTATTACAGTTAACTTGTGGGTAGTTCATACCCACGTTCTCATGTCTACCTTGGAAATGGAAAATAAGTCTCAGTTTCTGATAAATTAACATTACTGGTTTTACCTGCATACATGGTATCCTGGTTTTGGCTGGCATGGAGTCAATTTTCTTCCCAGTAGCTGCTGTGTTTTGGATTTACTATGGGAAGAATGTTGATAATACACTGATGTTTTTAGTCATTACTAAGAAACCAAAGACCTTTCTTTCAGTTTCCCTCCTTCAGCTAATGAGCAGGTGTACAAGAGCTGGGAGGGAGCACAGCCAGACGGACAGCCAAGCTGGCCAATGGAAATATCCCATACCATAGACATCATGCTCTGTATATAAATGGGGGTTGGCCACGGGGCAGGAACTTTTACTGCGAGTTCCACAATCACTGCTCAGGGACAAGCTGCGCAATCAGTTGTCGGGCAGCAAGAAAAACTACATTGTGTATTGCTTGTTTTGCACACTCTTTAGTAGTAGTAGTATTGTTATTCCTTCCTTAGCTGTCTTACTGAGCTGTCTTTATCTCAACCTGCAAGTTCTACTTTTTGTCCATTCTCCTCCCCATCCCACAGCAGCAGGGGAGGAGGGAGTGAGCGGCTCTGGTCCTAGCCACCAGTGAGCGGCTGGCTGGTGCTTAGTTGCCGGTTGCCACCGCGACACATGGTTACCAACATTCTTTGGCTCCTCACAGTTTTGGATCATGGCTGAAAACAGAATTTCAAGAGAAAAGCAAGTGTCTGCTTTGGCCTAATGTCTTATTTTCCAACAGTTACTGGGTTTTCTCCATTTACTTTTTATAGTCAAAATGTTATTGCTGGCCAACATAACAACAGTATTCAGAATTTATTGTGTTTTATAAATCTTGCAATGCCTTTCTTGTTATCTCCCATCTTCATCTCTCCATTTATGAACATAAACAGATCTTTTAGTTCATTTCAAAGACAAACTCTAAGAGCAGCTAGCAAAAATCTGGATTACATTAGTTGAAAGAGCTATACTAAAACGGCACTGCGAAAGCAAGCTGCAGCTAGTGCTTTAAACTCACAATGTATATGCTAAGGCCTGGGCTAAAATCAGTGAAAAAGGTCCATTTATGTTTAAGGCAAACATTTCCCCAACAGGAAGTAAGTAACTATTGACTACCTTTCGTAGTCTCACTGTGCCAAAAACACTGATAGCTAAGTAACAGACCCGTACTTTCTTTATACGATTATATTATTTAGTTAAAAAAACCACACCAAAACAAAACATCAGTGCCACAGCGTACATACATACACTAAAATGTATGTTAAAATACCATTAACATATAAAAGGCAGTGTTCAGAATCCAGTAAAACCAGGGAAAAAGCCAGTCTGTCTACCCTACTATCCAAAACTTGCTTAAAATAACACAAACAGAAAGACCTGGGGCAGGCACAGAACAGCTTCCAGTATTCTAAGTCCTTGGTAGGTAAGATGTCATACGCTGTATTATCAAAAGGCAGGCGGATACAGGACCAGCCAAATGACATCCAACAGTGTTAACCTCCCCTGCCTGGACATGTGGAACAGTTGCCCTTCCTGCTTTCACCTGTACTTTGTACGTGCATTTGTAACATTTAAGAAGATGACGTTGGTCATTTTGCCACTTTGAACAGAAGCTTAGGTTAGATATTCAGAGGAGGGCTTAAAAGGCCCAATAAAAGGTACAGTGGTTATTCTAATAAATAATCTGGGATACAATCTTATGTGTGCCAATAATGTCATTTGTATTGAAGGAACTCCAAGTACGTCTGTCGTTAAAAGATTGTGCAATTGCAGCAGCCAAAGATGTTGAAATCGACATTCTATGGCAGTGGCAGTAATTTCAGAACCGTGTGCCAAAACACGATTAATCGCAGTTCTCTGGGTATTTAGATAGTAACACAGGAAAACAGCTTGTCATAGAAAAACCATGTGATCAATTAAGAATGCCATCAAGCCCCCCCATAAGCATAACCTTCCAGCAGTATGAATACCACAGCACTTACATATACAGATTAACTGCCAAGATACAGATTATATGTATATATAAAGGACAGAAGATCAAAACTGTTAATAAGAGAGCATATGGAAAACTGCATAAATTCTTCCCTAAGAAAAGCTTATCTGAGATTATGCACTTCTGAAGGAAACACAAATTGCTGTACATTCAGGTTGAAGACATTATTCTGCTGACTGCACCCGTCTTGACTAATCAGATACTGCTGCTGTCTGCAGCTACCTTCACCAGCAAGCCTGATGGTGCTTAGTAGAGGTTCATAGAATTCTGCCTGACTAGGTGATGCCTGACAAGTCAGTTTGCTATATACAAGTTCTGATGCAACCTCAAACCCGTAACTGCTTTTTTTCCACAGGACAGAAGCTAGTATCTTACTATGAAACAGGAAACATCCATAAGGCCCCAAGTACTTACTAAATACTCTATAAACTATATAAACTGTTTTAGTTTTATATTATTTCCAATATGACAAAGTCCCCCAAAACTTCTCTGACTTCATTTAATTCCCCCACAAACATCAATAAATTGCCCCAAATATTTCTCGTTCCCCCAAATGAATTAATTGCTCCATGAGTTTTAAAAGATGACTGCGCACAAATCCCTATCACTTTACTTGCCCACAAACGATCAATACCAAATGCTTTCCCAGCTCTCAAACTAACTTGTAAATGCTTCTTACCCAAAAAGTAAACCAGTATCGATTAGGTTTGTCCTAAGTATGCTACAGAAGGAGACACTAAAAGCCAGAGGTGCTGCCCAGTCTTCAGCATTAAAACATTTCGCACCTTGCCTCAAACGTCAGTATTTGATCCTGGCAAATGTGTAGCAGCAGTTTACAGAAGCGTCGAGACCTCTTCATGTACACTATAATCACGTACCATCCACTACTGACAAGATTCCTGAAAGGGAATGTGTTTTCGTACATCTTGAAACTACCCTTTCTGCAAGCTGCAAAGATATAGCCTGGCATTTCTGTAGTACTTTAGATAATCATGACATGAAAAAGAAGTTGGCTTTAAATTTAAAAGCAACAAAAATTTTTATGACTCATCAGGAATACTTTGAGTACTAAAAGTATTGTAATTTATAATAGCAAAACCACACCTGGGCGAAGAGAAACGCTGGAACCAAAACCAACAGGCTTTAGCCTGGTAATAGAGCCTCACCAGAACACTGGTTAGAACAAACACAGCCTATTCCAGACAAATACACCAAAATCCATAGGAACATTGTTCGCTAAAAAGCCCGTTCTACTCTTAGATGCAAAATTAATTTTAAAATTCTATAAAGCACATAAATGGATTTTGGTTGTATTTGTATTAATATATAGCTTTATTATACTTTCAAAATAGCTGAATTCACCAACCTATGATAAGAAATTCGGCTCATTCCGGGATTCAGCTAAACGTTTCAGTCATTCCAAAGGCATCCATTCAGTCAGCCCTACAAATCAGTATTTTATTCCTATTGTGATGGTACTAATAAAGTTTGTAGCAATTCAATATGTGCATTTAAAATCCCAGGAAAGTCCTCCAATGAAATACACAAGAATTTTTCAAAGCCATCTGAAACTAAAGCCATGAACAGAAATATAATTCTCCATCATTTATTAAAAGATATGAGGTACTTACCCAATGTCTTAGACTCAAAATTGATGAGAAATTTCAAATTAAAATAATCAGTCAAGAGTTTTTCAGAATGACGCATTATACATAAAAATAGGTGTGTTTTTTTCTTAAACAGTTCTGTTCAAAAACTATTGAGAGGTTTCATGTACATTTCTAACAATGGCTTAACTAATGGACCTAGTCTTTTCCATAAAGCAATGGAACACAAAAGCAGCTAATAAAAGACCAAAAAGCTTAATAAAATAATGTTTTCTGTCCATGACTGTAGTAAACCCTATGACAGTCAGACAAAAAATAAACACTACATTGTTAACTGTGTTAATAGTTCACCTATCTGTAAATAAGAAGTCAGACTTACTCGGGGTTAGGTGAGGTCAGCCATGTTTCTCTAGTAAAATATTAATTACTGCTAAAGTATATTATTTTCAAACCAAGATCCATTCCCTAATCAATAGTAGACTATTTTGATTGCTTACAAAGTCAGTCCAATGAATATTTTTCTGAAAATGTTTTGGTTTCTAAAGATTTTATATAGCCCTAAATTTACAGTTCTTAACATTGATTCAATTTCCGGTATTAAAGACATTCTATGTAACAATGCTTTCAACACACAGTGTACACTAAATAGCATAAAATATCTTAAAGAATTACCAATAACTATTGTTGAAGTAACCTCAAGCTTTACTACAAGGAAGAGAAGATAAGATAGGGGAAAAAAAACCCAAACATAAACCCACATTTCACTGTATGTTCTTCCCCCATTTATGTGAATATTCCATGCAGCAGAGGGTAGAGAAGCAGAAGTTGCAAAACCACAGAAATGACAAATTGGTTGATTCTCAACACCTGACGAATTTCAAAAAATTGAATGGTTTCAGTGTTGTTCATCATTTGTTTAATTCTGACATCATCCTAGCAGGACACACATTGCAAAGAGAAACACAAACATCTGCAGTTTAAGTTTTTGCTTTTTCTTTTAAGAAGTCGCTGAAAGTGTATTTGCCATTTCCAGCCCCTGACTCAACTTCCTGATTTGTCCAGCAGCTGGAAGGATGTTAACCTAAGGGTACGAGAAAGGAAGTGGTAAAATAATATGCTCCCAGCCCTGGCCTCTGTGTGCTCACAGAGAGCATGGATTTTGAACCCATTGCAGACAATTGGATGTGGCATATAAAATAAAAACTGTATTTCTTTTTCTTTTATTAAAAAAAAAAAAAAACAAACCTGCTCATCAGAAGAAACAAACCTGTGCCTTCAGCAGCTTCCTCCTCTATCCATCCCTCCTCATCAATACTCCCTCACAATTCCAATTAGCCTGTGGTTACTGTCTAATCACATCTTAGTTCTTCTCATCACAAGCGGCACAACCTGCGGCCAACCAACATTTCGGTTCCTCCTGCCCAGCTGGGGCACATGCGGAGCCACCCAATCTGAGAAGGGCTTCAGATACGCTGATGAAATCCGTGTCGACATAAAGACTGCAACATGAAGTTCAGAAAGTAACACGTGTTCCCATACAAACACACACCTGAAAGGAACTGGCGGGTGCTTCAGGAGACTGCTGTTATGGCAGTGAAGCCAGGACTAGAGAACATACAGGGTTTACTACTTAAGACCTTGTTTTTCAGAAAATAAGCACAATAGTCGCTTTGTCCAAAAATGAAGTTCCCGGAAATTTTAGGACACTAGAGATACAAAATACAGATTCCACCCCAGCTAGCCTGACAGGCTGTTCCTGAACTTCTTTCCTATGTTCAGTTTTCTCCTTAGAAATTAAGATAAATTTAAAAAGTAAACATACTAGAGATAAAACATCAAATCATTGCTGGAACAACTTGAGCAGCATATGAGGTCGCTGTAAAAATTTGACTATTTCTGTTCCTCAAGAAACTGCCATACATGAAAACAGACCGCTCGTGATAAATCTATCATGCAGAGCCCATTTATAATGCTTTAGCACCTATGACAAAGAAAAAAAAAAAAGACAACCTTTTGCTCCAAGTACTTGGTTTGCTCTGTTTTAGTGTAACTGAAGGCCTGCAACATTTGCCAGCAAAAGAAGTTTCTGTTAATGGGAGCTAACTACAGAGATCTCATTTCAAAACCTTTTTCAAATGCAGAGCCCTGAGAGCACAGAATGACAGAATGAAATCAAAATATATAGAACACCAGAAGCGATCAACGCTATTCAAGTACTGACAATGCATAATAGTGATAAAACAATAGTACTTCATTCTCACATGTATCCCTGCTTCGTTCACAAGAGCTTAGTGTAAACTACAACACAGAATATTTTTGTGTAATACT
>Ga0065711_1028947_pt1 | contig 38400 bp, 18 predicted proteins | sample Hoacrofraction12_FD_59098 | JGI IMG/M metagenome (GOLD analysis project Ga0065711, IMG submission 59098) | Hoatzin crop microbial communities from Cojedes, Venezuela - Epithelial fraction 12 v2 (version 2) | ecosystem: Host-associated > Birds > Digestive system > Esophagus > Crop | place...
CTTCCTGTAGGCCCCCTTCAGGTACTGGAAGGCTGCTCTAAGGTCACCCCGGAGCCTTCTCTTCTCCAAGCTGAACAGCCCCAACTCCCTCAGCCTGTCCTCGTAAGAGAGGTACTCCAGCCCTCTGATCATCTTCGTGGCCCTTCTCTGGACCCGCTCCAACATATCCATGTCCTTCTTATGTTGGGGGCTCCAGAGCTGGATGCAGTACTCCAGGTGGGGTCTCACGAGAGCGGAGTGAAGGGGCAGAATCAACTCCATCGGTGTGGTTGACACGCTGGAGGGAAAGTGTGCCATTCAGAGGGACCTGGACAGGCTGAAGAGGTGGGCCTGTGTGAACCACATGAAGTTCAACAAGGCCAAGTGCAAGGTCCTGCACATGGGTCAGGGTAATCCCAAACACAAGTACAGGCTGGACGGAGAGTGGCTCGAGACCAGCCCTGAGGAGAAGCACTTGGGGGTACCGGTGGATGAGAAGCTCAACATGAGCCAGCAATGTGCGCTTGCAGCCCAGAAAGCCAACCGTATCCTGGACTGCATCTACATTTAAAAAAAATTACAATATAGAAATACACATTAACAGTAATGTGGAACAGAGCATGTGTGTTCACATTCCAAGAATTCACTACCCAGGAGGTTTCCTTGCTCACTTACACTAAAGCAGATGCTAAGAGTGCTTCAATTGGCTGCAAATTGTTGTACCAGAGGGATGCAAATAACTGAGTTGGGAGTATGGGTTGTGCTGCGGCCAGTCACTCTCATGTCCCTCGATAAGCAGCCTAAATTTCTACTGCAAACATAAGAGAACATAGAAAGAAATTGTCTCAACTGCAGTGCAACTCCCTCTGTATAAGCCTACAGTCCACTAAGCATTGAAAGAAATGCCGTAGTGTAGATTAACTTCCCTACGATGCAACAGAACCTAAAGATGCTCTTCTGCAGTGTCTGAAGCATAACCACAACAGGAAGTAGGGAAACAAAACACTACCAAATGCAAACCTCAGATTTCTATTTCACTAAGTACTTTTGTAATTGCATATCCTTGCTGTTATTGAACTGCAGTAACTAAAAGCAAATCAATATTACTTCCCTGAGGGACAGAGAAACACTGGCACTTGATTTGTGGGACCACCATCTTTTGTAGGTAGGGTGAAGCTGTGATGAAAAGTTTTACGATAAATCTTTCACGGTGTCGTGTGTGCAGTCTCTCTCCATGGAATTAGCCAAGACAGTCAGAATAATGGAACAAATCCATCTCACACAGGGAATTTTCCTTTAGACTATGAACTGTCTTTTTTGTTTTCTTCAGCACTGTTTAGCCCTGTGAGGGCAGTAATATCACCTTGTCTTTGAACTAGTCCATAGCTGTAAATCAGCAGCCTGCACTTTATATCAGCACTGATTATTCTGCAGTCTGATTACTTCAGTGTGAACTGCAGAGGGGAGCTTTCACTGGAGCTTCACTCTCCAGGTAGAGCTACCTCTTAAACACAGGCAAAGCAGGCAATGTCCTCTGGCAGCAGACTGCTGGACACAACAGCATTTGTGACTTCTGTCCTGCCTTGCTCACTGGCTGGTGTCTGTCAGGCTGTAACTGCGACAGGGAAATGGCAGCTCCTGCCAGCAGTGCTCACTGACACCACCACCTGCTTCCCACACTTGCAGTGGCAGTGACAGGAGGAGGTCTGTCTGCCTTGGTGTCTCTCCTCCCTGGCTTTCCATCCCGGCTTTACTGCAGTTTCTAGGATCCCTTCCCATGACAGACCCTGTCTATGCCTTAGTCCTTGTTCTTTAGGCAGCAGACTTTGTTTTTGTCTGTTTCTGAGGAGCGTGGAGACCTCTAGTAACACTTGTTCAGAAAACAGTCCATAAAATGAGCCAGACATAGTGCTGCTGTGCGTGACCAGAGCAGTGCAAAGGATTTAAAACAGGAACTGCCCTTTCTCCCTCTTTCAATTTCTGAACCTAGAACTGCACATGTAAAACACTTGGGTGAAGTGCTATCGAGCCTTCAGGGCTTTAATAAAGATTCGACTAGCTCTTTGAAGTTTCAAGTGCCATTCTTCTCTATTTTAGCAAACATCATCCTCCACAGTCTGACCTTTTTTTTTGTGCCGTGGTTCTGATTGCTTCACTTGTACATCAGGACTAGTCAAATCATTGAGGCAGAAGTCAAAGATGAGCTCTCCAGGCTATAACAAGTGTATGATCTTATTGGCTGACGATAGATTTGTCAAGGTGAAAAGAAAGCTGGATACTTTGCTACTTTCTGCCCTTGAGCACTAAGCTTTGGAAACCTAACCACTATATATACTGGTGCAATTTGGGGTTACTTAGACTGAGCATAAACTGTCCCAGTTCCCAGTCCCATTTTCAGTCCCAGTTCCCCAACTCAATTCCCAGTCCCAGTTCTCCCTACTCTGGGTGACCTGCTGGGATATAGAATGGCTCCTTCTCTGCCTTTTCATGCCGGATTTTCCTCTGAAGAGAACTGGACACTGGGCAGAGGATGGGAGATAAGACCTCTGTCTTATTACTGCACTCTGTCAGGAGCTGGTCCTGGGACCTGTGCGGTTCTTCTGACCCACAGTTTAGACACAGCCATAATGTTTATGGGAAGCAGCAGAACTGAAGTGTTTCCAGGTTTGTTCAGCCTTTACTGATAGAGTTGTGTCTTCTTTATACCAATAACTTCAGTGAATAGATGGTGTGATCTGGAAGAGGTGTGGATCTGCTTCCAATCACGGATCTACCTATGCTGCCTAGCTAGCACTCACAGTTACACTGGCAGAAATTCTTGTTATGCACTTTTTTTTTTACTTATGCCATCATAGCCTGCAAAGCACATACACAAGTGGGGCATCGTTTGCGAGTGGTCATCTGTTTCCTGCCACCAAAAAATCAGCAAAAAATAACGAAAAATGATGGCTGGATCACTCATATGCCATTTAGGTCTGACAGGACAGATATAAAAACTTCAGAGAAAAGCAAGGGTTAAGAACTTAAAGACCAAATTGTGTAGAAAATTAAATACAAAAAATGAGAGCTTGTCTGCTCTCATCTTAAACAAGGATGTCAGCTAAACAGACAGTTTGACAGAAATCATTTGCATTTTTTTGCAACTCAAAACAGTTATTTGATAAATGACTGTTTGAAGGGATTAAGATCACATCTAATAATTTGAGTCTATTTTCTGTTTTTAACTGTTTCCCACCTAGTTCCACCAGACCAGCCGAGACTCACTGTATCCAAAACGACATCTTCCTCTATCACTCTTTCCTGGATACCTGGAGACAATGGTGGCAGTTCTATCCGAGGTAATATAATTCAGGTTAATTGCAACCTCTTACTAAATGATCATATGTTGATAGGAGTAGTATATAATTATAAATGGCTACAAAAAAAAAGAAAAACAAAGCAATCTGTATTGATGTCAGCACTTAATGTGCACTATCATCGTGATAACAGCTTTCAGTAAAATGCAGTTTCTCTTTGTGGTGGTTTAATCACAGATTTAATCACTTTCTTCAAGCATAGCCTCAGCTGTTATGACAGTTACTCTCTCTGATATTCTAGACATGTAATCTCTAACCATTCATTTTTGAGGGTCCAGGTTCATCATCTGGACTTTGTTGCTGATTGAAGGGTATTTAGAAATGTCTATCCCTTTCTTTTCCCTGTGAAGCGATCACAAAAATGGTATTTAAGCTGTTGTAAGGGTAGGCGACATGCATTGCCTGGTATCTTTTAGTCAGGGGAGAGGAGTGCGTCTTCCTGTGCACAGGACTTTTCTGGTTTTATTAGGTTTTTAAAATGACTTGTCATATTGCCTGCAGAATTTGTGGTTTGTGTCTGGCTTATTGTTGCTATCTGTGCTTTTCCTCCAGGTTATATTTTGCAGTACTCAGAAGATAACAGTGAGCAGTGGGGTAGTTTTCCCATTAGCCCTAGTGAGAGGTCCTACCGTTTAGAAACATTGAAATGTGGCACTTGGTACAAGTTTACTTTAACTGCTCAGAATGGAGTAGGGCCGGGACGCATCAGCGAGATCATTGAGGCCAAAACGCTTGGAAAAGGTACGTTGATTTCCATCGCCTTTTCTCACCTAAAGCTCTTGCATTCTGCTGTAGATCTTGGTCTGATGAGAAGACAGACTTGGATATTTTAAAATTATTGGCTTTGGAGACATTTCCAATTGTGTCCATGCTGTGACAGGAAAAGCTATCACTGTGGGACTTGAAGCACATACCAGATAGCATTTCATCCTTATTTCCCTAACAATTTTGTTCTAAGATGGATTGGATGCTATTTGGGAAGGGGCTATTTCCATAGTCGTAGGCTAAGCAATTCCAGCTACTGCTATTGCCATGAGGAAATTTTTTCTTCTCTTCTTGTAAGAATTCGGGTGTTTATTTGTCTGGATGTTGAAGGAAAATGGGGAATATATTTAGTGTAGAGGAAATGGAGCCAATATCTTATTTCTACTCCAAGCTGGTATTGCAGGAGCCATGCAAGTAGCACCCTTTGAACAGGTTAAGTGTCAAAAAACAAAGGAAAAGTTTGCATAAACCTCTGCAAGGCAAAACAGCCAATATTCATGAAATTATTAGCTAATGCAGCAATGGGTCTGTTGCTCCTGGTTGCTGAAGGTAGTTCCACGTTGCAAGTATGTGTCAGAATCATCAGCAAATTTGGCAACAGACCCGCTTAAAGAGGCAATTTACAGAGTCTTACCCCTAAATCAACAGAGCGCAGTATCTTTGCATAATGCTCTGAAGATCAGCTCATCTTGCATCTCTTCACAGGCTGTAAAAAATACTCTTATTTGGGAGCAGATTCATAATAAAGATAGTTTACTTTGATAAGTATGTCTGTCCTTCTTTATGCTCTTCATCACTCTTGTGCTGATGCAGATCTCCTAAGCATCACAGCAAGGTGGACATTTCATTTGACATTTAGTGGCATAGGGAAGGCCTGGTATGCAGTAGGTGTGAATGGTATGACTTGCAGGGGAGACTACAGATCAGCTGTGCACGTGCTCACATTATCAGTGGTCAAGAAGAACAATCTGCTGACTTTAAAGAAAGGGACATTTAGAGAAGATGAGTGTTCTTACTTTTGTTGCATGAAATGTGACATTTACACATGCTTCAAATGACGTCTAAATGGTTCATGAGAAAGCAGACCTCCCAACCTTTTAAGTTTCTCAGGGACTTGATATATATACCTGGAAGCTACCTGTGTTACATTTACTGACTGAACGAGGTGCTATGTGATTTAGAATGCTGAGATCGTTCTCATTCACGTGAGAGCTCCAGAAGCATCGCTGTCCAAAGCTATTAACAGGGCCAATTGAAATGGTTCATAACACATGGCAGGAATCACCAGTTTCATTTAGATTCCTGTGAAATTTAGAAAAGAGAGTGCATTTCAGTACATTTCATCAAAGCACAAGAATGGCAAAAAGACCCCCATTGGATAAGTGATTTTTCATTATAAATAGCACATTATAAGTAATTTTCAATGTGTTAGGTGTAACTTCCAATAGTAAAAATAGTTTCTGCTAAGCAGTTAGCAATAATACTTTTAAGTACACTACAGCAGTATTTAATGTAAATAACACTTGTTGATGATGTCTTGTCCACCTGCAGTCATTTTTTGAATAGTAAGGTGCCATTTTTACTGTCATTACTCCTGTATTATGCAGAACTCTCAGAAAATACTTTAATGTATATATTCATAGAAACCAACATTTTATCCCAAGACAGGACAAGTAAATAGAAATGTCAGTCCCTTTCTGAATGGAAACATCTTAACTCAGAAATACAAAATTCAAAGTACATATTATTTTCAAATATATCATGTGCAAGGTCAACATATTAATATTTTTTAAATTTTGATTGTTACTTGCAAATTCTTCAAAATTGTTGTTTTCTGCAAATGAAAGCCTCTGTACTCTCAAAAAAAAAAAACCTATCAATTCCACTTCAAAATAAGTTCAGAGCACCAGCGGGCAATCTTCAAGTGTATTTGTCTTCTATAATATTTCTGCGTGGTGTTCTGAACCCTTTATTTTTTGCACAGCAGTAAGCAGGGGCATTTACTGATATCAAATGTCTGCACTAGATTTACAAGTTGAGTCATGCCAGTCCATGAAAACCAACAAGTCAGGTCCTGGCCGAGATATATGGATATTTTTTTCACATATGGATTTGAAAATCTAGGTTTGTGAGTCTGGCACAAAGTGTGAAAAAACATTTAAGAAGGAGGGGAAGAAGTTGAATATATACATACTGAGTTTAAGACGAATCTAAGACTGTCCTAGAAATTATTCTCTTAATTTTATACTTTCGAGAGTCCTATATCTGTAATACTTCTGCATTTCACTTGAAATATATCACTTTTTGTAGAGCCACAGTTTTCAAAGGAACAAGAGCTCTTTGCAAGTATCAACACCACGAGAGTGAGGCTGAACCTGATAGGTTGGAATGATGGTGGCTGCCCCATCACCTCCTTCACCTTGGAGTACCGGCCATTTGGGACAACAGTCTGGACAACTGCTCAGCGGACATCCCTGTCCAAGTCCTACATACTGTATGACCTCCAGGAGGCAACCTGGTATGAACTGCAAATGAAAGTGTGCAACAGTGCCGGCTGTGCAGAGAAACAAGCCAAATTTGCAACACTCAATTATGATGGCAGTAAGTGTATCTTTTTATTTACATGTCTGACCTACTGGTTTTGCTCTAATTTTTTATGTGACTTTTTTCACTTGTCTTTCTTTTTTTTCCCCGTAAACCCCTTTTTGAATCTGGTAGCCATGCTGACAGAGGGGTAACAGTCTCCAAGGCATAAAATGCCTACTGATTTCATGACAATATGCTGCCAGGCAGAAGAGAGAAATTGTTTATTTGTCCTCACTGAGGAAAAACTCCAGCACCAAAGTCAATCAACCATGAGACACACAACCATAGGACACTATGTGTCATTAGTTCCAGTGGTCACAGAAGTACTTGCTAGTATTTCACGCATCTCTTCCATGAAATTTTTGCCTCCGGTACAATTGGTTCCTGCATCCATTCACAGCAGTGACTGGCCTCGTTGCTATTCCACACAATGCCCTTGTGACACAGCTCAAACCCCATTATGTGACACAACAGAGCAGCGAACTCACTCGTCTGCCAGGAAAGCATCCTCCAAGGGCAAAGCAATGGCAATGCTATTGTCCTTATTTACAGACAGGGGAGAGTGAAACTAATGGCCATGACAGACAGCTCTGTCATGCCCAGCAGCAGGGCACAGGGGGTGAAGGAACTGTTGCACCCTGTCCTCCTGCCAGGGGTTACTGCTCACCCTGTAAAAGCCAGAGCAAGAGGGCAAGAGCAAACATGCCAATTTGTCAGTCACGCCAGCTCATACCCTGGCATGTTTATTGAAAGGGATGGCGGCACATGTGTGCTTCTGCTCTACAGTAGGAAATGGCTGTATTTCTGGCAAAAAGGCAGTACAGATGGCTCCAGATGGCAATCTCTTGAATTGCTCTAGTGCGAATTGCCAGAGCTTTTCTGGAGACATCCAGTGTGAAATGTTGTTGTGCTGCCAGGGACATTGTGCTGTATTGTGCAACCACTTGGCGACATCTATACTGTTCAATTAAACAGGAGTAGTGAGCAAGTTCAAACAAGAACTGATAATTGTCCAGCAACAGCACCAAATAGCAAATCGTTCATAATTGTGTTGGGAACACATCTCCCTGCCACACTTTGGTCCCACGCAAACTAGCACTCTCCATGATAGTACCCATGTATGGCTCAGGGAAGATAAAACAACAGGGACCGTTCCCAGTCAGAAGTATGGGCCATAAATCAGGCAGAGTTTAAACCTCAGCATCTTATACTTCCCCCACTGCTATCCCAGTCCTTGCATTAGGTGTTCATCAGTTCTCGCAGATAATGAACGACACATGCCCTCATGGCTCACCCTTTTGCAAACAGCACATCTCCTCATGTTTTTCTGAGAAAATATAATTTTGGTGAGCTGCGATGCAGTCCTCATGTTATTTCAGACTGTCTAAAAAACTCAGAGAAAGATTTTGCCTCTGCACTTTAGAGGCCTACAGGAAAACCAAGATCCAAGTAGTTATTATACAAATGCTGCCAGGTCTTGCCGGGTAGACTTAGGACCTGTTTTACCAAGCCATATAGATGTTGTCAGTAATAACTGTTTCAAGTATTTTGAGTTAATTTCTTGCCGCTTTACTTAGTCTATGCTCTTTTCTTTTCAGTATCTTTCTACAGGCAGCATCCAACTTTCAGTAATTTTTTTTTCACATGCACAATTATTGTTACATATATATGACGAGGGCAGACAGTCTTAAACCATACCTTAGAATGAGATTATGTGAAAATGCAGGTCCAGAGCCTTAAATGCCCATGGACAGCAGTGAAATCAAATGTATTCTTACAATGACTCAAATGTATTCTTACAATGCCTGGTCAGGCATTGGAATAGGCACTTCGGGACATGGTTTAGCAGGCATGGTGGTGTTGGGATGATGGTTGGACTTGATGATCTTAGAGGTCTTTTCCAACCTATGATTCTATGATTCTCTGAAATGTTGTCAGAATCTTCTTTTTGGTTAGGTGATGATACTTTGATTCCACGTACTGTGACCTGCACGCCACTGGATTTTGTGTGTTGTTGTATGGTGTCTTTAAAAGTCAGAAAATGAAATAACAAAAATATTTGTAGCGTTAAATTTCCTGGGCCATTGCTTCTGGTTAGCTAGAAAATTTCTCATTTATGGCATTGATGGTTTTGTTTGTCAAGCATGCTTTGCTGGGACTAGATTGTGCCTTAGAGAGGCAGCATGATCTCAAATACTGACCACAAGGTTAAGAGAGGAAAACATGAATGGAAAAGCAGATTTAAATTTTACAATTTTCTGAATTTATTACATTTGCTGCAGACCTAAAATGATTAACTGATGATGATTGTTATTGTTTTCATTATTGAAAATTAAGACAGTCTATTTCCACACAAGAGATTTCATAGAACTATTTCAGTGCTTCTAAAGCAAAAGTTGTCCCTACAGAGTCCCAGCTCCCCATTCATTTGTTCCCTGGTAAGCAGCGTAAGCTTAAGGTGCTTCAGAGTTGGAAAATAGTGTCTGATTAGAAATCAATATTTTCTATCAATACTTCAAGCAGAAATTTTTTCTTTCATAGACAGTGAATTTTTCATTTACAGAAAGCGTGCCAGTGGAAACTTCTTGGCCAGCTCCACTTTTGAGTGCTAACTCTACCTCTACCATTGATTCATCTTGTGATGTGAGATTAGTCCCTTCCAGTTTCTAGAGGTCACAGCTGCCCTCAGGATAAAACAGATACAAGGACAGTACTTTGAAGATTAGGTAACATGTGTCTGAAAGTTCTAGGATACCAAATGCTAAGAACAAGCTTAGGAGCTTAGCAATCTTAAGATAAAGCCTTTGTACACTTGTAGAAATCCTTGAGTTCTGTGGTCTTTCAGTCATTTTGTTTGGACTGCAGTAGCTGATTGTTATCTGTGATAGAGGTCCTGAGAAATATCACAGCTAAGTATCCTTTACCTTAAATCTCTTCATGGTGGATTAGGTCAAAAGGTTAATGACAGATCTACGTGCGACTTTTTGCTTTCTGTTCATAGATATTTCAGCTAACCATTTTCAGCTTACAGATTTTATGACCTTCCTGCCCCTTGTTTTTCAGAACATTTGCACTCAATACTTAAGGACATATTTTTAGCAATGTGCAGCTGTAGTGCGTAGCACTGCAAAGGGGCTTCCCGACTCAGAGATCTGCTACTCGGTAGCCCTCACATTAAGTCAAATCAGCTTGGTAGCTGCTGTAAGCTGTGCTAATTGATTCTAGCTTGCCAGGGGACTTCCTACCATGAAGAACAGTTAGGACACAGGAAAGCGCTTGGTCGTCCTAAAGTCACAAGGTGCAGTGGTTGATGCTGGAAGAGCTGCAACACAGGGGAAACTGGGGTCAGAGACATTCAAATTACAGCTTCTATGAAGCAGGCTAACAAACGGAGATGGTGAATTAACCTGGGGGGAAAAAAGCCCTCACTATTTGTCTGGGACTTTGTTCTGAGAAAAGCTTTGACTATTGCTCTTCTAGCCTACACCTAGAATGACAACAAATGTTGAAATGGTGTTTTCTCAATGGATAACCGGTCTAGGTTTTGGTAATTTCTAATACAATTGCTGAATATCCACAAATGGATAATGTGAAGGATATATAAACTCACAGTATTTTTTTTTTTAATTAAACTTGTACTGCCTGTATATATTGTTATGAGGTTTAGACTTTACTTGGAAGGGGTATGGAAAATGATAATCACTTACCTAAGCACTTAAGGTTTAACTGAAACTAAGGCCGCTCTTAATTTGATTTTCATGAAAGTATTAAGGAGAACAAGAAATACTTTTAGGGAATATTGAACCTAACTATCCTTAGCTAATGATCTGTGTGACTTCACAGCAAAATTTGGCCCTTTAATATTCAGAAGGGTTTAGGAGGATTTAGAGACAGTTACTAATATTACCTTCAGGAGCTTGAAGTTCTCTTCATTTCTTCGTCTAATCATTTTCTTTGCCTTTAGAGTAGTGGAAAAACTGTAACTCAGTTAAGACAAGATGAAAAAATTCTGCTGTGTGTTTATTCCAAGAAATGGAAAATTAGAAAAAGGAGGAAAATTATGGGGAAGAACTGCAATGGAAAAGTAGGAAAATATTCAAAATGCAAGTGTAAGAAAATAATATTTCCATAGTACCTGCTATAAATTTTGATGGTTGTAGCTTTTCTGTTTGTCTTCATCCCTTTAGGGAACCACTCTTCTCATTATACGCAACTCAAATAGCTCTTCTGAAAAAACATGACTTAGAATTCTACATTTTCACTGTGGTTATGGCACTCACATTTTACTGCATCATATCACTTTTTTCTGACACTCTGTGGTACATAATGAGATATAAATATAGCACACAATGCAGCAATTAAAATGTAAAAAAGGATGTGTCTGCTTTTCTATCTCACCCTCCTATCCTTTTAGTAAGTAGCCACTTTTGTGTTGCAGTAGCTGGTTAAAATTGAATAGCTTCCATCGAAAGTCATCACAGTTCACAATACTTGTGTATTTCTACCCGTTTCAAACAAATCTGCATTTTATAGCTTCATTTGTGGTTGCATTCAGCAGTTTAATAGTAATCAGGAAATGAGTGAGAAACCTTCCATGACTAAACAGCCTTCCAGAGAAAGTGCTGCATTCTTCTCACGTCCTTTAGAAGTAAAGAAAAAAACAATTGGAAAGTTCAAGTATTATATATCACCAGGAAGCCAGGTATATTCAAAATGCAAATACGTCCCAAAATGAAAAAGTGAGCTGCCTGCTGATGCCAGTAGTTTGTAGATTCATTTCTCTTATCTCACTCTCAGAATTTGATTGTTTCTGTCCAGTGTTACTCTCCTGTTTTACTGATGAGTATAATGTCAGACACTCTTTAACAAATTAGCATCAGGATGCATATCTGAATTTCAGATCAATACCACTGCTGCAACCCTAAGATGTAATAGAAGCATGTTTCTGTACAAAAGATTCATCTGATGTACGTAGCACAAAATTAACCTTGTCAAATATATTCCTTACAAAGAAAAGCCCAGCAGAAAGTATGACTGTGTCACAGCAGTGCTATTTTCACAGAGTAAGGAGTAGTATACACGGGTTGTAATTCAGAGATCTCTTACAGCTTTGTAATGATTCAGTATGACATAAAATTAATTGTAATATTTGACTGCGTAATGGGCATGGTTTTCTTTCATCAACGAATGCGCTTCTCAATTTCTGATAATCTGTGAGTCTCTGCAGTCAGTACCATGTTACCAGTGTGACTGGTTACATCTGCATGGACATTACACATGCAAGCATAGCATCTACCCTGAACGTGACAAATCCTTCTTAACGTTCTGCATGCAGCTGAAGCGTATAACATGCCATATTCCCCGTAGAGCTCAATCATTTGTCTTCATTAATAGACATCTAATATCATGACACTGTTTCCAGGTACAATCCCTCCACTCATTAAGTCAGTTGTGCAAAGCGAGGAAGGGCTGGCAACCAACGAAGGCCTAAAGATGCTGGTGACCATTTCCTGTATCTTGGTTGGGGTCTTGCTGCTTTTTGTGATGCTGCTGATCGTGCGGAGGAGGAGAAGGGAGCAGAGACTGAAGAGACTGCGAGGTAAGATGAGACCCATGGCACTTGTGCATATGCATACTCCCTGAACACAAAAGTACAAACGGGGCTGCACATGACCAAACTGTTCAATCCCCAGTTGGTACCATTTTTCTGCAATACATAGCAGACATAAGACAACAAAGCACATGCATTTTCTACAGAAAACTCTTCTTTTTCATTTAGTTGTAAGTTTCTGAAAAATGATTCATGCATTCATTGTTGTTTTTTTGCATGGGGGAAAGGAAAGTAATTCTCATGTGTTGGTGTTTGTTTGTTTTCCTTTTTTTCATTGTTTTATTTCCCTTGTGAATGGTCTCCATAACCTAAAATCATATTTTTTCAAAGGGTAAAATCAGATGTTGTGAAGATGGGAGGATTTCAGTTTTCCAGCAGATGCAAACCACGACTCCCAAACTATAAAATTAAAGTAGCCACATGCTAACAGGCTGGAAAACACAACCAGATATTCTCAGACTTGTTATCACATCTTTTTTCCCTACGATGTGTTAGAACAAAACTATTACAACAATACTTCATTGTTCACTGACCTTTCATTATTGCTGATCTGTGCTTTTCTCTAATCCTTATTCAAAATCAAGTGTTTGTTGTGTGAATAATTTAAGATCTATGAATTCATTCAACTTGATCAACCTCTTAGTAAATAAATACCTCTGACTGAGCCTCAGCCAGGTTTTTGACACGTCCAGTCTGCCGCTTCTGCACTTGGCCCTGTGGGTTTTACACTAGCATGCTAAAGCAGAACTTACACTGAAAGTATTTGGGAGAAAGCCTTTCAGATCATACATTGAATAAATAGCATAGCGATTTATCATCCACAAAAATGGAATAATCATTTCCAAAAGCAAACAAATTGTTTAGTTATTTGTATTTTAACCAAAATATGATCATGTTATATATTAAAACTGGGGACAACCCTGTGCATTCCACTTCACCTTAGCATCTACTCATCTCTCTTTTGGGTCTCATTTGTCTTTTGCAATGATATTCTGGGTATTTTTGCAACAGAGATGCAGGGTGTTCGGACATGGTCAATTTTACAGATCAAAGGGGACAACTAGCCTTACGGTTTGTACACAGCTCTGGATCAGGGCATCTGGTTTCTTTAGCTTGTTGTATAACAACTTTCTCATTTTGAATCTTTTAAGTCATTTACCTTTGTGCAGTTCTTTTCATCAAAAGACTGGTGGGTTAAGGGCGAAGAAAGTGTTATCTTCTCAGAAATACTGTGGATTTCCATCCAGTAATGAGCAGGATATTTCGAGCTCTTTGGCTCCAGGAAATGATGTCTGTGCACATCTAGGTTTTCATGGTTAATTTACAAGTAGTCATAGATTCTTTAGTTACAGTCCCTTAAGAAAGGCTGACAATCACTGTCCAGTATGGCTTTTGCATAACATAAGACTTCTCTGAATTATTTCCTCTCAGAATACAGGAATTTAGAAAAATATCTGATCTTCACTTCAACATAGGCAGGCACAAAGAATTCATTAGTACTTTTAATAAAAGTCACTAGTATTTAGCTACCATTTCTGTAAAATTTGCATCTCACTTCTTATCTGAATTTATCAAGCTACAGCTCAACATCCCAGTCATCTGATCCTGTTATACTTTTGTCTGCCATAATAGGGACTGAAGTTCATTGTTGTATCATATTTTCAGTGCCTGAGAATATTCCTTTCACGTGGTGGTAACCAAGTAATTTCTTCATGTTTTCATTGGTAAATGAAACAGATAAATCTTTTTGAATTTTTCTCCATAGCTTTCCTGTCATTTATTACTTTCGAGGCTTTTCTCTGGTCCCTTTGCAATCTTTCAGTAGCTTTCCTCATCTGTGTATGCTAGAAATTAACATAGTATTCCAGCAACTGGCATATCAGCATTAGTTAGAAAGGTAACAGACTCTCTTCTTTCCCTTTATGGTCTTCTGCCATTCTCTGCAAGGATCACCTCTTTGGGCACAGCATTGTTTTAAGAGTTTGTGTTTAACTTCTTTTACATTGAGATCTTCTGACAATTATCTGACTACAGTGCAACAAGATAACATACTTCATTGCACAGCTATGGCTTGTATTCTTGATATATGACTGTATACTAATACAGATATATTGCTAACTTGTGGCCAGCACACTTTATGATACAAATTGTTATGCCTTAGTGACCTGGCATTTTCATTATATTTTAGAAACCTAATATTTGTGTCATTTTCAAATTTTTATCAGATATTATTTAATTTACTCTTGACCAGTGATAAAGGTACCAATGGTATGATGTGCCATGGTTCATGATGAAAATAAATACTAAACTATGATTCTCTGCTTAAAATTTTGTTTTGAATACTTTGCAATCCGTGTAAAATGACTGCTGTATTGATTTCTTGCACTGTGCTACTTCATTATTAAAATATTTTGAGGTGACAAAACTTTGCGCTACAGAAATACAAATATTTTAATGTTATTTAATCCTATCTCAGTGAGAGTTCTTTCAATGCCATCAATTCTCAGTGAATTTTTATCTCATTTTAAAAAAATTGACTTTGTTTGACATAGCTGATTGACCACGTGTCTATATTGATTGGCCTCAATTATTCCATCTCCTTTAATTCTTTTCATCAAACTTCATTCCATCTCTTCCATCATTTTGTTCATTGTCAAAATCAGATTGATAGGACTTCAGCAATTCATATTTATTTTGTTCATTTGTTTTGGAGACTGACCTTGTGTTAGCCAGTTTCTGCTCTTCTGGAGGTTACTTCGTGTTCTAAAAGTCTTAGTGACAATCAGTATTGCTGTTCCAGAGAAATCCTTAGTAAGTTCTCTAAAAAAATCCCTTTAGTTATTCTGAACTTCTAACAAAAAAACCCTTTTGCTTTAGCAGTTGTTGTGTTCAGCTTTCATCTGAATTACTTTTGAAATTGAAAGTACCCTGACTTTATCACTTGATATGTATCACCTGGTGGTGTTTCTCTGATGTATGGGACTAACTTTTCCTAAATCGTGATTCCACCATCAACTTTCCTCTAGTCTACATCAGAAATAAGTTTCCACAGTGGGGTCTTCTAAAAGATTTTATACGTTACAAATTTAATTTTTGCTTTTGTGGCTCCAGGAGATGTGTTTTCTTTGAACCTGCTTGACAAAGAGAAGTGGGAATTGCAGATTTATTTGCAGTACACTCTGCATGCATATATTTACATATGTGCTTGTAGACAATGTGTTTGTGGTTCCAGTTTCTGTGGGGCAAATGTAGCATAAGAACAGCAGTCTCTCCATTCTTAGTCCTTTTACTCCTTAGGGACTCCTCACTACTTAGGGACAAGTAAACCTTTATCTTCCTCCTGTGTCAAGCCCAGTATGATTTATTTCTCCAAGAGTACTCTGTTTAGTAAGAAAGTGTAATTTCAGCAAAGCCCCGAGTTTGCCAGTTCAGTAGTTCCACAGGTCAGGTCACAAGGAAATCAATTGACTGCTGGAGTTCATGCAGCCATTCAGTAGGTCAGCATATACTATAACAGAGAAACTTGATGACTTACCACTCTTTCTCCATACTATCAGCCTAGCTTCCCTACTACTACAGTAGTTTTCCCTTTGTTTTTAAATCCAACTCACCTTAATCCAAGCAGAAAGTACGAACGCAGCATGATAGTTCAGAAGTGGCAGCATGCAATTTAAAGCTGTATCACTGCCCCTGACTTCCCAGGGGGCAAGCCAAATGTGTTAAGAATTTTAAAGGTGGTTGTCCCAGCAATTGGAAGCGAGGGCTGTCGGCGCAGTCCTGTGTCAAACCCACGGTGAGGAGCAGTTTGTCCTTTTCACCAAGGCATGAGGTGATGCTTGGCTGGAGCGGGAGATTGTCCCCTTCACTCTGTCATTTATGGCCTCCCCAGGCCCTGTTTTTCCCACCTGAAAGCTGGGAGATAGGACACTGGCAGGGATACTGACTCATTTTATGAAGTATTCTCAATTTGCTGATCAAAAGTATAATGTAGGAAATGCACATCACAATCTGTAGTCTGTACTCATTGGTTTGTGAAACTAGAATTTCTCCTGTAGCTGATGTTTCAGACACATTGTTGCCATATTCAGTTGCTTTTAGGCTTCTGGGTTTTGCTTTGACAGATACCTAAGATCCCTTCTCTTCCTGGGATATTTGGTTTGGTCCAGCACTACACAAGCCTCTGTGCCCAGTACAGCCATCATTAACTACAGTAATGTTGCTGACCATTGTAACAATTTGCTTGAATAATTAGTACATTTAAACCCTGCTGATGTAATTACTTTTTTTCTGCAGTACTTCATCATTCAGGTTTTGACAAGTAACATGATCTGCCATGATGCCTTGTGTTATTTTTGATTAAAGATGCACAATCTCCTTTGCATCTCTTTGACCAAGAATGTGTATATGTTAAGGACCATATGAATATATGCCACATACATTTAATGGTGAGAACGTAACATTTTTTCCAGATGCAGCATGGAACACAGCTATATGCTGTGCAGCACCTGAGAACAAATGAGGGAGGTTGGTTGTCATTTAATCCTGGTAAACCTAAAAATCAAACTGAACTACATTGGGTCAAGGAACCTTCACCTTTGCCCTTTCTGCTTTTCTTGGGTTGTTAATTACTTGCGCTAGTATCCATAGTCTTCACTTAAGGAGGCAGCAATTCCTTCACAAAAGCTGCTAACTGAATGAAAACAATATTTTGCATATTAAGTCAATCTTACTACGTGTGTCAGAGGGAGAATCTGTGCATAGTCGCTTCATGATCCTAGAGCTGCTAGAATAACAAGAAACATCATGAAGTTTGCTGAAAAAAATATGACTTGGAACAAGAGCTTCATTTTTCTTTGTATTCTTTGAAAGAACTGGGTCCCTTTCTGGGTCCTTAGAAGTAAAGTAACAAAACTATCTCTGACGTCATTTGCAAGCAGCTGTGGTAACTTGGTTTATGACTGATGATAAAGGCATTGTCATCTGCTATGTAGTACCACTTGTAATAGCGTTAACAGCAAAAGGTAATCCCAAAGTGAAAAATAGAGAGTCTAAGTGCCTAGATGGAGCACTGTTTGGATTAGATGGGACATCTCTGATGAAAAGTCCTTCGCTCCACCAGGATTCTGCCATGCTTTGTGCTGCAAAGTGATAGCTGAAAAATGGAGTGGAGCAAACAGACCTAGAGAAAGAATTTCGGCTTCTCCAGTAGCAGGTGAAGAATAAAGCTTAAGACAGGCGAGGTAGCACAGAGTCAGAGAAACAGAATGTAGGAAGTGGATGGAAAGGCTTTTGTTGAGGGTTTTTTTAATGAATAAAAAGAGCCCTTTGTCCCTTCTTTTTGAAAATGAATACAAATGTAGCCAGAGCAATGCATTAAGATAATGGGTTTTGCCTGCATGCTCTGAATTTTAAAGGCAGGATATTAACAGGATCACAAGCAAGCAAATTGTTGTAGGTGTAGGAGACCCAAAAGGTGGTTAAGGAATAAAAAAGGTCAGATGGAGAAAACAGAGACAAATTCAGTAAATGTCTTGGCAGGTCCTTGTACTTTTAGAAGCAGCAGATAAAAAGAAATTTAAAGTTTCACATAATAGGACAGTTTCTTGAAGACTTGAAGCTTGGAATTGTTTTCTTCTCAGATTTACTTCACTTGGTTGCACAAAAGGCTGCTTTGTTGCTATGTGATATACTCAAGGACTCTAGAGTCAGCATTTTCAAGTGAGTTTGTTTAGTGGCAGACTGCAGGAGAACAAAGCGTAGCTGTCTACTTTTGCTAAGTAATACTACAGGAATTATTATATTATGTTGATAAAGTTTTACAGAAAGCTACCTGAAGAACACTGGGTGAACCAACCTTCAGCTGTGTCTTTTGATCTGATGAATACCAGAATAATTATATTCCCAAAGGATCTTATGCTAATAGTAACAGCAATGACAGGAGGACTATTTCTCCTTCAGCAGGACCTCATTTGACAGGGCTGGTCCATGTGGGCATAAGCTATCTCCTGTTTTGTGTATAGGCTGCCCTCTGAAGGCCCAGTAGTAGTTTTGAATTATTGTTAGTGGAAAAACACGTTTGAGGGCGACCAACCAAGTTGTTTCCTTGGAGACCCCCCTTGCTGAGACCCCGACATAGTCAGGTTTGGTTTGGAAATGGCAGGCTGGCAACTGCTCATCCAGCTTGGGTTTGGCTCCTGCCCAGAGATGGATGTCAACATTTCTGTCTTCTCACCTTTGCTTGCTTCCTCTAATGTTCACTTGCTGACCTTCGCATGAAGGAACAGAGATCCCCATTCTTTGTTGAAGCGTTCCTATATCTAATAAATTTCTGTAGCTTTTTCTAGTTAAGCCAATGGTAGCTTGTACTTCTCTAAGCATCTTTGGTGCTATTGAGGAGCTAAACAGGGGTGTCCGAGGCAGAAATGCAGTTTCAGCAAAAGTAGAGACTTTTAGAGATTATTTCATTCTTGCCACTAATCTGAGAAACAACGACAGTCTTACACATGGCTGATTCAAATCACTTACTTCCTAATAACCCATCTGTCAAATAGATTTTCATTCGTGATGACATTTCTTCTGTTTTTCTCTAGATGCAAAGAGTTTGGCTGAAATGCTTATGAGGTAAGAATAGATTTAATGTTTTTAAATTGAAAAATGTCTGTCAACTATGGCATCATATTTAAAACTTCTTATAGGGCAATCGGAGAAGTAAATCTTCTATTCTTAAATCCTTTTGATGGTTTGTTAACAACTAGGGTGCATTGTTGGTTAGCAATGGGAGAAAAAAGACTATTTGTGCACAGTATCTGTGAGGGAATACAATGGTAAAAAACTGAGAACTCTTTTGTTAGTAAATTAAATTATAGAAGCTATATAGGTCAGTTTGGACACATTTCATATTCAGAAAAAACATTTTCATAATATGTACCTAAGTAATTGCTCTTCAGAGGTCGTCTGCTTGAAGGCAGTATGTGCCTGGATGCGAATATCTCTAAACTTTACAGTTGTATTTATATAATTCACTATTGCTAGCTACTTATACCCAAAGGCATAGAAGAGCAGGTAAATCTATTTATTATTTTTCAGTTCTGTTCCATCAGCTCAACATCCAGAAGTCTAATTCAGTTGTTGAATTGTAACAGAATGACGATTCTGGCACCACAATTCTTTCAAAGATGGAAATTTCATATCTTCATTGTTTATTGTATTGTCTGGGGAAAATATTGAACTTTAAAACTGCTGCATGTATTTGAAAGTGGGATCACCAAGGGATTATTTTTAAGTTCAAATAAGTTTTGGTTTGCCAGAAAATCTTTTTATTTTTAAGCAACAAATTTCACAATGTCATAGATATTTTACCAAATGAAGCGTACTCTAAAATTCCTCACCCATGACAAACTTCACTTTTTATTGTAAGAATATACTTACCCAAGACATGGTGACAGATGGTTTTAGTGTAAACTCAGCTCTACACCATCAGTCTGCAAATGCATCTGAATAGTCCCACTGATGTTAACAAGACTGGTCATGCAGGTCAGGTCATACCCTTCCTATCTGCCAGTTAGAAACCCCTGCTAGCAGCAGATTGCAGGTTTAAGCAACTTTAGGAAGATATGCTCTGATATTTTTCAGTGTTGCAGAAAACAGCACAGATTAGCATATGCAGCAAGTCTGTACCCTAAAGAGACCCATCATGGACTACCTGAAACTCCTGGGTAAAGATATTCAGTCCCAGTGACAACCACACATAGCACCTCTGCAAAACTAGTAAACCTCTGCCTTAACCCTGGTTAGCTTCACTAGTCTTGTTGCCACCTCTGCCAGGCCATTTCAGAGTCTCACTCCTCTGACACTTTCAAAACTTTATCAGACTGCCAACATAAGTGCCAAGTTTAGACCCATTTTTCCCTCTACCAGTGTAGACCTTCAAACTGAAGAACTTCTTTTGCCCTCCCTGCCAGATGCACTCAGAGAGCAGTCAGGTCCCTTCCTGGCCTTTATTTCAGAGCTGTTTTTCTAGATAACTCATCTGCCACCATTTCTTTTTGCTTTTTCTTTCACCAGTATTGAAGTATGATCATCAAGTCAGTTTCTCCCATCTCATTTATTAGCAAATAATGTTATTTTCCTTAAAAAGTCATATTTTGTTTCTCTTCTAAAAGTGTGAACCAAGGCAAAAGAGGACTTTAGAGTAAGTAAGGCATATAGACCTACATTTGCAAACATGTTAATAGCTTGGAGCGTTCAAAGTGATGCTGTTTTGGGCAGCTTGCTTTCTACAGGCTAAATGCTCTGTCATTTGTGTTAAATCTGTCATATACCTCCAACCGAAATCCGAGCTACCAACCATCACTAGAAGTCCCTGAAGATTTAGCTTGTTGATAATCAAAGGATAATAAGTCCTTTCCAAAGTGATAGTCATATGTTAGAAAGCTCCTGATATTTTGGATCTTTTAAATGTCACCCAAACCTGCTATGATGCAAATATCAAGACAGAGGCTATGCCGTGGGTTGTGCTTTGCTGTTTAAGTATTGGACAGAGAGCAGAAAAGATGATTCCCTGCTTGGTAGGAAGGTGTGAGAGATGGAGAGACCTTTGTGTATCTTTCCCTTTGAGGAGATCTTTATGAGCGTGTGTAAAGCAGATTAAGAATGGAGCTTTAGTCCTTGCTTTGAAAGCCACCGGCTTTGACTGTGTAAATCAAATGTCTGGGGAGCACTGTAAGCCGCAGAAGTTAGCAGTTTAAGGGGAGCTGCACAACTGGTTGCTGATACCTCAAACTTGCAAATAAAAATCCCTGCTGCTGTACAATCACAGCTTTTTTATGTTTGTTTTGGGTGAAAGTGTCGGTCCAGTCAACTTCTTTGTAAGAGTTCACTGTGAATCAGTATAGCAATTGACTGAGTCTACTAATTTTCTGACTGAGCACTGGAACAGGTTGCCCAGAGAGGTTGTGGAGTCTCCTTCTCTGGAGATATTCAAGCCCCATCTGGACAACGTCCCATGCAGCCTGCTCTAGGTAACCCTGCTTCAGCAGGGGGGTTGGACTAGATGACCCACAGAAGTCCCTTCCAGCCCCTAATGTTCTGTGGTTCTCTGATGCTGTGATTTTGAACACAAAGTGAGGAATCCTTTCTCCCTCTGTCAGGCTAATTACTTACAAGATTTAGTTTTCCATATGTTTTTACAACAACCAGCTTAGACATCAGGAAACTGTGAGGTAGCCTGACTCTCTGCCAAGGACCCAGAATGACTTTGAGTTTACAAGGCACCATATTTAATCCTTTTACGTAACTAGCTTGATAGGTTTAACCCTCTCCTGTGCATAAAGATATTTTCAGTTCCTCAAGTAAGTATTTTTTAATTGAAGATTCAGAAAGAATATTTAAAAGGCAATATTCTTTTAACTATGCACACTCTTTCAAAATACTCTATACATTGTACTTCCTCTGGAAAAAGGCCCATTTATCCACAGACCGTACATAAAAGCTGTACTCATTCAGACCCAAAGGTCCACGTACCCAAGTATCTGCCTTTCATAGTGGCCAAATAACAGTCACCTTTGTAGAGTAAAAGACTACAGCTAATGCATACAGACTCGTTCCCCAGACAGTCTCCCAGCCTCTAACAGTTTGGAGCTCAGAGAATTATTGAACTGGAGGGAAAGAATTGTTATACACAGATCCTTATAAAGTCTGACAGATAAAGAGTAGTCATCGCACATTTTTAAGTTTGGGAATTTTATATCTGGAGGTTGCGGAAAATATAGGTAGATACATTTTCTCACTTTAAAGAATTAATCATTGGATTCCTCATCCACCAGACTGTTATAATACTTTGATGCCTGAATTTTCATAGGTTAGAAAATACTTGGGCACCAAACTTCAAATTTGCAGTCCTAAAAATCTTTTCTTCGCTGCCAAGTCCTAGAGGACTTAATTGGTGCTGTCATTTTAGATTTTTAGAACCTGAAAGTTGAGCTGTTGTGGTCTGCAGAAAATAATTCAAAATTTCTTGAGCCAGAAAGAGAGAGCATGCTAATCAGCAGCAACCCTCTTGCTACTGCCAATTGCCTCTTCTGTGTTTGGACGCTCCATGTCACCATGCTGCTGCATACAGGAGAATAAATCAGACCAGTAAGGTGGAGGAGAGAGATCACATGAAACAAGGCATAACTCTCAAGCATAGTAAGTAATTGTCCTGAATATAGAGAGGACTGAGTTCCAGTTCTGGCTTGAAGGACCCTCCACGTATTTTGCATAAAGCTGTCCCTGGAGCCAAGAATGGGATTCAGAATTCTCTCTTGGCAGGTGAGCAATATAACTGCAAGCTTGGGAAACTCTCCTCCTGCTCCCTGTGGTCCTGAGAATACTTTCTGTGTGGCTGAGTACTTTGCTGTAGTAGCAATGTAGAGTGTTCGTACTTCAGATGAGCTTCTAGCTCTCACTGGGATTCTGGGGTCTGCGTTCTCCGAGGAATATGTCTGATCTGATCCCTTAATCTCCTGTGTCTCTGGTGAGCGGAGGAGGGGTTCAACAATGCATTTATTAGACTCATTTATGTATTGCACAGATTCTAGATGTATCTGATTGCATGAATGCTATAACTATTGGATTATTATTAATTGAAATCAGGCCTCAGAAATTCAGTTTCCTATTTGATCACAGATTTTGCTCTATGGTCTTGGACAAGCCCAAAGTAGTCTGACTCCTCAAAGGCATGTATTCAAGTATACCTGGCATGCAGATGATGTATTAGTCTCTGATTCTCTTAACATTTCAGCAACTTGAGTGGAAAACAATAGGAGAGTGACATCTAATCCATGCAGAGAATTCGCAGAGACTTTGAGAACATCAGTGTGGACTTTATCTGAATTTTAGGATCCTAACTGTCTTTGAAAATTTATGTGCTTAATAAGACATTGTGCCTACTGTTCTCCACTGATTATATATAGAGAAAATTCTGGCAAACTTTGGGTAGCTCTCCAGATATTTTGCTTCCATAATGATTAAATGAGGCACCAGTTGTAGCCTGTTTGAATTTGTTTCAGCTATCCATCTGTACCTGATTATAACAGTACCACCTAACCACCCAGGTAAAGGCAGAGATGTTAAAGTTTGAGATGCATGGATAGTATTAGAGCTGGGGACCACAAGAGCAGGGAAAGTCAGAAGGTGAGAATCAGCCAGAGGGGTGTGTGCCTTGTGGATTTCACTCTTGGATTTGGAGCAGAATCCCTGACCACGTGACGAGGAAATGCCTCCTAAAAAGGACTCTAGGAGAACCCCTAAACCTGAAATAGTTAGGTCTTGCTCACGTGGAGACACAGCAGAAAGTTAAGGCAAATTGTCTAGAGGTGTGGGCTCACCACACATGCATTCTTCTCCTGTGTGGAGGCCCGCACTCAGGGAAGAAGTGAACTTACATCAGGTAGCTTGAAAGTCCTCTGCCGATTCCATTAACAACAATCATTCACTGCCAAAGGAGAATTAAACCAAGTGATCTACAGCTATTTTAGACCAGAAAATGAGCCTCCACTTGGATTTTAAAGCTCTTTGAAGTGTGAGCACTTGGATCAAACTACAGCTGATTTGTCTTAACTTTCCTCAGCCTCCCTGCGTAAAGAAGCATTTACAAATATTTCCTCTCCTCCAAAGAGTAATTACATCTACAAGGGCAAAAAGTTCCTGGGTTTTTAGTGCAGTCTGAAGGCTTCTTGGTGCAAGCTCTGTACTAGAAATGATTGTAACACACAGTTTAACTATCCATTTTCATTTGCTTTTGGTAGACAGCTCATTTCAGAAGTCATTTTCTGGTACACAAATTTCAGAATGAAATTGTTTCAATTTGCATGATGATAGAATAATTGTTTTATGTTCTTTTTTAGAATATCGCATCAATCAATTAGAAATAATCCATGAATGTAAACAAGATTTGCAATTTTAGTCTTGGAACATCATTGGGACTACAACATATATTTACTTTATGCAATTTATTAATGGAATCCCTAGTTATTAATTTGCTTTTTCATTTATCAGTTCCAGTGATATTTGGAATTTATGTAATGAAAGATAATGAAAATTTTAAAAATAACTAGGAATTACTCAAGACCTCATTTTCCTATCAATCTGTTTCATTGGCTCTGTGTTTCTTTACTCATATTCATGAGGAATGAAAGAAAACGTACATCTCATGAAGTGTTTTTACTAATTTCATGATATGACAACATTTCAAGAAAACTATATGAAATGTTCAGGAGATCCCTACTGGTAAAGAATAGACCAAATCCCTCAGTACTGTGCATTCATGTAACTGCTTGTCATGTGCAATAAATTAATACTATGCACTTGTTCTGAAGAGGGGAAAATAAGATACATGAGTATTTTGCTGATTATGGTTATATTATTTTTTGTTTGATCTGGACAGATTTAAAATGAGAAAGTTTGCAAGTATCTTTTCATTTGGGCTGAATGTTAATGTGTTCACTTCTCTTTTGTTTTTAGCAAGAACACCAGGACATCAGATACACTTAATAAGCAGCAGCAAACACTGAGGATGCACATAGACATTCCCAGAGCACAGCTTCTGATTGAGGAGAGGGACACAATGGAGACCATTGGTAAACTCCTGTTGGGCTTGTTTTCACTCGCTAATGTACCAGGCACTTTAGGCGGACTCCCTTTATTCCACACCTATTCCCCACTGCATAAAGAAAAAAGAGCTACCAAGAAATTGCCACATTTTAAAACTGGGGTTTTTTTCTCCCCTTTGAATCATTTTCCACTTCAAGTAATCTCAGTACAGTATTTATAATAATGCAGGACATTAGGAAAATGAAGCTGGTGGAAAGAGCCACTTGAAGAAAATGTAAATGAAGACTGGCAGTTTTATGATTTTCATTTTGATTTCTCTTTTGGCTTTGACTATACAGTTGGATCACTGGCATTACTTATAAGGAAAATGGAATTTTGCAAATGCAATATCAGTATTTAAAGATTTGCAACAGCGAACTTCTAAACCTTACACTTTGCATATTGTATCCACCTGTTCATAGCACATGATATTTCAACACTTTGATCACATTTCAGCTTTTGTGCGTCTATGCGAAATTTGAATCTAAACTGTTCCACACAGCAGAAAACAAGATTTCTCATGTGACTGGCACATAGCTGAAGTGTCACAAAAAGCAGAATTTTTTGGTGTTGGGTTTTTTTTCCAAATAGTTTACACACAAGTTTTCTGAAATCTTGACAGAATAAAAATACGACCTGATCTTGTGACTGTATGGGCACACGCTGTGGTAAGATGCTCCACGATGACTGATCTTGTCAGACTTCTAACTTTTTTGGACCAAAATCTGTGTCGAAGAATCTTGTGATGGCTGAGAATGTAACAGCATCCCAGGGATGCTTTGGCCGGAGAAGAAAATTCCGTAAGCTGGGAGCAGCATCTCTGCATCTTCTGTCCACGCCTGCACTGGGGAGGGAGAACCTGCTTTAGCCCTGCACCCTGTGACACTCGCTGTCAGTCTGGCATTGGAGGGTGGCCTCAGAGGGCATTTCGCTGTTTGTGCTGCAGGTTTGAAAACGAGAACTATGCTTCACCTGAAATATAGACACTTTTCAATCTCATTTGAGCTTCCCAAAGTTTGCCTCTCGATGCAGTCTCTTGTGCCAGGCTTCATCCTAAAGAGGGTTTTTGCTTTTGAGTTATAGTTGCTGAGCAATAAGGGGTTATAGTGGAAATACCATTAGTGCCTTAACTGTAGCAACACGATCAATTCCTTGGTAACAGCCAGCTCTCCACACAGCACGCAGAACAAGCAGGCACTTTGGCAGTATTTGACATAGTTTACTGCCAAGAGGCTTTATTCCTAACCTGAATAAGAGCTCATGTTTTGCCAGAGTAACTTGGTTTCATAATGCTTATTCTATTTACGTCCTTCTTTGGGTAAAAAATGCTAGTTATGCTATTGTGCAAAACTGTTCGCCTCAAGACAAAAAAAAACAAAAAACAGGAAAGTTTAGAAGAAGTGGATTAACCTCTGCTGACTAGTAAATGCACAGAAGACCCACTGCTGGCAGTCCCCTTAGAAATACATTACAAAGCTATATAGCATAGCACAGCAGGAACTTCTTGTGGCTTTTATTGCTATTACGAGTGGATAAAAAGACTGTAAAGAATGCAAAAGAAAGTCTGATAGCATGCAAAGAGTTCTGCAAGCACAAAGTCAATGGAAGATTTATAGTTGTTACACCTCCCATGATCAAGTGAACCAGATTCCTCTTTGGAGCAAAAGAAATACAATACAGAGATCAAAACTGAAGAAAGAAGTGCTGCATAGCACTGGCTTTCTGCAGGGCTCAAGGTCTGTGTAGAAATTTGGTGAATATATCCTACTCGACAGAGAAGCAATAAGAAGCAGAACCATACAGCAGTAAGGGTCAGTGATCACCTGCTTTCTTCCAGTCCTTCCCAAGGTCAGGCTTCGCCTCGCACCTTTCTTTGCAGCTGCAGGAAAGCCAGTTGCCAGCTGGAGTAACTGTCTTTGGAGAAACTTATATGACTCACATAAAGCTCCCCAAAGCTTCTTTTACAAATCTAAAGTAGCAAGGTTTTGTGCAGAGAGAGCTGATAGGACTTCGCCCTTAGCTTCCAGAACAGCAAAACACTAGATTTAAGGATACTTAGCTGCCCTGCAAATGTACGTCCACTGTCTTCACTAAAGTACTCGCGTGCTTAAAAATAAGCAGCTACTTAGGAACAGTTTTGGGTCATGGCCATCCCTTCCACAATATTCTGTATCTGGAGAAAAAACTGACTGGTAGAAGGTTAGTTAGAAACATTACCTAACACCCTCCATTTGGCAAGATATGGGTGATTTTACAGAGGACATTACTAATCCTGTTACTAAAAACAGATAAATTGAATATATAGTTGAAAAGCTCATCTGAGCCCTCTGAAAATGAAGGGGGAGAGGGCAATGTTCAAAAGATAGGGAAGAAGGAATTAGGGCCAGCCAAGAATAATTACACACGAATTAGTTTTTGGAAGGATATGTTATAGTCTGTCTCAGTTGCACATGTCTAAGATGAAATCATAAAGACAGACATGAAAATTACACTTATTCTTTAGTTTTGTATGAACTTTGAGTTTGAACCCAGAGGATCCCAAGCTGTGCTACACACCTCAAAGCCATCTTCAGTCCTGCAGAGAAGAGGGAGCTGCCACGGCCCAGCTGAAAATAAGTCTGAAGACTTGTTGTAAAGCTCTTATGAAGGCAAACCCAAAATTCATTACTCATTCTCTCATGGGTGTTTTTACTTACAGATGACAGATCAACGGTTCTGCTCACTGATGCTGATTTTGGAGAGACGTCTAAGCAGAAGTCACTGACTGTCACCCACACAGTACATTACCAGTCTGTGTCACAAGCCACAGGACCACTGGTGGATGTTTCTGATGCCCGGCCAGGAACGAGTAAGCATATAAGAGAATACGTTATCTGGAGAGGAGAAAGCTATAAGAAAATAAGTACAGTGCTCCTGTATTTACATCCTCATTGTTCTTTTTCTTCAGTGTGAAAGTTGACAGAAATTTATTTAGGTCAGCGGAGAACACTTCTCATACAATAGCATTTAGTGATTCAAAATGGTAAAAAATGCATATGCATCTGAAATGTAGAGTAATTTGAAATAATTCATACCTGGCTTTCATTAAACCAAATGCATACTGATTTTAATTTCTAGAATGTATTGGGTAAATTAGCTTAATGGCTTTTAGTGTCTAATATATTTTTTTCTCTGTGATCAATCTTTATTGTATTTCAAAATACATCTTCCCTCTTTACCTCTCCATCAGGCAAGAAACACATTTCTGATTATTGCTTTTCTGAAAAAGTTGTATTTCCAGTTTTAGTTATTATGGTAAATTACTTTTCCCAGATATATTCGTGCTGAGTTATTGTTATAGTGATTATAATACTATCATAAATTAATACACTGCTGCAATCCATTCTTCTTATTTCTCTCATGAATGTGTTCCATAGCTATGTAAATGGAAAAGAAAATCACTAGATTGAAGGAATACTTATGAGTTAGGAATATTACCAAAGTGTAGTTCACTCGCAGTGTGCCATTTCTAAAATCTCTTGGATTATTTCTATCCCCCGACCTTTTCAGAAGCTGTTTACTTGGTGAGTTTGGTGAACATAAATGCTGAAAGCTCAGTTGCTAGAATGCAAATTATTTGAAAAATCTTCATTTGATCTCCATTTCTACCCCAGCCTTTATAGACAATAGCTGTTCTAGTCATGATGTTGCTGGTTTTCTAACTCTGGCAGTTTTGAGATACGGTAAGTAATTTCTTGAGGACTAGATTAGTACCACCATTTTTCATCTATGAAGAGTCATGGCATTTGAATTCAGTGTCAAGATACAACACTTTTTTTTCTTTCTGATACCACTGTTGTCTCACTCCTTTAGTTCACGTGCATGCTGTCTAGTATACTCACTAAGAAAAAAAATGTATAATTCTTATCATGTTGGCAGATCAAGATCATCTGAGTAAATAATGGACTTTCCATTGTTTTCCAACCCTGCCTTTTCTAATAAGGGAAGAGGGACCATCCCAAAGTTGCACGCTTGTATCATAGCACAGCATTTTATAGCACCAGCACCTTCTACACCTGATCCCTTTTTTGTGTGCAGTTACGTACTTCATTCCACTGAAGACCAGGAGAGATCTCCTCCAAATTAAACTTGGATTTAACTCATATATGAGTATGATCTGTGTCCAGCCCAGTTTTAAAAATAGAAATCCACCATCACTTTTATTATGTAGTAAAGATCTGATTGCAGCAGTGCACAGGGCTGGGTCAAAGGCTTTTAGATAGTGCTCTCTGCATTTAAGGCACTAATATAGCTTTGATAGAGCCTAGGCTATGAGCTTTTGTCTAGACCTGCAGCCTTCTCTGTGAAGAGGGGAGCAGTGCCCAGTTGGGCGGTTCAGAGATTATGGATGCTCCCGTCTGAGCAGACTTACAATCACTGATTGGCAAATATTCTCTTACAGTACTTTTTAAGTTCTTCTCTAGTTCTTGTATATTTATTTATGAAAGAGGTACGCTCCGTGAACCTTTGACTTGCTCGCCTCAACTTTCTACAGTTATGTTTCAGCATATGACAGCAGAGCTGGCTTAACAACCGGGGCACCAGATGTGCTCTGTTTTCCATCACACTGGCAGCTCTGGAGCTTGCTGCTTCTGAGCTACAGAGTCCCTTATGCAGGCACAGCACAGCTGGTGCAGAGCTACTGCTCAGCACATGCTCAGCAGGATGAGCAATGACCTTCTGCGCGCTGGCAGCAGGCTCTCCTGCCTCCTCGAAATTGCTGACAAAAGCCTACTGAGTCACGGGATCGGAGAACAGTTGAGGTTGGAAGGGACGTCTGGACACTGCCTAGTCCAACCTCCCTGCTTATAGCAAGGTCAGCTAGATCCAGTTGCCCAGGGCCATACCCAGATGACTTCTGAATATCTCCAAGGATGGAGACTCCACCACCTCTCTGGGCAACCTGTGCCAGTACTCAGCCACCCTCACAGTAAAGTGTTTCCTGATGTTCATAGAGAAGCTCCCATGTTTCACCTTGTGGCCATTGCCTCTGGTCTGTCACTGGGCACCACCAAAAAGAGGCTGGCTCTCTCCTCGTTGCACCTTCCCTTCAGGTATTTACACATTGATGAGATCCCCTGATCCTTCTCTTCTCCAGACCAAGGAGCACTCTCCTGTCCTGCATGTGTTCTGTCAAAGCAGGCATGAGACTCACTTCTGGCTACGCGACAGCCGTGTGCCAACTTTCCATAGCTGGTACAAGCGGTGGTTTATACTGACAGGCTGGTCACGTCATGCCAAGTGCGTTTTTGGATGTTATCCATGTGAGGCAGCTATGTGTTGCCCTACCGGCACTATCAATTGCATCCAGTTCATGTTTTTCCACTGCTGTAGGGGGAAGATGTGAAACAGGAGAAGGATCAGACCATAGCTGGTACTTGTAAATAAATACCTTGTTTCTCTGAAGCAGCAGAATACAAATTCTTACTGGGAACGCTTACACAGAAGCAATGCTCAGAGTCATTATCTGGGTATTGTTTTTTCTTTAAATTGCTTCTGCTAAAGTTTCTTACCTCAAAGACTGACAGCTTCGCTATTTGAATGTCAAAGAACATTTGAATAGATTTGAATTTTTCATTTCTAATACCCTTTCTCTCTATTGTTAGTAATATCTTTTCAGAAGCTTGGAAGATAAATCCTTCAGTGCTGATTTAGTCACTTTCTGTTTGCCACATAATGATTTTTCTGTTCCACTTGTATTGTTAGGGAGAACAAGCCTCTCTTTTACTGAAGAACTATTTATTAACAAAATCAAGGACGTCAGTTTTGGCAGATAGTTCACTTTTACTCCCTTGGTCACCATATTACCTCTAGGACAATGAAAAAAAATAACTGACCTTAAACAAGTAGCAGATGATTTTTAAAGTTTAAGAAACTGTATTGATTTACTTTTTTTTTTTAAACAGTCAAATCTTTATGAGCTGTTCCTGCTGAAGCTCTGATAGCACTTTTACAGGTTATGTTTTATGTCTTGGCTACTTACTAAAAAAAATAGGGACTCTGTAACTGATTAATACCATACTATAGTAAAAGTACTAGTAAAATGTCCAGAATAGGAAATTATATCACCACATTTCTGACCACTTGTTTTTACAAACTGAGAGCAGGTACCTGGAGTGGGTGTTTCTGAGGACACATCCACGCTGATAATTTGCCTTAGACTTCACTTGAGATGTGGTGTGAAATCCCCAACCAGATCTACTTGCCTTGTGCTCTTTAACATCTCAAAGTGGTTTTTGGTACTGGAGACCTTCTTCTGTTGGAATAAAGGCATAATGAATGTGTCAACAGGAGATTGGTGGGGCTCTCAGCTCTTCCGTTGCAACCTTTTAAAATGTATGGTTTCATCAGAAAGAGGTGCTGCAAAAAAACTTTAGCAGCTTGGTAATGAACAACATTTTCACTGTTTATCTTTTTTCCCACAAAGAATGTTTTGCGGTTTTTTTTAGCCAACCTGATTTCAGTGGCCATCCACTTCTGACAGGGCTTGTTTCCTTAGCAATTCAAGAGTCCAGTGGCAAAGATCCTCTCTGTTATCCTTCGCAGATCCTACCACAAGGAGGAGTGCCAAAACTGGACCCACAGCTCGCAACCGCTACGCTAGTCAGTGGACTCTCAACAGACCTCACCCCACCATATCAGCGCACACCCTCACCACAGACTGGAGGCTGCCCACCCCCAGGCCAGCAGGATCAGTGGACAAGGAAAGCGACAGCTACAGCGTCAGCCCCTCACAGGACACAGGTAAGGGGCTCTCTGCAGGGCTGCGCTGCCAAAAAGGGACAGCAAGAGCTGCAGTAACCTCCTTTCGCCTTGATGTACTTTATTTGGTGCTTAGGTAGCATTATTTTTTCCTTGCTAGGGCGTTTTTCTTTAGGCTATTTATAAGGGGTGCCACAAATGCATATAGTTCTAATGATAACAAATATTGTACCATGGTTTCTCATGCTGCACACACATACTGGAGTCCTTTGAATGATATGGTGGTAATCTTTTCTGTACCTGAAGCACTATACTTCCTGTATCTGAAGGAAAAAGCAGGAAAATTTGCTACATGAAACGGCATTGACCAGGAAGGGGCAGTATTAGCAACCAAGAATACACCTGAGTCATAGGTAGAATGGTTTTAAGGTTCAAGCTACATTAAGGTTAGTATTTTCCTTTTCTCATTCATGTAATATGTTCATAGGGTTTATTCTAAGCTGAAAAAATAAGAGGGAAAAATGTAGAATTAGAGTCCAAGTCAAAATCCATTTGTATCACTGAATACTGCAGCAGCTAGCTCTGATATTCCTAAGAAACAGCATAGATTTTACTCCTCTAGATGATAAGTGGGGAGAAACTGAATACATATTCTGTCTGCAGTCTTTGTCTCTTCTTGATATCTTCACATTACAAATGCAGTTGTAACTGAAAAAAAAAGCTTTCTCCGCTGCACTACACTGAACAAGTGACAAAAAAAAGCAAACAAATGAGTAAATGATTAAGCAGAAGAATAGTCACAAAGCAAAGATAATGAAGGTTAAATATGAAGAAAGGTTAAATACGATCCAAAGGTATGCTAGACAGAAGTGAATCCAGGCTTAGTCTGCCCTCTTCAGAAGGAATTGTATCCTGATTTTACGGGAAAAGTGTTTGGCATGTGAAAAAGCTATGTGTTAGGGCTGCAAAGCAGTAGGTATTTCTTGCCTTTCACCCTCAAGACCAGTATGACTGTTTCTGTTCTGTCTATAAGAACAAGCACCTGACTTCACTTCCATCCAGCAGTTTATAGATTCGAGTTCTCATGTTTTCACAGTTCATCCTCTTAAACTTCAAGACCGCTATGTTGTCTCCATAGGGTAACAGCACTCAAAAGAAACCTCTAGCCAGCTGACAAACTTCACCCTGATTTCTTCAGGTAGATTTATCATAAGACTTTACCAATTAACTCTAATAGTTATGCAAATACAGATATAAATAGTAAATGTTGTGTCAGAAACCCTTTTTGTAGGCATTCCAGATTTCAGGTGCACTTACATGTGTTCCAACATTTTGTCACCCGAGGGTATTTTTCAGTGTGCGTGGCAAAGGGCAGAGGATTCAATTTGCTATGTTATTTAACAGACAAACTACATGCAATTTTGTAACCAGACATCATAATCTATGTATTAACATGGGTACTTTCCTACACTGTGTTTGTCCTTGAACACACAGTGATTTATGTAAGCGATAGCAAACGTTAGATCATGCTCAAGAAAGGTTTTCTTGTGCCAAGAAGTAGCTCTATTATGCCAATTTGTTTCTGGGAAAAGAATAGAGACAGTTTAATCTCAGTACATCAGAAGTTTAACATTTCCAAAGAAACATTATAATAGAAGTAGCCAAATTATGTGTTCAAGAATCAATTGAACTAATGTGCACATTTGATCACTTTTCCAATATGGAGTTCAGATTTCTGAATCTAGTTGATGCAGTTGACATTTGGCAGGATTTAGCACTTCTTATCAAAGCAATTCCAGGTTTACAAAGCAGTAGCTTTTGAGCCTCGGAGAAATGTATCACAGCAGCTTATAGCTGTAACTAAGTACGAATAGTCTAACTAGAGGCCGTTAGAAATTTTCTGATGAATCTAGGTTTCATGAAGTTCACCCTAGGCTGAAATGAACTTTCATCAAATTTAAAGTAAGTGTTGAAGCAGATTCTTCCTGGAATAGTCTACCCATGGCAAGGGATATGGGAAACTGCAGGTCTTGAGCTTCACGGACCAAACTGGGACCTCTGCATGGCCATCATATTTACAAACACTGTTCTATGGCACTGGGCAACTGCACCTTGAAGGAGTTTCCAGTTGATCAGAAATTTGGAAAGACATTCTGTTGGTGTGATTTACAAATAAAAATCTTAGGCAAGTTACAGCATATTGTAGAATTACATGTCATTTTAAATAATACATGGTCCTATTTACAAGTGGCGGGAGTGTTGTTCTATGTGCACAGTGAAAACTGATGCAAGGATCCCAGCATGCAATAAAAAAGACAAAGATTTGCAATAACAACACGGTTGCCTCTGGCTGCTATTGGAGTCCCATTTTTATGAATTAGCTATTACATTGTGCCTGTTTATTGAACACCACCAGCAATGTCTGAAATTTTACAGATCTTGTGATGAAACATGACTTCTGCCCAAGGAAGTTTTTGAAAGTTTTCTGCTCTTCCAGCCCACTGAATTAGAAGTGCAATGGGTGCAACAAAACAGTGATTTGTTCCTGCAGAAATGAGGGCTGCATTTCCAGAATGCTTTTTAATGTATCAGTAACCATTTACATCTTCAGTAATAGTACTTGTTTAAGAAATATTGATATTCCCAGAAACTCAGCAGCAGAAAAGAACAGCTTTTAAGTCATAATAGCCTGTGTGTCAAATATGAAGCCCCCATTAGCTTCAGCAGTATTGAAAAGAACACCTGAATGACTGCAGCCTTGTATCTGCCAAACAATATTGCTTTCTTAAGACCTTTGTTCCATGTGAAATCAGTTAACATTTTACCTGGTGTCTGAGACAGTCAGAGACCATGTCTGAGAGACGTTGCCTTTACATTTGACCTTTGTCTTCAAGGCTTTCTCAAAAAAAAGATGTAAGATTGAAGCAGGTACAGAAAGACTATTCTTTCTCACTTAGACACCACCTCACAGAAATATTTCTGAAATGCATTAAAAAGATAATGTAAAGAAGCTGTTCCTCATTTTGCTAAATCTGTTTTGTGGGTTTCTAACATTTTTAAGGCAATTAACTTTTAAAGAAATGATTTTTTGTAAAAAAAACTAACCTTTTTCATGTATTGAAGGTTATTTCTTCTAAAACACAAATTTAATGCTAAGCCACATAATGCTGCTGGCAGAATAAGACTTCACTTCAGATTATCTGTAATTATCAAATAAGTTACTAAACTAAAAATTGTGCAGACGTTTATAGGGAAGCAGACTCATTTAAATCACCTTGATAATTTCAAGGACTCTTGCATTTTATTAAGAAATACTATCATGTTCATAGCTTTTATTCCAAAAAGGATTGTGCAGATATTTTCTTTCTCCCATTATTTATATTTCTGATGTCTAGATCGAGCAAGAAGCAGCATGGTCTCCACAGAAAGTGCCTCCTCAACATACGAAGAGCTAGCGAGAGCATATGAACATGCAAAAATGGAAGAGCAGCTGAGACATGCCAAGTTCACCATTACAGAATGCTTCATATCAGACACATCGTCGGAGCAGCTCACGGCAGGGACTAATGACTACACAGACAGTCTGACCTCAAGCACGCCGTCAGAGTCGGGGATTTGCAGGTTTACTGCATCCCCCCCTAAACCTCAGGATGGAGGGCGCGTGATGAACATGGCAGTTCCAAAGGCACATCGGCCAGGTGAGACATTACAAGTAACATTTTGGTCCTTGGGGTGAGCATTTTACCCCGTGCCTAAGCTGGTTAGTAGAGGAGAGAGTATATCACAAGGAAGAAAGAGAGTGCACAATATATCCTGTAAGTACTTAGAGGGGTAACTGCTTTTTGTCACAGCTAATATAACATTTGAATATATTCTCCCACATATAGAAATATGAGGAACTTCGACATTTAAGAACAGAAAGGCCATCAAATCCACCCATCCACAGCTGCAGCCATCAGGAAACAGACAATTCTGGGATAAATAAGACCATGTAAGGGTACATATGTCTGTCTCCAACTCAAACAACCCACCAATAAAATGTGTCTTACGGCAATACTTTGGTTCTTGACCTGTTATAGTCTCCCTTTGACATCTCCTAATATAAAACTAGGATTATCTAGAGGAGGGAAAATAAAAAATGGAGAAAACAAAGACAGTGAAATAGCTGAAGGGATATGGAGCCTTCTACCTTCAGACAAATTTAAACACACTCCACCTTCTGAAGGTGCCTGAAGGACATCCATCTTTTGGGCTCAATCAAATTTCCAGTTCACAAAGAATGCTGTTTCTAATGATATCTTAGTGCAGAATAGCACAGGTAGATTATTTATGATACTCTGAAATCAAACATGTTAGAAAATCTTCTCAGAAGATTTGTCAATCTTTCTTACAGAATACATGATGTGAGGAGGATTCAAATGGAAAAAGGCATAATTATAATTGTGATCTTTCTGAAAACATGATTTATTTTATTTTCTTTTAATTTAATATATACATTTGCCAGTGTGGGTGGGGCTACTTGTATACACAGAAAGTAATCAGTAGTGCTTGTATATGTAAAAAAGAGTAACAAGTAAACTATGGTCTTTTGCTTAACATACACCATAAATGGAAAGGCAGTTGTTGTGAGGACAGAAGAATGGAAGACAGATGGTGGTATCAGGAAAGTCATTCAAAAGCAGGACCTGTCACTGAAAAGTAAGCACAAAGGATTTTCCTAGAGGAAGCTAAGCGAAGAACATGGGAAGAAAAATACCAAGCAGAAGGTAGAAAGTTATAGAACATAAGGCGGGAAATTAGTGTATCATACAGATAGATAAAAAGGAAAATAAGTAGGAAATAAAATAGTGAAAAAAAAAAAACATTTCTATGTAGTCAAGAGTAGAACCACAAACCCAGGAGCTGTAGAAATAGATAAAGATAGAAATAATTTTCATTTCTAACTCAGAAAAAGTAAGATAAATATTTGTCCTTGCTCTCCTAAAGGGAAGCATCTGCATTCACAGCTAAGTCAAAATTGCAGCCCTCTCCTTCCAGTTAGTCAACAAACATATTTTATCGTTTCTTTAACAAATATCTTGCTGTCTTCCTTTCATGTTCCAAATAAATTATTTATGCGTATTTAGTATTTGGAAATATTCTAATATATTCCATATAAAGATGATTTTCTTGAGGGCATATAGCACCAAAATTTGGTCCCTGTGCTTGAGTTAAAAGCTTCCAGGGTTGGAACATCATCAGAGCCCCTCTGGTGAATTACAGACTTGTCACCACCTTTAGCTCTGTTAGTTTAAATGGCTTGAGTTTTACCTGCTTTTCTTGATCAGCTTCGGCTTTCCTTTGCAGTAAGGAAATGAAATACATGATGAAATGAATAATTAGCTTCAGTACCTTGAAAAAAAATGAGTGTTCCAGTGGAGCAACTTGAAAGTTGGCCCATAAATAGTGAATCATGTGTCATTCAAGGTTACTTCATGAAGGGCTTTAAACAAAATATACGGGTAGAAAGAATTTTCAGTAGTAGCAGACAGACCAATATTGTTAGTGTTCAAATCAGTGAGGAAAGAATTACTGGGCATCTTTTCTCTTTCACCCACCTCTTCAGAAATTCTGCGGAAGTAATTAATAATTCAAATACAATTAATCAAAGTAATTCTACCTTTGGGAACATGGAGAAGAAATTAAAAAGTTCAGGTATTTAGATTAAGCAGATGAGAGCATCTGAGATGAAACACTGACTGTGTTTCTTCAGCACAACTTTATTCTTCCTTGAAGTCAGTCTTTTCTTTCAAGATAACTTTTACCTCCTTTCATGGTGCTTTGCTTTTCTTCTTCCCTAACTTGATCTCTTTCTTGTACATTGTCACTTTTAATAACTTATGCCTCTTCCTTCTGAATTTCTGATCTCACTTTTCAAACTGCCTGTAATGCTACCTATTGCAACTTTTATGCTTCAAGTAAAGGTTTAGGAGTCTGCAATAAGAAACATTTATTTTTCAAAATAATCCCCAACAATTATAAGACAGTCTCAGAAAGACTGTAAGAAAAAGTTATTTTGATAAATGGGACACTTGGAAACTAATCTACCCAATGGTAAGGCTGCAACTTTGCTCAAGAAAGGTAACAATGGAGTTTACTGGTGAAGACTTTGTCAGCCACAATGGACTGAGCTATTACAGCACCTATTTCGTACGTTTTTGCTACCATAAGTGTTTGGTATGAGCAAGCAAAATGTTAGACCTCCTCAGGCTTGACTTCGGAAGACATTCCTGTGAGTTTCTGAGGGCATCTGAACTCACGTCACTGACTGTTCCCTTGCTTTTTCTGGGCATCTCATAGGATTCTTTTGTGCCTGTATAGTCGAGCTTGCTGATCAGACCATCTGCTTTATCCAACAGGCAGCGTTTGAGACCTCAGACTGCTCCAAACTGAGACAGTTAATGATTAGGAGTAGGGAACCTGAATGCTTTTCATCAGAGGAGGAAAAGGGGTGATAAAGATTCAATAGCTTGTATTCTGGGCCTGACATCAACCCGCTGTGATGCTCCCACCTTCCATTCCATTTTCACTCAGAAATTGAATCAAAATGTTTGATCACCCCATCAGCTTGAATTATATTTAGAATCATAGAATCATAGAATCATAGAAAGTTTTGGGTTGGAAGGGACCCCTAGAGGTCATCTAGTCCAACCCCCCCACAGCGAGCAGGGACACCACTAACTAGATCAG
>Ga0065711_1028948_pt1 | contig 38398 bp, 29 predicted proteins | sample Hoacrofraction12_FD_59098 | JGI IMG/M metagenome (GOLD analysis project Ga0065711, IMG submission 59098) | Hoatzin crop microbial communities from Cojedes, Venezuela - Epithelial fraction 12 v2 (version 2) | ecosystem: Host-associated > Birds > Digestive system > Esophagus > Crop | place...
GACAGGACAAGGGGCAATGGGCACAAACTGAAGCACAGGAAGTTCCGTCTGAACATGAGGAAGAACTTCTTCCCTCTGAGGGTGACAGAGCACTGGAACAGGCTGCTCAGAGGGGATGTGGAGTCTCCTTCTCTGGAGATGTTCAAAACCTGCCTGGATGCGGTTCTGTGCTGCCTGTTCTAGGTGACCGTGCTTCGGCAGAGGGCTTGGAGTAGATGATCCCCAGAGGTCCCTTCCAACCCCTACCATTCTGTGATTTTGTGATTATTTTCATAGAATCATATGATTATTTTCCTTCAGTGCTACTGAAATAAGAAGTGGTTTTGTGTGAATATTCATATTTTGCTCAACTGCCTGCAAAGGTCAGAAAAAAGCCCATCGAAGCAAATAAAATGCTGCCTCCTGCAGTCGTGTTTGCAGAAAATGAGTGTCAGAGCCAGTGATAATGTTACCTATCACTCTGACCAAGGGTGTCTCCAGACTTCCCAGGCTCCTCCTGTCCATTAGATCAAGCCTGCAAGCACCTCTTATACACAACTTTAAGCCCCTCATTCTCTTGTGTATAATATTTACCCAATATAGTGGGTATAGTATATATACTGTACTAAGGTACAGTTAGGTACGACTAGCGCACATACGCATTACTTCAATACAAACAACAGAAAACAGAATAAACACAAACCTTACTTGTCCTTGCCACTTGGACACCCCTTGGCAACACTTTAAATACTTTCAAAAATTGAAAGGTGAAATAAAGTAATTAAACAACTCTGACATTTGAGAAGTGAACACTGGCATTCAGCATAAGAAACCTGATCCCAGCTGTAAAATGCCAGATCAACGCTTCTTTAACAGTTAAAATTCATCCCTAGTGGAACTTCATTAAAATCAATGGAAATAAGTTTTAGCCTGTATACTGTTGAGTTTCACATCTGTGTCCCGCTGATCCTCTGACTCAACTTCCAGCCTACACTCCCCTGCACTGACCTCAAGGAGAGTCCTCAGGCTGTAACACATCCCTGTGAGCCATTCCCTCTTAAAACTGCAATTTAAATGTTCTTTCCCTGTACAACACAAAGGTCTTACTCTCTCACTGCCGTACATAAGGACAGGAGGAAAGAAATTAGTTTTATTTCTTTATTTAAATACACTTGAAACCTGTTTTATTAAAGGCTAAGTAAGGGATCAATCCACTACACTAAATTTAAACTTAGGTTACATGTAAAAATACACCCGTCCTGGCTGGTTTAGATTTGCTTTACACTACAGGGCTTATAATTTTTATTACTTTCGTAGCATGTGCTTTGTCTCCATAGACAGAGAGATTGGTTTGAGTGTGAGGGTGAAAAAAGAGCATGGCTATCATGTCAGAAATATGATACCAAGCAATTGTGAATGACATCTTAAAATCTGGGTAAAAAAACGAAAATACATACTGATTTCTATGCCACAAAGTATTACGAAAAGCAAAGCAAATGTTTTTTACACCAATCTTAAGCACATGTAAGCTGTGCATCGGTAACTTGTATCATTCCTATAAACAAGTAGGATTGTCTCCGCTTTGAAGACCTCTATGACTTCTGCAGGATTAGTAACAGAAGACAGTAGATTTAAACAGTATTTAGAAGGGAGCAGTAAGACAACAGAGAGCAAAGACTTCTTGTACACAAGTGAAGTGTGACTCAATCCTTTTGGAACTAGCAGAAATATTCACAGAAATATTCAGTACGATAAACAAATCTACAGCTCCGCAGCATATGTTGGGAATATACATTTGCTTATTGCTGAGTTTCTGTGCACTAAAAGAAAGCAACTAGGAAAGCCAAACCTAGACCAAAGCGCCTCCAAAAGACCCATCCCAGCCCTCTCGCCCCTACATTCTTGTACTGGAGAAGCCGTAACAGCATCACTCAGAGTCACCAGCATGTCAGACAACCCCAGAACAGCATTTGTGGTGGTTTTACCTAACAGAAGAAAAGCTTCTTGACTCGTGTAACAGGAAGCCAGATTCAGTACATGCAAATAAACCAAACACAAACTTCAGAGCATCCATCAGACTGCAGCAGGCTGGAATTCTTCCTCTGACCGCTTTACTGACCACGAAGACAGGAATGTCTGCAGTCTCCCCTGTGAGCGTTAGATGGGAAGCCCCAGGGTAAGAGAAGGCTGAACTAGCAATCTGAAAGCCAAACACTGAAGCCTAAGCCCATCCTCAGATCTACAGTTATTTTCAGGGACAGAAAACAGGAGTGCAGGTATTGTAACATCACACATTATTCTAACAACTTCTTACATGTAAATGAGAATTTTCAACAACGAGTGCAGAGATTACACCCCAACTTGAATGTTCACTTGAAGACATCTAACAGTAGATCTGTGAGTCTGTTCAGTAACCAAACAGTTTAACAAAGACATTTCAAACAAAAAAACATCTGGTCTGAAAATCATCAGGAGATGGAGACTCTGCCAGTGCTGTATTGTTCAAGTGGTTCATCACTTCAAAATGCATTCTTTATTTGAGTGCTGAACTGAGCCCCCTTAGTTCTCAAACACTGCTGGTTCTTCTGCCCATCTACAAGGCAGAAAGATGACCTGCGCCGCCTTCTCATGGAGTTAGTGAGGATTGGCAGCTAAGTCTCCTCTCACTCTTCCCTTCTACAGGTTAAATAACAAGACTCTAATTATGCTGTGTGATCCCAGAACAGCTGTTCCACTTGCTTCAACTCTTAGCAAAAGGACCACAGCTGAAATCAAGTAAAAGCAGACTAACTAAATCTTGAATTCTTTACCCTTGAAATGAAGGTGAAGTGATAAAGGGCAAACTGGTATTGCCTCAGCTACTGCTATTACAATTCTCTGCGAAAAGGATTTTACTCTCCAGCCCTGTCCCCCCTCAACCTTTCACGGAAAAGAGTTTAAAACAAAGTGAATTTAGTCTTGAGATATTTATACGAAATTCCAGCATCATAGCAAAGGTCAGCCAGAATCATTATACCAAAGTGTAATGGGTAGTCTGGCACAAGAAGAATTTCACTCCGGAACGTGTCAGGACTGAGGAAGCCTGGGAAATACAATAGGACTGATGAAATGCTGAACTTCTCCCTTAAACTACATTTCAGGTATTCAGTACAGGCAGAATCTAGACCTAACATGGCTGGGCAAACTCAGATTTCCATACTTAGGTGACAGCAGGAGTGGTTAACTCTCCGGGAAAAACGGCAAAGCACCCTGGCAATTTCTACCATCACTCCACACAACAAACCCGACCTTAGCAGGACAACTAGTAGAAAGAGTAAATAACATTAACATTCACAGATGAAAGCCACGAAACAGGAACTTCTTCAACGCAGCACACAAGGCAGACCTAGCCAAAAAACACTCTGCTAACGGCTTGTACTTCCACACAACAAATCACGCTGTTTCAACAGCCAGACTCCACCACACGTAGCCTTCAGGCACCAAGGCAACCAGTCTGGCTGATGCCGTCGTGCGGGTAGCTAAGGCGAACAGCAGAACAAAGAGCATTTTGAGAAAAATCCAAGAAATTGCTTCAAAATTTTTCCTACATTCTTTCTAAAATTATTCCAGATTATTTATGACTCTACAAAATTAATTTCTCCCACATTCCTAATGTAAGAGAGAGACCTTTTACTAGAAGACCTACAAGTATTGCTAAGCTGCACCGACTTCCTTCTTTGAAAGGTGACACATTGTGCTAGAAATACCATTTCCTTCACTGCTCTATGTAACAAACGTCCGGCACTGAGCGAGGTGCAAACCAGCAGTCACTGCTAGGTGTTCCCAGTGAAGAAACCCAAGGAACACACTACGTGACAGATGGTTTTTGGAACAAAAGGAATTAATGTGATGTCAAAGTAGTTTAACATCAAAGACGTTTTAATGGCACAGGAAGTATTACAGGCTTAGAGGATCAGCATCCCAATTTATTTTGAAATATACTGCACATTTTTTCTGAGCTCAGAAACTCCCCTGGGATTCTCAATTACATGGGAATTCAACAGAGCATTCTCTCTTTGAAGAGTCCCTATCAAGACCAAAATCTAGTTAACTTAAAAATACCAGTTCAAAAAGGATTCACTGTACTGCTTTTGCCCCGCACCTCTGAAACTTCCATTCAAATACAGGTTGCCAAGTACTCAGAAGAGCAAAACCACTTTTAAGTACTATGAAACACATAAAATGAACCAAATATAACATCTGCACAGATTGGCTCTAATTACAGTACTCTTACCTACCACAGCTCAGACAGAGCAGATGAAATATTTGCTGACAGAAACATCATTATTATGCTGATGGTACTTATAATCAGAGTACAGTCAACATTAGGAAAGCCTACACACACACTGTAGTCATCTGAGAAGCAACAGTAGGACTTGCATATTTTAAAAACTAATCAAATCTGAATCTTTGGAAGTTTGGCAAGAACTACAGCAGTGTAAGGAAATGAATGCCTGTTGTGTAAAGCTAAATAATGGACCACAGAAAACACTTTCTGTGTATAATGAAACGGTAGAATTGTCATCTCTTCCCATACGTCTTAACTCCCATCAAGTACTCTGTGGAATCAGCCTGGTTTCTAACTACAAAGAAAGTGGTGGGGTTTGGTGTTTTTTTTTTGTTTTTTAACTTAAAATAAGCCTAAAATGAGAAACACAATTAGAATAGTCACAAATTTTCAGAGATGCTTTTCTTAAATAATCTCTCTGTGGCTTATCTTCTTACATATACTTTTCTGTTATTAGTTAAGGAATAACTGCTACATCAGTAGTCCTAGAAAACAAGTTATTTTGTTTATCCACTGGAAAGTTCAGTAAAGCTCCTTGCTTTCTTACACCACCTTTGCCCTAGTTCCAAACGTAGAAACAGGTAATCTTTTAAAATTGCAAGGTCTCAGTTAGTTGATCCAGGGCTCAGAGCTGGTGTCCAAAGAGCCCCAGGATGTCCAACAAGCACCACAGACCTGTATTTGCAGGTGTGAGCAGCACTGTGTCGCAACACAGGTAGAGTGCAGTGACAATTTATACTGAAATAAGAAAAGTTGGGCGTTTACATCAAGTATATTTAGAAAAGAAATATCTTTTGTGAAATAAGTGATTCCCGTGTTTGCATACGCCTGTTATAATTACCTAAGTAAACTGCTTTTTCGATTAATATTAACTTGAACAAACAACTGCAGCAACTACAATACTCATTTACAAATTCTAGAGTCATTTCAAAAGCCTAAATTTAAAATGTCTTCCTGTGAGGGAAGTATTGAGACTTTTCACAGGATTCCTTGAACTTTCTGCTTAAAGCCAATCCTTTATCCACAGAAGACAGCTTAGCCATTCTGACACACAGATTTAACTTACAAAATGTTTCACCCTCCTTGAAAAGGAACATGGCTACTTACCCTATCAAGTTTTTTATTCCTTTTTAAAGAGCTTGAATTTTCCACTTTTCAAGTATGTACCTAACTTCACGGTTTTGACGGTGTCTCCCTTCACCTGAAGAAATTATTCGCTAAACTAGAACAGTATTGAATAGTATACTTAAAAGGCATTGATGCCAATACTCAGCTTTGGAAACAGAGGATGATAATTAAAAATGCATCTTTAAAAGTCACTGTTCTTCTCATACGCATAAACATGAGCAAACTCTGTACATGTGCACACACGTGTGTGTTGGCAGCAGGGTAACAAACACAGTCAACACTGGATTCTGGGTTTTAAAAATCATACCATTTGTTTCCACTTCAAAACCACAAATCTACAGATAAGGTACATTCTCTGGGTGGCTCTTTATATTTAGCTAGAACTTTGTGAATACTCTGCACCACGTACTACCCTAACACTCCTGACTCCACTAAGAAAATTTTCTGTGTGGCACATATGGGTGATACACCCAGATGACCACACAATGAACTTAAAACACCGTCACTGATCTTACTAATTGCATCTGCCACTTTACATGGTTCTCATTTCTACTCAGCTTTCTTCCCAAACACTGTTCCAATTGTTAAACGGTCAGAATACACAAAGTGACAGATTTAGTGCTTACTTGGCAATTTATATAACTGACTCCAACTCTGTTGTTGTAGTGAATCATGATTTATTTGTCTCACAATGCAGTACATAACCTTTTAAATGCTAAGGAAAAAAATACCAGTGCTTCTTTAAAGTTTATATATGACTGCCCACCACCATTCCTCATGAACGGGTTTTTGAGAGACAAATGATAAAAAAAAGCTGCAAATTCCACCCACCTACTCCTCCTGGCCATTTCCTGCATTCATCATTCACATGCACTGTATTTACAGACAAGCACCTTCAACCCAGAGCACCAGTGTTCGCTTCTAGACCCCTCTTTTCCTCCTGGGCAAGAATATTTTTCTTAAATTAGTGACGGGTATTCTCTGCTAAACACAGAGGATGATAATACTGATCTTCCCCAGGCCTCTTATGGGCATGTGCCACTCTCAATCACATTAGGTGAAATTAAGAGCAGACTGCAGGGTTTTATTTATTGGTACCTCTCTCCACTCCAAAACTGTGATCCAAGTGCCTGTCTGTGGCCTTTTCTCATACCCTACCCTCCATGCCACCTTCTGGACTTTTTTCTCTTACTTCTAAAAATCAGTTTAATGTACTCCTCCTCTTCTCCTCATTCAAACACACTGTTTTATTCTGGTGTTTATACTGTGCCCATCTCCCCAGTAAACAAACATCTAATGATTCACTGCTGTCCACCAGTGCCCGAACTAAGGCAGTCAAAAGCCTTCAGCAGCTTTAATTATGAAAGCAATAATGAGAGAGGAAAGATTGTTTATTTTAAATGGAACAGCAGTGCCTCCAATTAATGCAAATAGGACTTGCTCATTGAAAAGCTATTTATCCAACACACACAGCACAAAGTATTTGGATAGTTCTCCTTACATTATAATTCAATTTTAAAAATTTAGGCGACCGAATTCAGAAAGCAGATAATTAAATTGTTTTTTTCCTCAGACAGTGACTATGGAATTAGCAGTCCATTCATCAGGGTGTGACACTCCCATACCACCTTTCATTGGCAGACTTTAAAACTGTCTGCAAAAGCGTGCTTCTCTAAATTGCCCTCGTTTGCAGAAGCAAAAACAGGCCTGCAGAGAAGATGTGACCTTTTCTACTCATTCAACAGATTCATGCTTGTCTGTGGCCTGCTCCTACCTGATCTCAAACAAGCCCTCCAAAGCCCAGTCTGGTGCTCTATTTGCTAAAATCCATTCCCTAAATGTTTGCCTAGATGTTTAATAAACAAGCAAGAACATTGCTTTGCACAGTAAATATGCTTGCAAGTTGCACAAGTTACAAATCTACACTTCAGTGTAATGTTGTCTGGAAATATAACACAAAAGCTAGGCTTTTTTAAATATCTGAGACAGTTCTAGCACTACACATGGCATAGATTACAATAGAAATTACGCCAGCTGCACATGAATGAGGATCTTGGGTAAGACCATAAAATGAAATATTGGTAAATTCATACACGAAGAGAAAAGTGTTATTCATAGAAGAGCATTTGAGCAATAAAGAACAGAGGTAACAAGATCTTAAGCTGTATCAAGCATCAGGTGGGGCAAAATCACAACCCGCTTTTCTACCAGATTGTGATATTGTCATAGAATGCAAACAAATGTTAAATAAAAGGAGAAATGCTTCCCTTGGCCAACCTGTGTTTTGCAGATCAGTGGAAATAAACATCAAGAATTTTGTTTCAAATATTTCCATTTGGTTTGGACAACCATGGTAAAACCATTTAAAGTGAATTTGCTGTCATGTTTGTAAGGCAGCAGCGTGTTTAGAACATCTAATTAGCCAGTGCAGCATTTAACTTCCACTTTCTGGAAAAAAAACAAGGCTAGAAAAAAAACAAGGCTGTAATTTAGGAAGCTACATAAAAGTACATTTACAGATATCACATGCTTGTGAAATCTTATTGCTGTTGAAAGAGACTTTATAAATAAATATGACTGACAAAAGCTAAAGAAAGTATGCCTGTGTCAAGGAATAAGCATCTGAAATCAAGGAAATGAGAGCAACTTTCATATACCAGTGGCAAGAAAGAAAAAAAAAATACTCAGCATCATATAGTCCACTACATAGAGACTGATAAAGGCAAAAAATCCACGGTGGGTAAACAAAAGTCAAAACAAACATCTTCTCCCACCTCAGAAAAAAGCAGTTACTTTGCTGCATAAAACAAAACGCGTACATTGGAGACTGTCACATTTACACACACAGCTACTACATTCTCTAATGGGTCGAAGGAAGTTCTTATGACAACAAATAATTTTGCTTTATCATGCTAAGTTCAGTCACTACCTTTCTGAGTTTTGGGAACTATTAGTTGGAAGGTACTAGTAGAAACAAAGAAGCTTCCCTATACAACAGTTCACAGTAACAAGAAACCACAAATAAAATGTGTAACAGGTGTTTCAACAACAGCTAATTGAAGCAGCTACAATATTCCCAACAAAACAAACTTTAAAAAGATCTGAAACCATATTCTGGCTTGGGCAAACAGGCACAACTTCTATTGAAGTTAATGCCCCTCACACAAAATGGAATACTACAATACGAATTCATCAAAATCAGTACTTCAGTTTCAAAGAAAAACTCTACCTTAAAGGTAGAAAGAAGGCACGTGTAACCATATTTAAATGGCCCATATCACAAATTCGAAGTACATCAACAAGCTCCACAGCTTTAAGTCAAAGAGCTGTCAACTCACTAAGAAAGGCAGGCTATTGAAATGGAAAAAACAAAAAATTCCTCTAATTTAGCTCTAGTTGATCAAACTCCTATTTTTACAGGAACAGTCACAAAAAAGCCACTTATACTGCTGTCATTTTTGCTTCATATAATTTTGGCTTATCCAAATAGTGTTCTCAAAACCCAGCCAGAGACAAGAATAGCTTTGAAGACCCAATATTTATGATATATTATAGAAAGCAAGACGCTATACACAAATTGGCAGTCAGGTGTACTAATACACCAGGCAATTGTAACATGTGAAAAACTAATCAAACCAAACACATATCATCTTCTGGCCCCTCCTGCATATCCAGTCGGAGTGAAGTGAGTGTTTCTCAGGGGAAAGTAAGTATTAGCAGCAATGACGACTTCAGCATACTCATTTCCTAGACTTTAGCAACTGGTTTCGTTTCAAAGGAAACGCCGTGCATCATTATCGTTATTATTCAAATAAATAAATCATCATCCATAATCTTACCTAGTTCTGGGGGCAGCACAGTAAGACGATTTCCCTGGATATGAAGTTCCTTAAGCTGAGTGAGCTCACCAATTTCTTTAGGCAGTGATATCAGGTCATTGTCTCTAAGACTCAGCTAAGAGCGAATACAGAGTAGTCAGAACAACGTTCGGTTACCATAAAGCAGCCTACAACAGAACTCTGCTCCCTCTGCCCCCACCTTTCTCCTAAACACTCAATTCTTCCAATTTATTTACAAGTGTCAGCTAGTAAACAAGAAACAGTTCCAGGTGTAGTGGTCTATTCCTGCAAACATCCCCCAGTACTGCTCAAATTGACCAGATTCTATTCCTACAAGCGTTGCAAAAGTGAATTGATTTTCCAAGAATTTAGATAAATTACTTACTATCTGCAACTTTGTGAGCTTCCCAATATCTGGCGGCAGGATTTCAAAATCGTTGTCACTTAGATAGAGTGCACGCAGGGTGGCTGCAAATTAAATAGCAATATATAAACAGGGTGGCATATAACCCAACCATTTGAGGTCTAATCAATAAAAGGGAGTCAGGTTTGATTAATAATCCTGACTCGGTGAAAAGCCTTTGACATACCCAGGGCTCACAATAATAACAAGCAGGTCAAACTTAGATTTACTGGCTTATTGTATTGTTGGTGAGTTCAGGAAAACATCTATATTCAAAAGGACTGGCACAATTAACAATTTCTACAATAGCAGACTCTGGCAGGTTCTGGCACACAGTCTCAATGCTCAGCTGTCAGAATACAGTCATTACTCTTTATTACCCCCAATTCTTATTTATTACATCAGTTTGCATCCTAAACAAATACTAAAAGTGAGTTTTTTGGACAAATACACCTCTGTGTTAAACCCTAAAGAAAGCACAGCCGAACACTGGGAAAGAGACCTTAAAAGACAGCAATACAGACAACTCAAATTGTATAATTCCCATGCTCAATCTCTACAAAATTCAGAGAAAATGAGATGACCCAGCACAACCATGTAACTTGCTATTGTTGAACAAGCATACATGACAGTCTGGAAAAAAAAAAAATTTAAATGGAGACTCGCAAAGAACTGTCGGATGGAACAGAAGGCAGGCAGTCAGGTCAGCAAACCCTCTCCTTCCCACCAAAGAGATCACCTCATTTGTCTTATGCAGTTTACTCCTCCTCCTCCTCTTTTCATTTCATTAAATGTGACCATTTTTAACAATGCTGACTTAAAAACTTCCCTCTGCCAGGCTCCAATCACGAAATCCCTCAGACAGCGGCGCTCCTTCCTCTCCCCTCACCTGTCACTTTTGCTGCTAAATGCACTGATCCTGAAGCCACTTCAGCATAGCACACTAAAAAGACCAGCAAGGTAGTAGAATCACTGAAATCCAGAGAGTGCCAGAATTCAAGTTGCTTAGGCAACCATAATGCGGCCCTTTTGCACATATGCATTACAATACCTTTATTTTAATTCTCTGAGCGTCTGTTTTTAACATGTGCAAAGGTCACCTAAGCTCTACCACTCCAGTGCCAAGCTGGTCGCCACGCCAACGAAGGCGACAAGTGGTGCACATTTTTAACATACTGGACACTTCAACATCCACACATTGTTAAAACTAGTTCAGTAACAAACACAATCATTTCCAGAGTCAACACATAACAGTTGCCTTGCAAAACAGTTTACTTCACCACGAGGCCTGCAAGCTTCCATGAAATTTTAAGTTTTAACTGACTACGGGACCCAAGGAAATATTACTCAGAAGAAAACTAATATACCATTACTAACCAAGTCTTCTTGTGTCCAGTGGTGTCAGTTGACTGTATATCAGTGATAAATATTGCTGGTCTACACAGAAATATTCAAGATATTCAACAAAAAACAAACATCAGAAAAATTCTGTTGGAGTTTGGTCTCCATCAAACAAATTTCAGCTGCAGAAAGCAAAGCACGAAGCGTGAAGCATGAAGATTTGTAAAGTTATTATAAAAGTTTCTTACTCAGATAGAAGAAGTTTCCTGGTAGAGAATTTTCACTTAAGTTGTTGTAAGTCAAGTCAAGAACCTCCAGAGCTGGCAAAGAACCAAATCCCCTTGGCAAGGTGTTTAACCTATTCATGCTGCAGATAAACGGGGAAAAACAGAACACGACATCAGTATTCACTTCATCTAGTAGGAATACTACAGGCAATGAGAGTTTCATTTATAAAAAATGTAATTGACACCAACCTTCCCTTTTGTTTTGAAAAGGGGTTGATGCTACAAGATAGCAAGCAACCCTTTTGCAATGCAGACCTTCTTTTATCTCTCATTCCCATAAACACGCCCCAAAATTATGCACTTGCAATGGATCCCGTCTGCTATATCAAGCAACCGCCACACCTGAAACGTGAAGCACATGGGAGAGACGTGCCACAGTGCTACGCTCAGCTTAAACAGTGTGTCATGGAAAAAGCTTGTCCTTGGCAGATGACTTACCTTCAGCTAAACTACAAATTACCCTTTTGCGTATCATCTTGACCACCTGCCATTCCACCGTACCACACAGTTCTTCACCATGGTACCAAACACACAGAGTAATACCTCAAGTGCATGGTGTTTATGTTCATTGATAACTGCTGCTCAAATCCCTTCTCTAAGAACAGCAAATTTGTGTCACTAGATAGCTATTGATGCACATGGCACATGAAGTAAATAAATTGTCAGTCTCTGATTGATGAGGCTTAGTCTAAATAGAGCTTGTTCAGCCAGTCTTAGAGGGTTTAGGATAGCAGTTCCCACCAGCAACAGCTGGAAGAACACAGGGAAAGCTAACAGAAGGAAAAGGTTTCTCTGATAACCTGGAGCAGATAAGCTACAGAACACAGTAACTTTTCTCTGACTTCAAAGGGCTTGAGCAAGGTGATTCAGATAATCACTAAAGCTGCCTGTAACGATGAAGAAAGGCAAGGAGCTGGAGACTATAATCATAGAACCTTACTGTTTGTGTACCAGCTAGAGCTCTGGCTCCTTATCGTACGAACACGAAAGAACTACCAGATTATTATTGATACTGCCCCTATTCCACGTACACCAAACATATATCTTGTGTGTATGGACCTTGCTTCGGCTGTAACCTGGATTTGAAAGTGGAACTGAGAAGACTGGCATCTTCAGGAAGAGCTGAACTTTATTCTTACATGATGATTGGAAACAATCATGATCTTTCAAATGTTATTTTTAAACATATTCTTAATCTGACTCTCCTTCTGATGCAAAAGTGATAAATAGCAATAGCCACAACTGAAGTCAAGAGGAGATATAATATGAATATATGAAGCATGATGTAACACTAAATACTATGATAACTTAAGCTGAAATATTGACAAAGTTGGGTACCCAAAAATAGTAAAGACTTTTGGCTCTAATCTCTAGCGCCTTCCCTCCCCCATGCAACGTTTGTCAAACACTGTGCTGTACTATGTGATAAATACTATGAAATACATCTGTAGGACACAGACTCGTCTTCTAAAAGGTCTTTGGACACCGAATTAAACACAAGAGCAGCTGCACGTCCAGACTAAGCATGATGACCACACATCCATGCGAGCAAAGGTAGGAGAAGCACATACAACATTTCTTTTACAGACTCTCAGATACTAACCTCGCCTTTCCTCTCCCACTTTTGCACAAGCCAGCCCCATCAGAACAAGAACCTGTAGAGATCAGCTCTCTGTAGCTGCAGTCTAGATGAAAGCATCTTCTTCCTCATAGCCCATAAGCAGTCCTGCCAGGGACATGCACCTAGTATGACTGTTGTAGTAGCTATTAAAATGCAGAAACGCATTTTCCACTATTGCTACTGCATTCTTGTCACTGTTTTTCAAAGTGTTCTTTATATCAAATAGGACTAAAGAAAGCAGCTCTTTTTTCCACCAGTAAAAAGATAGAGTGGCCCCAACGGCCTTCCCTTTTGTAAGCAATGAACAGGGAGAGAAAGTGTTCTCCCTAATGACAAGACGCAGAATGGTATCTATTCTTTGGCATGGAAAAAGAACAAGCTGAAAGTCCCTGCCCAGCACTATTTGGCCCTGGAGAAGTTCAAACACTGATCTTGTGCCACAGAAACCGTGCCACATCTGCCTTTCAATTTTTTTTTTTTATTATAAGCTTTCAGTGCAGCAGTACACCTTCCCTCTTTCCCACCCACCACTTGTCCCTTCTGCACCCAAATACTCCCAAAATTAATCTGTGCTCTTACTTCAAGCCTCCCCTTTCCCCAGAGGGCTGTTTTGATGCCCTGCGTGTACACATGCACTGCAGATGACAAGTGGGCTTCTGGGTGGCCACCCAGCACACTGCTAGGGCAGAACAGTTTCCTCTTCACTGGTTCCAAGGACCTCTGAAGCAGAACCCATTTTGCAGAACTACAGATGGGCTATTAATCTTGTGCCTGAAAGATTATGTTCAAGTAGGGCATTAGGAAGGAAGAGCATTTAATCTACAAGACCTTGGGACACATGACGGTGGCAACTGTAGTTCCACACCTAATGTCTAACGGAAAAAGATGGCATGAAGACCAGCAATGAAAACCAGTATTTGAACTACACCAACACTTGTCACTGCTTTAATCCATGGAAAGAACCCAACATCTTCCTCCCTCCATACACTGTAATACTTCTATAATGCCCAAAATATACAGATTCCTGATTATGAATATTTGGTCTGAAAAGCAGTTCTAGGTTCAAACAGGTATTAAGGCATACTAGAGAGCTTAAGAGAGCAAATAAAGACCAGAGAAGACAGATCATCATAAAAACATTTATTGACATTCCAACAGTCCAAGACGCAATTCAATTATCAGCACTTTATACAAGTATCTAAAGCAAGATACACAGAACCTAGCCAAAATCATTTGGCATTTAAAATAGTAAAAAAAACCCTCAATATAAGGTGTTAAGAAGTTTGAATTTATGAAGTATACACATTCTTTCTATGAGAAGCCTATAAAGCTAAAGCTTACTCCTATCAGTGCCTTCCTATGTAGTTACACTTCAATATGCCCAGTTTGAATTAAGAAGATTCTCTGCTTCACATTTATTTTCTTAATAATTCAAGAAAGCCTTCTGCAACTCTAGTTATTATAAAGTATCACCAACTCTACCGGAATATAGTATCTGAACACTTAACAGGAATGCCTCTGGCTCAGCTTCAGTCAATACTAGCTCTTTGAATTAAATGCACACCACAATAAAGATTGGCTGCTTCTTTAACACGTTTAATAGAAACTGAAGTGTCTTTAATCTCAAATTTGGGACTTTGGAATTCAAGTCCTAAATTAACAGAAAAATTAGCGTTCGGGGTGTGCTTGGGTTGGGTCTTGGTTTTGTTTGTTTGTTTTTTTTTAAAAAAAACCAACAACACAAAAAGCAGAACAGAAAATAGAGCCTGACTCTTATGCAGCAACCACAGAATTAAGAGACAGTTGCTAAGGAAGTAAAACTCAATAATTGTTAAGTTTGACTTCAGTATTAGATGAATGTGAGTTGCTGTTGCCCTTACTCTGGTATACTGATAACCATGTAAGTGCTTGATCACTTTTAAGTATCTGATTATCCAGGACACTAGCTGAACACTCTGACGCAATAATTGCCAAGTTACCCTCACAACCACTTCAAAAAAGAAACATTAACAGAAAGAAAAAAAAAAAAGCAGTTCCAGGCTCAGCTGCAGCTATGTTTGACAGCACCTCTATTACAGCAAATTTTTGCATTAAGATACGCACCCAAGATTAAGGTGTTTGAGCTTCTGAAGGCTGCTAATCTGTGTAGGCAGCTCCTCAATCTGGTTGTTGAAAAAGTTGAGCACTTCTATGTTTCTCAGGTCTGCGATGTTTGCTGGCACAGCTGTGGGAAAGTTTTCACAGTGAGAGACTGCAATTAGAGCAAGCTACCTAGACCATAGATGCTGTGCTAGCACCCATCTTTTCCTCTGTTCGTACAGTGACTGACAGTAGAAACAGCATCTAATAGCTACTGCAATAAAAGCAAAGCTTATTTCAAAAAAGTCTCCTATCTGGAATCTGTTCTCATTGCTGCGAGCAGCCACTTTGTACTCTTCAGCAAATTACTACGAGTATGGTAAGATATTTTGACTAACAAAGACCATGGCAGAGAGAGACAAGGACAAGCAGCGCTCTCATGGACTAACAAGGAGAAGCAGGCCATCCTCCAAGCTCGTGTACCACACGCAGGTCTCAAAAGAGCAGAGCCTAAAAGACTTGGATCATTTCATTATTTGACTTGAAGAAATGAATGATGCAAGCAGTTACACCAAAACAAGAGTTTTAGTACAGGTCTTTCACAGCAAACATGAAATGAAAATTCATTTTTAGCAATGGCCCATTCTGCGTACTGCTCCAATAATCTAGTATCCAAGTTCTTGTCCATTTAAGATACAACAAAATTTACAAAAAATGAAGTTCAGCCCTAAAAAATGAAATGAAAATGGGCTTGGCTCAACAGTAACCTCCCATGAGTGAATAACTGATTAACATATATACATGGCTTCACCGGATTACCAACAAATCAATACCTATTTATTATCCAGAAATATGAAAAATAAGGCAGAAGCACAATACAAATATGCCTGTGCAAAAGAGGTTAAAAAGCTGTTCAGATTTGCACATTTTCCTCCTTAAACTTAGTGAGATTTAAGCAGACAGCCGAGGCTTACATAAAAGGAGGTTGGCAAATCACCTGCACTGAAGCTTGCACCTGTGCTCCATATTCACCTTGGTTCACTCTCAACTTTGCATCAGGAACACATAGAGTGCACATCTAAATAATTAGAAGTTTTTATGAGGCCATGATTTTCTTTTATTTGTTGGCATGAGGCAATCTCAGTCTTAAAATGGAGTCTATAATGTTTACAAAGCAGAACATTATAGTATGTCACATTTGCTAGATTGTAAGTCTAACTACATTGTGAACAATAATGGGATCTTTAGCAAACACACTAATTACACTACATAAATATTACTGTTGAGGGTCATATTCATTGCAGGAGATTTTTAGCAGACTTTTTTTATAAAGTCATTAAAGCAAATCTGAACATTTAAAAACCCTCCCTTTGTGGTATTTTCCAACTGGTCCATGCGTATCTGTCATTCAATGATAGCAAGAATTATGTGCCTTCAGAAAGCAAAGGGTAACGTACTACTATTGTTGTTTTAAATTACTCCCTAACAGAAGTTAACTGAGGATTTTAATTGACATAATTCAGCTAGTTCCAGCCTTAATATTTCACCAGAACAGTAATTACCAGTATTAAAATGTTTTCCTTTCAGAAATTAGACTTCGTAATTTGACTTTGATGAGATGCAATGGACTGGCAAACCATGTTTCTGCTCCTCTCGAAGAGATCCTATGCTTATACAAGACTAGGAATCAGAAGTACTAGCAAATACAGGGTTTAGTTTAGTCAAAGCCTAAATAATACAGAGGCCAAAAACAATTCTCCTGAAGTTACACTGTTGCAACTCACCAAAATTTGGTAGGAGGGTTTTGGCCTTTTTGGCAGGGTAAGATTCTCCTCTCCTAGAAAAAACAGTGCAACTTTACATCACAAGTTATTCTAAACGTAACGCAGAGCTGTGTTGCAGAAACACTGAAACAAGCGCCTGGCATTCAGGAGACCAGACTTACCACGCCTTTCGCCAGCTTGCCTGTCTATGTGTCAATTCTGTGTTTCAGTTCTTCAGGTTTGAACGCTATCGCAAGACCATAAAGAAATTAATAAGCTGTTATTGAAGACACTGAAATGTCTCAAAGCTAACGAAAAAGAGACCATCTTACACCAAGGACAATACTATCACTATGAAGACAGGACACCCATGAAACTTTTTTGATCTTGCTGTGAGGCCAGACTGGAGAAACTGTGAGACTACAGAGACAATTTGTTAGTGCTACCCTCAGGCAGGGAAAGCCAGCGACACCTGACATGCATTTCAGCTGAAACAGTGATGGCTAATGGGCACCTTACATTTAGTCAGTCCTATTCACAGTGGATTTTATTACCTAATAACCTCTTACATCACGGACTAGCCGCAAAGCTGTTCGGCATCTGTGAACAGATCACAAGACAGGGATAAGTACCCAAGCTGACAGAGTCCAAATAGTAAGTGACATCAAAGCAAAAAGCTGGACCCAGTTACTGCGCTATCTTGAACTGATTTAGCATATGTGTCCTTGCAAACACCTGCCCAAACCAGTTTGTTTCCCCGCTTAAGAATAAAAGAATTCTTCAGCTCGTATCTCACTCCTGACTTAAGCCAGGAGACTGCAGAGAGAGGAAGAATCATTTCAAGGAAGAAGGTGTACAGTCATCTTAATTTTAAAACAAGCAAACAAAAAAACCACCAAAACCAAAGACCCCATGAATCTATTGAAAAACTATGACACCTAGACACCAAGATAGGAAGAAAATGGCTTCCTGAGACTTGTTCATGAAGATTACACTTGCACTGAAGATCATAGCATCAAAGAGAACCCTAGTTTCAATGGGTTACTACACAGCTGAAGAGTCTCAAATTGTAGCTGCTCATCCCACTTCCAAAAACGGGGCAAAAACTCAACTTCCATGGCTAGTTTATCCAAGGTTTTTAATTTGGCTTGCTTTTGACGGGGCACAGGTGTGAGTAAGTGTCCCTCGAAAAATAGGAGCTGTGTCCTTGCACACTGTCCACTAAGTTTCTGATATATCTGTGCAATTCCCACATAGTGTACTTCATGTTATGAATCACACTTAGGATACTTTATATGGCTATTTTCTTCAAGTCATACTAAAAAGCTGCACAGGTAAGCAGGCTGAGATGAGAAACAGTCTAAAAATTTGACAAAGGATTTGGATGAAATACATTGTGCCTCATCCTGTTAAATGAAAATAAAAAGCCCCAATCCACAATTCTATTTCTTGGTTTGGATGCAGGGGCTGGAGGTACTTTGTGACAAGGCAAAACAGAAGAGTAGGTCAAGACCAGGTTTGCAGTAGGGGAGAGAGGACTTTCTCCTGTAACAGGTTATTTCCCAGCTCAACATTTCAGATTCATTTGTAGTATGAATGCATACTCACTCAGATTCAGGGAAAAACAGAAGACCAAAATTAACTCCTGGACTGGTCTTATAGCTGAACTGCACACGTTCAGTACCTTCAGGTCTAAAGATAAGCAGTGGTCAAGCAAGGTTGACTAGACATATCATGTTCTCTGCTCTGAACCTTACACAACTAAGTGCATCCCAACTACCATACCACCGTTATGTTGCAAAATTCTTCCCAGATACATAGCAGACTGCCAAATACCAAGAAATTCATGTTCTGGCAACACCCAGTTCCACTCGAGTCACCTTCTCATGATGAGCTGTGAGAGTGAACTGTCAGCATCCTGGTTCCAGTCACCCACATATTTACAGTACGATCCACAGTGTCTTAACAACTCTTCAAAGACCATCTGCTGCCCAGTGTCATTAACAACTAAACTCCCCCTCAGCAAATGCTAGTAAAATTTGGCAGCCCAAAGCCTTTGCGTTCTCCTGTGAAGCTTCAATCACATCTTGAAACCCCATTCATATCAAGTCTCACTTTACAAGACCAGGAACGAAGCTTCGTTCCCCTTGTTCAATATTGGAAATTGCATGCAGTGATTCATTATGACAGCTATAGACTTCACCTTGATTTCAAGAGCTTGGCTGAGAGTGAAAGACAGGGTCTACAGGTTGCACACCAAGGAACAGGAGGACTTTGTTCATGCTCCGGGAAATAAGGATTGGCACCTTGTCCTACTTCAAAGCATTTAAAAACAAATATGCTCTTTTTTGCCCTGAAGTTAGTGGCAATTCTTTAGGCACTGAAATACATTCTCATCAGAACTCAACTTTCATTCAAGGCAAGTTATTTCATTTTATTCCTACACAAGCAGCAGCTGTTCAAAAGTTTTGATATGATTTCCAAAACACACATAAGAAGGATTAAATGCTGCTACTCAATGCCTATATAACTCCACACCTAAGTATCCTGGATCTGGACCTTAGTTCTCTCTCCACATCAAGAACAAGAAACCAACACTAGACATTTATCTTTACTAGATGTCTGATGTTGCCCTCTGTTGGAGAACAGATATTGGGTTAGACAGACCTTTTATGCGAGACAGCTATTATGCAGAGCAACATGCTAAGAACATTTAAATCAGTTAAAGCAGCTTGGACTTAAGTGTCTCAGATGTAACCCTTTCTCATAAGGCAGCAAATCAAGTGGTTCTCATACCACTACCAAAAACTGACATCTAGAGCCAGCTCCTTTTGTATGCCCAACCTCTGACAAAGGAGGAGGAACACACAAAATCGAAGAGGATAAAAGGAGGTGCACTTTTTTTCCCCCCTGCATTTCCACTCTGCCACTCTTTAGTCCTTCATCTAGGTTTCAACACAATTCCTCTTGTGGTGGCAGGGTCCTTCACACAGCTGAAAATGCACAGGCTTCAGAAAGTCTCTACTTCTCCAAATGATCTCCAGGATTATTTCTCTTATAGCTTCTGTGAAGCACTGGAAAACAACCAGAACCCTCACAACTTTAAAACTAAACTAACTCAGGTGTTTGCAAGATTAAGTCTCCATTTGCTTTTCATCTAAAAGATGAAATCTAGCCTTTTTTCGTATTTAGTAGGGACCGACATTAAATCAAACATTGCTGAAGACGCTCTTAATAAGAAGAGGCCCATATCAAAATTTCCTTACGTTTTAGACAAGGAAGCTCAGATGAAAAATGTGACAAGAGTTAATAAACCACCCAACCAGACTAAATTGAATGATTTAGTAAAAATGTAAGTCTCCATAAGAAGAACACATGGCATACAAACAGAGTTGAACAGTTCAGTTCACTTATGCCTTAACACTGAATGTTCAAAATAAACATTGTCCCACTGCTGCTTGGAAAACAGTATCTGTAACATGTCTATTCATAAAACTGTGCACGAGTAAGCTTACAATCTCCTCAATAAATATGTTTCAAACGCTATAGAAAAGCCTCCCATTGAATTCAATTGGTTTTGAATCAGACATCAAGTGAAATAAGAATTTTAATTATTTAGAATACGATTAGTTTCTTTAGCATTCACATCTTTAGAAACTTTAAGCTGCAGAATCCTGTTTTTTCAGAATGTTTCTTTAGTTAATGAAGTAATTTCACAGTACCAAGGAACACGATGTTCAGTAGTACTCCAAACCTTTACAGGTTCTAAGGGAATATTTATCCAGAAGAGCTATTAAAATAGCACTAGTTGGCAGAGAAGAGATTTATAAGACTATGCCAGTTTCTCATTAAACTGTTCCACTTGAAAGCTGGTCAAGAGTCATACAGAGTAAAGAGAACTCAATACAGACCTTTTAGAGTGCTATCAGCCCACTGTAAATCCCAGGTAAGGCTCTCTCACCAACAGCAAGAACGTACTTAAGTCTAAACTAAAACCTGTGGGCTATACAATATAATAAACCCAGTTCTGCAGACTGTTGCTAATCCTGTTAGTGTCAACGGGAACTTTGCATGAGTAAGGATTCCTTGGAGTTAAGGTCATGAAGACATGAAATATTACTCACATTTCAGGGCAGAAGAAGAATTTAGAATACTAAATATATAACGCATTCTGTGCATCCAATATAAATGTACTCGTAGAGCTGGAGTCATGTTTAGATTAATTTGACAAGAGCTCTGTTATACTGAGAGAGAAGCAATCAGCTTCACCAAAATGAAAGAGGAATTAGCAGAGGGAGAACACAACAGTTTTAATTTTAAATATTCATAGGCATGCTGATATCATACTTGGCAGTTAACTGAAAAGAATCCTTATCCCAATTGAAGCATACTGTACTTAATTTACACATTACGTAGTTCAAGTCTCCCCTTTTGCCCTCCCTCCACCCTCTTCCAAAGAGGGATACTAACCTTCCTCACACTGAGAACATTAAAAACAAACTTGTCTCCTTAATCTTCAGCTCCTTCAAGAAACTAGCAGAGTTCTTTTTTGCAATTATCCACAGAAGCTCTGGAGTTATGAAAATGTTCTTATGAACATGTTTAAATTATAGTACAGCTCACTGATGTGCTACCGTGCTAACAAAGCAATTTATCAATAAACAGTTTTAATTTAGAAGCCAGAGTCAAGTAGAAGTGCTGTGAGCACAAGAAAGGCTGAGAAGAGACTAGGAATCAAGTGACATCTAGTGAAGACAAAGGACAAATCTGTTCTTCCCTGAGAAGAAAGCTTAAGAAGCACTTAAGAGTTTGGAGAGAAATACTAGAAACCAGGGGCTGAGGTTAAGAAGGGATTACTAGGTTGAAAATAAATCACCTAACAGCAAAGAACTGAAACCACACCAAAACAGCCCACAAAAATCCAATGTTTGTTAGCTTTTTTACAGCAGTAAGAAACAACATTGTTCAAATGAGGATGGGTATAAAAAATGTGGATATAAATATCCCCCTTCATTTCTACACAAAATTCTGAAGAAAACAGAATGTTAGCCAAGCTTTTTGAATTAGTCTGACATGCAAGTACTGTAGTGGACCACAGCATCTTCAGCTTCAACAACTGTTTTGTGAGGAGTGCACAGTTCAGCAACTTACGTCAGGAGAAGAAAAAACCCATGTGGTACACCACGCAAAAAGCTGAAGAATGCAGGCTACATCACCTTGTTACAGGTCAGGTCATCCTTACGTGTCGGTATCTCTACAGCAGGGAATGGTTAAGAACAGTAACTTCTGCAGGACTAAAGAACTTTAGCGGCTAGCGTTAAATTAAGATTTATTATTAGGCTTCCATCAAATGCAATTGCAAATGATCTCACTAAATCTCAGTGAGTCTCCTTCAGGTGTTTAAACTGTTTAAGCATGATCTTTTCAGAGTTTCACACTACTGCACAGCTTTAGCTAAATCAAACCAGCTGACGTTCAGCATGTTCACCTTCGCCTCTCTCAATATTCTCTTTACTTCAGTCTCCTGTTTAACAGGTTTTTTTCAGTTTACTAGAGGGACTAACCAAAGATGCCCTGAACACCAGGTCTTGAACAGATACTAAAGGCTACCCCTCACAGGTCAAGGTGACTTCAGCCTCTTACTCAGGCATACCCATCTACTCCTGCTCAGCGTGGCTTGTTTACAAAGTCCTGCTTTCACTGTGAGAGAATCTAACAAACAGTCCATAATTTCAGCTTGTTTTATTGGACAGTAATGGCAGTTTACACTTTTTACACCACCGAAATATTTTTAAGAACTCCCATAGGACTATTTTTCACTGCTAGTGGGCTCTACTGACTCTTCACCCTATCCAGCATCACAGCCTACTGCGCTGACACTGTTCATTACAGACACCAGTCCATCCTCTAAACACACCCACAGGAGGAGGCTGCAGTAGAAAAGCTCACTGCTCAAAAGCAAAGTCAGCCCATGTACTTACACACGATGTTCCTGCTCCAGCCCTCAGAGCTGGGCATGAATTAAACTCACTCCTAGTTTGGGCTTCCTATACCCAGTACTTAAAGCCACTTCTTTGAGCCTGTATGGTACAGAGTTAGATAGTAAATTCTTTCAGCTATCAGAAAACATTGAGACTTACAGAAAAGGAGTTAATATGTTCAGAGATGTCTTTTAATAAGAGAACAACAGCTTCTGAAGAACTATGTTTAAGACAAGCAGTATGTGTCTAGTGCTGTATTTAGTATGTGCACTTACTTATGATGCAAAACCGACTTTGTGGTCGTATAGCACAAACTGTGACAATTTAATTTATGCATAAACTGGAGTAGTTTCAGCATGCATTCTTTATACCATTATAGCACAAAACTGTCTTATAAATTATTCTGCTTCATTCCCCCAAAGCTTCTTAAAACCAAAATTTATATTATATAAAGCTACACCACTCCACCATCTGCACTGTCTCAGAACCAAAGGTTTGGGTTTTTTTCAGGGAGAAAAAGTTACAAGGTATTTAATGTAAACACTTGTGCAGAAATCAGTTGTCACAAATTTAGTAAGGCATATGTATAGGGATCTCCTTTTCTCCCCTTTTCACATCCTCCTGTGCACTTTATTCATAAAGATATTTCCCTTTAGCGATCCCTACAACAGAAATAGGAAATAAAAACAAATCAAAATATATAACAAAAATGAAAGGCTTACTGTTAATTTAAAGCACCACTCCCAAGCGCAGCTGAGAGGCCACTATCAGGCAAAGTCTTGTGCTTTGGACACAACCTTAGCTGCACTATGTAGATAGCTTACTTGCACCATTTTTGGGTATATCGTGCCAGTACAACAGTGTGGAATGACTTACCAGAATGGAGCAGACACAGAAGCAAAGTAGAGGAGAATACAAGAAGCAACAAAGAGTAAAGAGTATACGGGGTCAGCAAGTTTGCTGTATAAATACCCTGATACCAGGCAAAATGCAAAGTGTCAGACAATACCAGTGGGAAACACCACAACACATTTCAGCAGTCTAGAGAAAACAAAGCAGCTAGACTGGGAAGGAATTCAGGACAGACAGATGCACAGTTGCTAACCGTCTTTGGACTACCTCCAATACATCTAGGTATACACTACAGCCAGGAAGGTGACTTATAAAGGAGACACTAATATAAAAATGACACCAAGGGATTTTAGCAGCATGTTAAATAAGATCAAGGACACGGTCAAGAGGGCTAACAGCAACGAAAGGACAAGCTTCTGTGCTGGTCATGCACAGAGAACAAGACAATTTAGAAGGAGATGGTAGAGCAGAGCAGCAGTAAGTTGCGTGAGCAGGAAAAAAAAAATAAGGAGAAAAGTTTCAAACTGCTTTGCTGGAAGAAGACAAAATGCACAAGGATGATAAAGGCCGACCACATGGCTGTCAAAGGAACATGACCAATGAGACAACTATTCTGACAGGATCAGAAAGTGAACCCAGAAACAAAATTCAGCTGTGGAAATGGGAGCCAGCAGCAAAAAAGTAATGGATCACCTCACAAAAAGGAAGGGACTAAAGTTAAGGATTACACTTGAGAATCAAGGAAGCAGCAGTGGAGAGAGCAGAGGACAGTACAGGACAGCCGCTCAGAGGAAAGGTAGAGGAGGACAGAGAATGCAACATCAGGTGATACAGGGGAGGTTTGAGAAAAAAAAAAATTGTTGTTCCTGATCTCTCATCATTCAGACCTTTGATAATATTGGGTAAGGAATCCGAGTACAAGGGCAAAAATAGTCAGGAGTGAGCTATGAATAGCAGACAACTTTTGAGAACATTTAAAGGCAGCACAAGAATATGGTGAAGCTGGCAAACACAGGATCACCTCTGGTTAAGGGGACCGAGAACAGCAAAAACTAAGCTGCTGCCCACCACTGCCTACCAGGCAGGCTGAACCCACTACTAGGAGTGCCTCTGCCCACAAAAGAAACTGCTAAAGATATTTAAACAGTGACCTCTAATGGACAAATCATACAATACCGGTATTTCCACCGGCAGCAGAAACACTCATGGACTCCAGGTACAACGAGATAATGTCACAAAAGCTAGAATCTCTGAATAGATTGTCCAAATGACTACAACATCAAATAATCATCTCAGGTAGGTAAGTCAAATAACTCTTACAGTAGTTACAAGTCATCAAAAACTTACAGCATATCCCCAATAAGTGAAAATAAAAACATATCAAGTTGGTAGCACAATAGCTGCGCACGTAGTGATGACCAAGACTTGTACCTGCTGTCAGTGCTGAAGCAGCCTTTAGCATCCCAGCCTGCTTCCCAGCCATGTCTTCCCTGCTGTGCCCTCCTGGGCTGGACTATGGCTAACCCGAGATTCCGAAAGCTCTTCAAGCACACTTCCTAGTCACCATGTAGTACAGGGATTTTAATTGCCAAACTTCATTGGCATACTAAGTAAGGATATTACGTGTGGCTATCCTAGGATGTGAAACTTTGTATACGCTTTCAGTAGCTGGAGAATACCTTGAGATAGCCTAGCTACATAAAGTCTAGAAGTTTCAGCACCACTTTATACTTAATGGCAAAATAGTTCACAAAAGCTGCTCTGCAAGAAAAAAAAAAAAAGTCAGGTAAGGCATAAGCCACAACATATATGCTCAAACAGTTTCCTTTAAAAACAAGAGCTTCTCTGTTGTCAGTTCTGCTCCAATTATCTCTCCCTTACAAACATAGCAGCGTACGGGAACCAAAAGGTGAAGTCTAATCTACCTTGCTGACTTCGGTTCCAGCCTGCAAAGGTACTTTTTTCCCAGTCAGAGGCAGCCATTTGGTGTTCTAGTGAAACCAATTTATCAAAAAAGCTAAGCCCTCAAGACAATGTGATACACCTTATTCTCAGCTGGAAAAAAAACCCTCACACTAACTCATCTATTTCACGCCATCTCCCAGAGCTTCAAAACATTCTGCTTGAAATGACATGGGGCAAGTCCCAGAGCAGAAAAAACAGCCAAGCCTAGCAATATGCCTTTCCTCTCCCTGACTTGGGCTCCCTAGACATCCCAGCATTCTGCAGTTCCCAACCTGTCCCCCAGAACCATTATGAAACCATGAACTCCAGCTGAAGAGGTTTGAACAATGCAGAACAAAGTTTGATTTCAAGAACTTCTATGACAAACTCCTTAACACAAAACTTCAGAAGACTTACGACAGTCTAAAATGCTAGAAACCAAGCACAGTGTAACACGGGACTGGCACGGTCACCCCAGCATCAGCCATGGAGCAGCAGCGTAAGAGGACGCATGCTGGCTGGCCCTGCAAAGCACGCAGACCTACACCAGCACCCCACGCTCACGTTCATGCCGCACAAGGGGGTCCAAAAGAGCAAGTGGCCAAGACTGCTGTGGACTTTGAGAGAAGTTAAGCTCCACTTGAACTTGAGTGAAGCAGTCCTAAGTAGAAGCGCACAAAACAGTACAATGAATACCCATAAAAATTATCACTGTTGCACAGAAGATGGGGAAACAATATTTGTGATCAACCAAAATGATCAAGCATGGTTTCTACAAAAGTGCGTCCTGTGGCTCCAACTCCCTCCATACCCCTCCAGGTCAGCTACCCTAATTCTCTACTACTACCCATGTCCTATTAACAATCGCTCTGAGCAGGAGGTGAATGCCAGCTGTGTGCCCCTCAGCCACCATGAGATGACAGGGAACAAAGACAACTTGGTCACATCTACCCAAATTAATCCACCACATTGAATGGCAGATCTCTACTATTCAATCACTCATTTCCACAAATTTGAGGAACATTTGCCAGGACTTCTACTCCATTTATTCTGGTGTTAGCCAATAGGTTCAAAAGACACTTGGGTCAGGATCAGACAACATATGCAGGCTAATAGTGTAAGCATGACCACCTTTAACTTTGCTTCTCATTAAATCACCAAATGATGGAACAAAAAACTCCCCATACAATATATGGAGGCACTGACCCGTGTGTCTACATTAAGTTAAGAAAAACCAGAAATGCTCACTTTCTCCCTCTGCTTTCAAGTGGACTGTCACAGCAGACCCCAAAGCGGAATCATCCCAGGTTTGTCATTTACACAGCAACCGGGCTGAACAAGACTGCAGAATCGCAGCTATTCAGCTTCCCCTAGAGTTTTGCTTCTGATTTTGAAGCACCAAAAGTTCTCACCAAGCAGCAAAGAACAGACTCAACTGTTTCAGCAGTTACCTGGAGCAGAAGCAGTCAGTTCAAGACTCCTCCATTAGCACAGCACCATACAGCTGAAAAAAATCCACCCTAACATTCTCCAGAAAAAAAAATCAATGTGGATTTGAGTACTTTGATAATGAGTGATTTCCAGACACGTAAATGCACAAGCACCAGCAGTATGAATGGCATACAAGAAATATTAACAAAAAACATGCCACAAAAATACTCTAGGCAGTATGATGGAATTAACAGTGTGGTCCTCATACTTGCTAATGAAACTTTACTTACTTTTAATAGAGTTTGCTGGCAAAAATATGAACTATGGTTACATAAAAATATGCATATCCAGTTTCTACATGTATTAATTCTTCCAGATAGACATATTTACTCTAAACAGCAGAAAAAAACCAAGCAGAACACTCATTTAAATGGCAGAAAACTAGTAGAAAGATGCTAATATGACCTTAGTGTAGCATGTCAAGTGTCACTGCCACCAGCTTCCTAGTCATTTTAAGAACAATCTGCTAAGACAATTAATTACATATCTTAAAAGATTAGGTCAACAGTGTCACATACGAGAACATGAACTTGAAATTTAGCCTTTTTAAAATGTGTGCTGTCTATTTAAATGTCTACATCAATTGGCGAAAGAATAGTAAGTCTAAGACTTGAAGAGTTACTTCTCAGGAGAAGCAGAGGTTTTACCTTCCATAAAAGAAACTTAAATACAGCAATTAGAAAGGCTGACAGAATCCCTTGGCCGAGAGAACAGATAGACTTGCAGCCTGCTGATCTAAGGGCTACTTTAGAAAAAGGCTGTGATTAAAAGTTGACATTTAATATAACACTATTTTAGAGTAGTGGCAATTCTTAAAGTGGTATTTTGAAAACTAAAACTGCTTTAAACAAACAGTGCAGTCTGGATTCTTCTTGAATAGTTAAACATCCTTCTTGGAAACCTCTTATTACCATAACTTTTTTCTCCCCCAGTCAGGTCTACAAATAAAACTCATAGCTAGGACATAGGTTGGTTGCTTAGCTTCTAGTTCTGGCACTCGTGCCCAAGCACGTCACCCTCCCCCGGCTCAGTTCTCAGACAGCGAAGTTCACCATGGTTCAAGTCTCCTTGCAGGAGTTTCAGCCTGTCTTCTCTTCCTCAGAGCAAGGTAGGCATCTGCTGCCAGCCCAGCCAATTGTGCATTCAGCTGAACTCACCCTTTAGCTACATTTAAGATTTGTAAGATATCCCATGGAGGAGATTATTAAGTCCTTGGAAGTCTGTTAGCTCTCAAAAGTTGTAGGATTTTTACAAATTCCAGAGAAACAATTGTCAAATTTACCAAGAGTAATGCTTACAACCCGTTTCATCCTTGTGCCAGATAAGCAACCATTCAGACAGAAAACACCAGAGCAAGTAATTGACGCCAGAGAGAAGTTCTGCCTGGCAGCACCAGGTACACAACTTTGCATGAGCCATCTGGCCTTGTCACCCAGGCAGCAGATAGCAGTTCACCCTGCACACCTCTATCTCAACATGTCCGCAGCCCTCCGAAAGCTGCAGAGAAAGCTGAAGTGGTTGGATACAATTAACTGCCTAGCTTTAAGCAGCTCAAGTTCAGGGCCAGCTGTCTCCTTGCAGTGACCCGAGGGAACAAAAAAAAGCCACCAGCTGAGTGGCCCTGTGGCCACTGACTCCATCAATGGCTGGTAACAGATGCCAGAGAGTAGTATGCCCAAAGCAAGTTTACCATAATGCTTTGCCCAAACATCCCCCCAGCTTCCAGCTATTAGGAACTTCATGACTTTCTCAACTAGAGGCAGAGCTGTGTGCCTAACAGCAATGCTTAATTTTCCCTTCCTGAATTTACCCAGGAATTTACCCATCGATCATCATTTCCATGTCAGATGGCTGGAAGTTGCTCATTATATTTATAAATAGAGATTTCTGTGAAAACTACCATAAAGACAAAAACAACTAGCAAGATGCCAGTCTAGGGGAAACTTTACAATCAGAAGCAGGGCCTAGAATAACTAATTTGTACTTCTCACAGCCACTCACATAGTGCCTATACTTTTACCTATTTCCTGCTACTACTTCAAATCCTTTAAGCTATGCATTAGTACCCAATAAACTGCAACCAGAGAAGCAGTCTTTATGTAGTAGAATCTAAGAATATTTTCATTTATTCCTCATGCTTAACCCCCTGCAAATGCTCAAAGCCTTATAGCGAGATTTTTGAATCAATACGTATGTTTTAAGTAGCACATAATATCTTACAGCTCATGCAGTAAATAGTTTAGAATTCAATATGTTTTTGTTGTTTTTTAACCCTAATCTCAATCTGTAAAGCTTTTCTTGGGTGTAGCCTGGTACATGCTACAGCACCTGCATAGTCACCTCCCCAGCACCCTGCCTCTTTGGTGGATCCATTCCCCTCCCCATTCCACACGCTCTTAAAAAACTCAGTTCCAAAAGGGAAAGACTGTTTGAGACAGAAATCCACTGGCACATGCAGAGAGCAGAAAGCAGACAAGGACAAGCACAACATCAACAAAACCAACACTTCTCTTGTCTTCAGAAGATGCACAGTAACAGGAATCAGACGAAATTCACAGCTTTTAATTCCACAACAAGAAGCAAGAGTGTTTGCACAAGACACTGATGGGTAAACCTGATGCATTCTCCTATAAATAAGTAAATTCTTTTGCCTTGCAAAAGCCAGTGTGATATCTGCCTCCACTACATTAAGTCTCATGTTTATGCTGTTCTCATGACACGCTATTCACCAACACATCACTTGAGGGTTTCTTTACTGTGGGAAGTAGGATCCACAAGGTAGTCAGTGAAGTTGGTGTGTTCAGTACAAGCAAGAGACAACTTACACTCAAAAGATTTTTTTCTGACAGAATTAGGCTGCTTGACTTTCATGCTTGAAGCTCACATTCAGTTGGCCTTGCTCACATATCTTTTGTTATAGATACAATGCAGTCGCTTGCTTTAGTCAAATTAGTTATCCATCTACTAAAATGAAAACCATATAATTTCTCATACAGTAAAAAAAAAAAAAATATCAAAAGTCCTCACCTAAATATAAGGACTTCAGAGCTGTGGTAGGGAATGGGTTTTTGGCTGAATTGGTAGCAAGACTGAGAATTACAGATCTTCCGGTACATGGCAGATTTGTATTGAATTTGGAAAGGCAAGATTCTAATTCACATCCTCAATATCTTTATTTTTAATAAAGTGCTTCACTGAGAAGCACTCTTAACAGTGACACTGTGCTCTACTAAAAAAATAAAATTAAACTAGCAGTGTCAGGTTTTCAATATTGCTCAACTGCCTGTAACGAAGTCTGAAAACATGAGTATACTTACTTGTAAGCTTGTTGTGACTCAGAACCAGCTGTGTGATATGAGACAACGTAACTGCAAATGAAGAGAGAAAGAAGTTAGTTTACAGAGGTGGCAACTGAGAGCTTGCAGCTATTCCAGCTAAAAAAGAGGCTAGTTCTTCCCTCTGCTCCAGCACCTCCAGACTCATATGCACTGTCACAACACACAAGGCAAGCTCACGACTCCAGGACATATCCGGTCACTCCTCTGCCCCTTTACCTCATATTTTGGCTCCTGAATCAAACACAACCCGAGCAGCAAATGCTGGTGCCCCCCAGCAAAGGCACAGTTCTTGGCACACAGAAACACCTAATTTCCACCCTTTGAATCCTCCCCAAGGAAGACTCGATAGCTGCTCTAACACTTCTCCCAACAGGAACACATACCACATGAGCAATTATATTTCCACGCATTCCCTGTTCATTACCTTCAAGTCACTGCTAGATTTAAGTCCTAAGTACCAACAGCTGCATTTACAGCCTGGCACCCATAAAGCACAGTAGCAGACTGGCATAATTTTTGAGTGGCAAAGGGACAACACATAATATTTACTCAAATTAATTGAATAATCTGATTGATACAAGCCCCTCAGATTCCACCTTATTGAGCAAATGAGTACGCGGCATGAGGCAGCTACAGAGACCAACACTCGCCCTATGCTTCATCATTCTTTACATTTCTTCTTGCCTACTTCCACCCTCCACAGCACTACCGCTTTCCCTAGAAGGTCCATAGCCTACAACTGACATTACCTGATCAGAAAAATATCCTAAAATAGTCAGAGGAGAAACTCACACCTTGAAGTAGTTCCCAAACATCTTATTCCTCCCTGTAAAAGGTTCACTATACTTTACTGAACTAGGAACACTGAGAGATTTTCCTCCCCTACACTTTTTTCCTAACTTCTAGTGTAGCTTCTTCAAAACAGCTCTAGAAATTACACCTGGCTGCCCCTCCTAGGCAGCTGGAAAACTTTCCTGCCTGGAGGACAGCTGAAAGCAGTTATGTCTCTCATCCCTCAGGCACCAAACATCACTAAAGTTAGCCCAGAGATAGCCACGGGGTTCTTGCTGCCTTAGAGAATGAAGATGACCTGGGGAGCATGTCTGAAAACTGGCCATCCTACTCAATACTTACTAAACTGCAAGCTGGAGGAAACAGCTTGGAGAGCTTTTACTTATTGATACAGCAACCTGTTTCAGCTAACCCCTGAAAGCTCCTACCTTACCAGAGGCAAATATAACCTGTTAGCAGAATGAAAGCAGTCACTCAAAGGCAGAAACAGATTGCAGAGTTCAGTGTTAAGAAAACAAAAGTGTCACCACAATTCCCTGTGCAATTGCACGTTATGGAGGAAGGAAAGGCAAGGAGGAGAACGGAAGAAACAACGCACCCACCCTAAATCTCTCCTAAATCATGGGCACTCTAAGTACAGCCTGCACCAGCCCGTAAAGCAGAACAGCAGGACGGAAAACAGAGCCCATAGAAAGCCTGCAAGTGCACTGTATAAAAACCAGCACTAAAGGGTAGACAAGTGCAGCAGCCTCCACAACAGGCTCTAAACTAAAAGCCACATCAGCAACTGAACCATAAGCAACCACTTGCACCAGCAATTACTTACACATAAAGCTAAATATATGAACTCAATTTACACAAAGTAATTGAGAGAAAGTGCTGGGGATAAGTTACAAGCTTCTGAACAAATGCCCAAGTATTTCTTCCTCTTAGTTTAGATGTTTTAGTAGCTGTGACAATCACGGAAAGTCAACATTTTACGGTCCCTTGACTAGCAGGAGCCCAGCCAGCAGCAGGGCAGCCCATCTGTCGGCAGCCTGAGATGAAAAGTGCTCTAATCTGACATCACCAGCTCTATGACAACCTAATCTAGAACATAGCCAGATCCAAACTGACATCACCAATGCCAGGAAAAACACATCTTTTCCTGCATCCAACTTAAGAAAACAGGTCATTCTAGAGCTCTGAGGCTTTGCCTTGACTCACCGGCATCAACAAGACATCTGCCTTGCTCCACTGTACTTAAAGAGAGTCAGTAATTTGTGACCATGCAGTGGAGTTACCTACTCTGCCCTAGCCCCTTTCCCCACCCTACAAGGAGAGCAATGGCTATCTTCTGCAGCACAACTTAAACAGCTTGTGTGCCTACCCACACCCTCCTGTCCAAGAGGCCCTCTCTGTCCCCATCAGCCAACATGCGAAAGGTCCGATTAGTCAGGTAAGCTCTTCCCCAAGCCTCAGACGTTCAAATCGATCTTAGGTGACCACAAAGTCAGGAAAAGGCACCCAACACATACCAAAGACTTCCACCAGCTTTGTACCCTCAGGCCCTCCCACACTGGCCGTGGTGAGAACTAGCTACTTTGATACTGCACAAAGTTGCTCCCACCTCACTTTAAGACAGGCTTTCAAAGTAGAGAAGTTGAACTGAAGCGGCAGAACAAGACCAACTAACCGTACCTCACCTCCACACTACGAAGCTGGCCCCTCAGCACGAGCATGGCGGCCAGCTGGGCTCCCCACAGCCAGGCTCCCAACATGGCTGCCGCCGGGCAGAGGGTGCGTCGCCCACACTGAACTGCAGCTGCAGGGAACGCAGCGCTGAATCGGGCAGCCAGGCACAGAGTGAGTTTTAAGAACATTTGCGCTATTTCTTTTATCCTTTGATTTATTACAGCAGAACAGAGACTGAAGCTGTTGCCACACTTCTGTGGCCCTGACCAGTTCATTCCAGTTTTGCACAGACCTTTGCCAGTTTCAGGACAGAATCCAAAATTCATATAATCTGTTCTTTACTTTGTTGGAGTCCATAATGAACTCCACCACATTAAAACCAGAAATCCCCAATACATGCCTTTAAATAAGACTCGAGAAAATACACGAGGAAAGGCTCAAATTTAGTTCATACATCCATCAATACAACAGGCCTCTCAACTCTTTTCTGCCTGTGAACCACCTCTTCTATGAAGAGGATATGACTCCTGCGAATGATTATTTGTTAACACTAAGGTTAGACATGTCCAAGGTTATCAAAATAAAATAAACTCGAGGCAGTGGTAAGGAAGCAGTCTTGAGCTGCCTCCCCCATGCCCCACCAAGTGAAACACCCATTTAAAGCATACAAATCAGAATGACAACTCAAATAGACTAAACGAAGTGTTTAGGATATTCAGTTTCTGTGCTCAAGATGTAATTCAATATTTGAAAGAAAAAGCATATCAAATAATATCCATAACTCCTGCAAGAAGCCAGTTTATGAGGAGACACCACTTACATACAACTTATTTGCACCACAGAAGTATAAAGTCACTGAACTGCACCAAGTGCTAGACAGCAGCACACATGCAAGTACCTGCTCTGGATCACCTACGAACGGAACTAAGAAACAAAAGAGTAAGAAAAGGGAAGTGTTTTACTAACAGAGAACGGAAACAGACCTTGATCTAATCCATGTGTATGCATATGGTGAACCTTGCCTGCCCCGATTTCATCACTTCTATACATCGGAAGTGAGGACGCTTACTCAGATGCATTTAAGCTTTGGGGCTGCAGACTCAAGTCTTCCAAACATCAAATTCCTGCTGAATTTTTGTCTTAAGAAGTTCTGTGCATATTTAGTTTTTAAAGGTAAGCCTGCTAACTAAACCATCGAGCCATGTGTACTGCTGGCCTTTAACAACACCAGCTTACAAGCATTATTCTCACTACTCCCTCTCCGTATTTGTCACATCGCTGTCTTCTTCAACCAAGTCTATTTTCAGAAGGGTTTCTTCTCACATATCTATACAGAACAGAACTAAGTCCCAACATCAAAAATTCCAAGGCCAAAACCCCTAGACCAAAGCCATTTCAATCTGGACCTCACTGTCCAAATTCGACTGAAGCCCAGACACCTTGTCTGAAACTCCCCTATCTCAGTCCATCCTGATGCGTGACAAAATCTCACTGCATCTTCAGCCCGCAAAGCAGGCTGACATCCCCCAAAGGAACAAACAAGATGACATTCCAACACTATTCTGAAGAGAGCATAGGTTTGGGCATCTGTGCTCTGGACTACTTCCAGCAGCACTGCAGCCATATCTAGACAACAAGATTTTCATTGAAAGGTCCAAAGCTAGTACCAGTTCGGAGACAGATGTGCAAGCATTTTAAGAAAGGGAGCCTAGATAAAAAGTGGCATTTGGTTACTCCTTACAAGGAAAGGAATTTGCTCCTTTTACATGTAACTGACCTGTATGAAACAACCAGCCTCTGGAAATATCAAGTTTTTCAGTACGTTGCCACTTGCCAGCTCCTGTGAAAAGGACTATGCCGTGGGAACAGCTGACTCTGGTTTTCCTCATCCTACACACAAAGTTAATTCTACATGACAGCTACACTATCAGCTCTTCTGACAAAGGCATCTGTCTTAAGCAACTACTTAACATCTCCGAGTAACGTCTAGAAGGCTGAAGTGGGCCTGGTGGGGTCACTGTGCTTTGGACATACGCACTCAGGTAGGCGCAGTCCTACTAGCAGGACTCGCTGAGGACCACTCCGACCACTCGCCCCAATATGCGAAGGGCACCGTGGTCCCTACAGGGGAATTGCTGTAACCTCCCTCCGATGCCACCGGAGGCGCTCCTGGACACTAAGCAGCAGTTTCTTGAGGACTGCAGACCTTGATGCCTTGCTAAGATTACAGTAATTACCGTACAGGCGATAAGGTATTTTGGTTTCAAGAATGCACCAGATACCCACACAGAAGTTTGAGGGTCAGGATACTACCGTTTGTCAGAGCAATTTACTTGCATAGTAATTACAAATTCTCATTATGGTCCCAGTCCCACTACTGCTTCAAAACAGTGTTGGTCAAGGGAGGAATACTTAAGCTCTTCCCTTTTGGCCCTAGTACCAAGCCTTTCCATTCGCTGCTGTCATGCATGAAAGTTAGCTTTATGTAAAATATTTGGACAACAAGACTTGACTTATTTTTTTAAAAAAGGAAAAAAAATACAAACAAAAAACCCAGGAAGACTCCAGAGACCTTGCTGAACCAAGATAAGACACTGTCTGTCCCACTGGAGGAAGTTAATGCAGGCCGAGCATTATAGTATCGTACAAACTGACAAGTAGCCTGCCCCTCCATCTTCTTTGCTTTGGCTATTTTAGGAGCAGACAATTCTATCAACACTAACTTTCTGATAAAAAATTCTAGGCATGTTAATTCCTACCACACAAGCATGTACTTTACGTAAAATACAACTAGCTTACAGATGGAATGATAACAAGAGCAAATTAACACTTACCAAGTAGGATTTCATCCAATATTCCTTCACTGACAACAAGACTACAGAGCAGCAGATGTCTCAGGTTATTTGGGCAAAATAATTCCTTAATTCACAGCTTCCCCATATCGATCACTTAAAGATATGTAAATCACAGATCAGAGACTGGTCCCTACTCCAAGAACAATTCTGTAATTGTTGATGGCTGTTTAAAGTCCTACCAATAATTGCCCTGACCATCAGGCTAGGGAAAAGGCACATCGTGTCCTACTCGCTGAACCCAACTGTTCATGCTCCAGAACACCTATTAATGCTCTTTTCCATGACCTGTCAATACCTGGCTGCTTTGTAAACAAATATGATCTGTTTATCTCACAATATGGAATTAAAAAAACCCCACACATTTCCATGGGGCAAGACATTTTTTAAAACCATTCATGTACGGATGCACAACTATAGTATAGATGTGCTCACAAATGGTATAACATTTGTTTTATCGCATGCCAGAATAATCAGGAGAGTCTCTAAAGTCTAAAACTGTTTCACATGGTCTTTGCATTAGTATGATGAGCTAAAGCACAGAACATCTAGATCAAGGGTCAGTTTTCCTCTCAAATGAAATCTCTTTCCCACAGACCATCTTTGAAAAGAGTTTTCTCATATTACATTTCTGAAAGGCTAAAAAATTCAGATGCTCTGAAGGCCTGTAGCACAATTCTAGTTCATACTTTAAGTCATCACTGGAAAACACAGAAGTGACTGGATTCGAGGAATATTCCAAAAATAGAACTCCACTTCCAATGACATTACTGAACTCCTGAGCGAGCAGCGGCTCAGGGACTACTGAGCTTTTCTTTGAGAATGTGAACTCTGCATTTTACACAAGTTGATAACTCCACTCTCACTTTACTAAACATAAAAGCGGGAAGAGATGTAGGGGTTGCCAAGCTTCTTGGTTTAAGATAGTTTAAGACAGTTTCAGATACCGAGTGTCAGTCTCCATCCAGGTAGGAAAAGTATTTCATCTTGATTTCAAAAGAGATATTGGTATTTGACAGAAGCAGCTTTGGTCTGTTTCAAAATTCAGAGGTAATACCTATTCCTTACTTTTTTAAAGGTGTATTTGGAGAAAGTTATGCCTTCTCCAGATGGAAAGTGGCAAATACCTTGACCATTAAAACAAAACCAAAAACCTGAACTTCTAATGCATTCTCTACCAGAGTGTAGAGTAACCGAACAAGCAAGGTGGTCTCAACTAACTGAACAGAAACCAGCCATCATTTCGCCCTTCCCTAACTTCCCTCTCAAATTGGAGGAGTCCCCAAACCCCCACACTAAAGCAAGTCACACAAAGCGCACCGAGAGTATCTGCACATGGACCTGCCAGACGCAGAGTCACCAGGGGACCACAAGTCTCCACGTCACATACTGAGCTCCCTGCCCAACAAGCTTTATATGCTTAACTAGCAACTTTGCATCACGGACCACCTGTGGACCACAGACGTCCCACAGTGTGGTCCCCAGCCCTGCCTCCACAGCAAACCCAAGACAATTGTTGTACATGAAAAGCTTTTTTTACTTTAGCATTACTGATGAACTTCAACATTAACTTTTTCCCCCATCTGAAAGATCAAAGCTGGCTAACTGATTATGTGTCTTAGTGTTAATGAGCTGAACAGGCGCCAAGCCTACTTAACAAAAGCAACAGTACTCTGTTGCTGCCCCATACTCATACAGTGTTAGTTTATCTGAAAGAGGAAAGTATAGTTCTGAAAATGAGCCTGTAGTTAATGTGAGCCTCACACAACTTTGTCTCAAACAACTGTTCATCCAACAGAAATACAGTGAAACTTTCTACTTAACATGAGTTCATACATACGGGCTTTACAGTGTAATCTTCCTGAAATCCCACGCACAACTCCGGAGCAGGGAAAGAAATCAGTAAAGGATGGAGACAGAAGTACAGAACCTAGCTCTGCAAAACTGTAATTCTCTTTCCATCCTTCACTGATGGGGCCGAAGAGAGCCTGGCCTGCTCCCGACTCTGCAGACGATGGTGAGCTCGCAGCAAGCCACACATTTCCCTGAACTCATCCCCATCATGTAAGACGAGTTACATAAACTTGCTCCTGATTGCTACCAAATTTAACAAACATGGCAAGAGCTAAATCAGGATACAGTTAAGAGTTTCGAATACACCGGTGGTTTTAGATTTTGCTTTTTCTCACATTACATCATGCATTCAGGAAAATTTCAGCCTGTCGCACACTACAGCCAGTCACAACTTCAACTTACTGCCTGTGTACTGTACCACAACACCACACATACGCTTGGCCAAAGCAAAAGCAACGCAGAGTTTCCTGCATTGCTCTTCACTTACGACTTCTCCAGACTTGTGACAGCACGCTGTTATCAGCACATTGCACTGGCTGCAAATTAACTTCAGTAACACCATATAATAACGCACCAGTAACAACACGCTGTCACAACTCTGGCAGCACCCGTCGTCGTGCCGTATGCCAAGTACGACACAGAAACACAGAATGGTAGGGGTTGGAATGGACCTCTGGGGATCATCTACTCCAACCCCCCTGCCAAAGCACGGTCACCTACAGCAGGCTGCACAGGACCTCGTCCAGGCAGGTCTTGAATATCTCCAGAGAAGGAGACTCCACAGCCCCTCTGAGCAGCCTGTTCCAGTGCTCTGTCACCCTCAGAGGGAAGAAGTTCTTCCTCATGTTCAGAC
>Ga0065711_1001895_pt1 | contig 38392 bp, 28 predicted proteins | sample Hoacrofraction12_FD_59098 | JGI IMG/M metagenome (GOLD analysis project Ga0065711, IMG submission 59098) | Hoatzin crop microbial communities from Cojedes, Venezuela - Epithelial fraction 12 v2 (version 2) | ecosystem: Host-associated > Birds > Digestive system > Esophagus > Crop | place...
CCCGCCTGGACAAGGTCCTGTGCAGCCTACTGTAGGTGACCCTGCTTCGGCAGGGGAGTTGGACTAGATGACCCGCAGAGGTCCCTTCCAACCCCTACTATTCTGTGATTCTGTGATTCTGTGATTCTGTTAAAATGCTATGTGAAACAACATTTGAAACAGTAATAACATAGTTTAAAAAATAACTTTCGTTAAAATTAATTTCTCAAGTTGCCTATCTGCCTTATTAGACACAGCCTAACTCTGAGAAGAGAGATAATTACCAGAGTTGCCTTACTTTTCAGTGAACCATTTCAGCTTTTCTACTGCAGAAAATATTTTTCCTTTTGATTCTGCTGCTTTCCACGGATGGCTGGGGAACACTGGCAAAGAGAAGTCTTGCGTGGCGTAGGGTGTGGGATTTCACAAAGATGGTGGGTTGGGAAAGCTAGTGGCAATACTTTCTTATTGCTCTTACCACCACTGAATGCAAGACTGCAACTGCAGATGGCTACTGTTCTTTATGAGAACATACGTATTTTTTATATCTGGTGATTGTCTGGAAGTTTGCAGGTGCGTTTGAAGAAAATGCAGGTTATTAGGCATTAAAGCACATAACTCCCTCTCACAGTGACTCCCTGGACCTTATGTGAAATATATATAGCATCATTAAATATTCTGGTCGCAGGTTCCTTGAAGGATTGCCCAGACTCTTTGTCCTCTCGCCTCTTGAGGTCTACATGGTTTAATTTGGATGGGTCTCTCAACCTGCCTGGCGCTGCGTGGAGGTCTCTGGCTGGCGCTCCTGCCGTGCTGGCGGTGAGTTGCTGTGTAGGGACCTCAGCTTGGGAAGGTGGACATTCAACATGCGGCAAGAGGATGCTTAGGTTCCTTATGAAGGGGAAATTCCTGCCAGGGAGCAGTAAGAAAGGGCTGCTCCCTGAGGAGGGCAGCCGGGACTAACTCCGGGCCAGCAGGCCCTGTCCCTCCTGAGCGCGGGAGCAGGGTGAGCCCGGAGTTGGTGGCCAGATCCGACCAGGAGTCCTGACCATAAGTCAATACCATGGTAATGGGGCAGCTCTGGGGCCAAGCTGGGAAGTCAATCCAGAGGTCAGGGCCAGGATCAGGTCCAGAGGCTGATGGGCAGGGCCCTGGGGATGGGCTGGGATGTGGGCTTGTGCCCTGCTGTGGAGTTACTGGGGCAGTGGCTGGCAGCCCTGGGGTCTGAGATGGGGTCCTGGGCCATGGGCAGGGTGGGGGAGCCCCAGGGGATGGGGCAGGGACAGTCAGGGCTAACAGTGCCCTCAGGGCCCGGACAGTTACATGTACGTGGTCAGAGCATCCTGGGAAACTAATCAAGGGGTCGGACATACACTAGGTGAAATGCACGTGCTGGAGATACCTGGGACAGAGGAAGAGGGTATCTCAGGACTCCTTCCCGCCTGGACAAGGTCCTGTGCAGCCTGCTGTAGGTGACCTTGCTTCGGCAGGGGTGTTGGACTAGATGACCCACAGAGGTCCCTTCCAACCCCGAACGTTCTTTAATTCTGTGATTCTTGTCTCAGTTATTGCTATGAGTCTTCTGCTGAGAAGTCGGAGTTTAAGCGTCTTTCATTATTGCATATTCCTCCTTCTGTGTATTGATACCTCTTTCTCAGTAGTTGGAAGGTGGGAAGGTGTTCTTCTCTTTGGGAGACCATCCAGACCATACAGCATTTGTGCCACAGGGAGTGGGAAATAACACAGAGGAGAACAACATTACCAAAAGAATCTGGTACAACAAAACTCATCAGCATGGCAGCTGAAAAAAAGTATAATCAATTTCTTTTTTCCTATCCTTTCTGTTTTCAAAACATTCAGAATACACAATGATAACCTCTGTTGACAATGAGATATACTCAAAGTCCATAGTGGCAATCAAAAAAAAAAAAAGCATAGCAATTTTATAGGATTTAGTGTGTTTATTTTAATTTAAAATATATCTTATAGTTAAAAGAATTCAATTAATTAAAAAATGAAATGTGAAATAAATCTAAAACAAACTGTAACAATAATTTTGCTGAAGTCAGCAGCAGTCTCTCAGTTGAGTTCACTGGAGTTTGAATCATTGAAACCCATCTGCCCTGAATCCCTGTAGCTATTTTTTCAGTTTATGGAATGCATTTTTGAAGTATTTTGCTTTTTCATGACTGTCTTATGGAAACAAAAATGGGAAAACTTTGTAACTGTAGACCTGTCCTACAAGCTCTCTCCTTTATAATTCTACTCTTACTCCATAACCTATGACCTCTCTTCTATTCTATTTTACTCTTAGAAGAAGTGGTTGGAGACTGTTCTCCAAATGCTAAAGCAGCAGCAGAAGAAACTGGAATTTCATTAAAAAAGTCAAGCAAAGAATCAAATTAAAGAAAACCTAAAAATATTTTCTCATCTTTCAGTTAAAGCAATCTTGCAGGTAACCCTTAAGAATCTATCCTTTGTTCTTAAAATAATGCTTTCTCTTTAAATGAAGTTACCTTCTAGTATGTTCAGAAAATTCAAGATCATTTACATCCTGTTTTACATCATCTTTTAATGCTGTAAGATGAGAAGAAAATAGTGTCTGGCATCACTGCCACACAGAGGTCTATCTAAAAGCCTCCACATTTGTTCTCATACAATAGTCGTTGTAAAATGATATCTCTGTCCATGCTGGGAAATTCTGAAAGATTAAGCAGTCTTCATCTAGCAGAATGCAAAGCCCTGTTTTCCTCCGTCTCAAGGCCTCCTGCACTGTACACTTACTACAAAATCCATCTTGCAATGATGTTGCTTTGCAAAAGTATAATGAAAGGATTTGGAATAGCCCTTTTAAGTCAATTGCTTTGCATGATTTACTGTAGTTTGTTGGAAGCCACTTCTCATTATACTGTGTTTTATCATAGCTATTAACATTATCAGTCGGTACTTGATATAAAGATTACTCTTGTATAACGAGCATGATGAAAGACCTGTTTGTGTCTCTCATATCAAGCACACTGGAGTTCTCTTGCAAACTAATTACCTTTATGAAAGCAGGTTGCAAATAGAAAGCACTCTAAAAACCTAATCTCATATTGCTCGCTTGGCATGGAAATACACTTAAACCTTCACCTTAAATGAACTACGCTTTAGTTTACACCTAAATATATACCAAGAATGACTTCTCCAGCTCCAGTGCAGCTTTGTACAATCCTAGGGATCTTCCCAAACAGACATAATTGAAACGTTGAGGGCTTTATTTGTTAACTCAGCAACGTCAACATGCTAGTGAGTCATCTGGTGACTGTTATAGATCTAAAATTACACATAACTAGGACTACTTTTGTTCCTCATCCTGATCTCATACTACTATGATCTGATGGATTCTGATCTAAAGGAAGAGTAGTTTTAGACCAGAGGTGTCATGACGGCATTTAGCCAAGACCCTTCTTATGCAAGGCAAGATGTACGATGAGCAGCTGACGTTATTTGTTCTCTGAAGTAAGTCCAAAGCAATTTAACACAAGGCTGTAAGCATAATTTATGATAAAGTAAGATCACTGTCCAGGTTTAAAAATCCTTGTATCAAATCAAAGCTTGTAGTCTTTCAGGGATTTTGGATTTGCAAAATAAACTGCAAATGAAATAAATCTGTGTCTGGCCTAAAGTCAATTAACTGATGGTAAGTTTTCTTTCCAAGCTATGCTCACTCTAGAGTCATGGTTTTCTCTCTCAGGAATCACATCTCTTTTGTTTATCTTGAGCTACCTGTAGAAGATACCGTAGAACAATAACTGCAACAGTAAAATAACACAGAAAGATTTTCAACATCATGATGCCAAACGTGTAGCAACAGCAGAAAGCACGACTGGAGCGGGCCCATGAGTGAAGTAATGATGTGGAAGTGATTTAGTAGGCTGACTGTCTGAATTATGTGATGGCATTGGCTTAAAAAGTAGTGTACTCTTCAAATCGTAGAAAATTATTCTGTAATACACCAGATACTGGCAGTATTCATCAAGCTACTATTTAGTCCCTTTAGACGAGGACAAGAACAAGGCCTTTGTACAGTAGTATAAAAACATTATTCCTTGTGTAGGAGCGCAGCACTAGTGGCAACAGGCGAGCCGGTGTGAGAGGTGGCTAAAAGGGCAGTTCGAATGGCTGGCGAGGGGGGATCTGTGGGACCAGGGCAGGAGGGCAGAGATGAGAGACCTTATTGGCTTTCAGTATGAGCTGGAGCAGATTAGGTATGGACGGGGAAAGCAGTGGAGAGCCTGAGGAGGCAGGTTTAACAGGCAGAACGAGCAGCTATGAAGATGATTTTGGCAGAAAGTGTGTGTGCACTCATGCATTCAAGAAGAAGAGAGAAGGCTGTGATGAGGAGAGATGAGGGAAGAAAGAAAAGCTGTTTGGGCAGTGAAACAAGGTTTTGGAAATAGCTTGAGAGGAGAGCAGAGAAGAGATGGATGTGTGGGGTGATGGAGAAAGCAGTCACAGATGACAGCTTTTTTCTAATTCAGTGGAACAGAAAGGGAGTAATATTTCAAGCAGAGATAGAAAGGTAGGAATGCAAAGCAGGCTAGGATCTTGGCCATGATATGTTTAGGATATACTCTCCAGGAGAAAGTGTCAGAAATACAATGATGTAGGAATGATGAAAGGAAGCAGCCTGAGTTGAAAAAAAGTTCAGGGCTAAGGTTGACCTTTTCTGTTCTTGCATCTGTGTTTCCTTCAATTCCAAGCAGGTAAGCAAGTAATGTATTTTTCCATATTAGATCATAAAATCACTGTCTTCTCCCTCATTAGCTTCAAGAAGGAGAAAGACACAGAACAAGCAGTTTTGTGGCAAAAGCACCTCTGCTGTTACCCTTCAATCAATAGGATTAATATACTTGTCCAGTGTATCCTGTACTGTACATTTTCACATTTTGTGTTCATCCAGGAAGGATTTTATTCTCATTTTCATATTTTGGACCATACTTCAAGTCTGCACAGAGACACAACATGCTCAAGCATAAGAATTTCCTTCTTACCATCAACTAACAGCCCACATGGCAGTTCACATAGCTTGTGTCAAAGCAAGTCAGAATTCATTACAAATTAAAGGGTGGCCATATACTGTTTGCTTTAGGCACTCAATTAAAGGCAGGTGTCTGGCCCTTCGTCAGTTGTAGGTGGTCTTTTCCTCTTGGGTTGTTTTTCTTTTCTTGGTAGTGACTCAAGTGCTTTCTTCGCTTTCAAATTCTGTGAAACAACCCACGATCGTTTTGTAATATTCTCTCTAGTTACATGTGCAAAATTTTCCAAGTAACAGTCAGGACTTGGTAAGTCATTTTTCTTACTTCTTCCCCTAGGTACACATTTATTTCAGATTCCTAATGATGGTTAGTGATCTCAGAAGAAATGGAATAACAGATGCACAAGCGTAGATGGCAGACATGCCAATTTTCCATTGATGGGTTCAGAGGACACTGTAAATTATGCCTGCTGCCAGAAGACCCCAAAAATGGAACAGTCAATCAGAGGGTTTCTGCTTTATTTATCCTACAATTTTGGGACTTGATATTTAACCCCACTCTCTGTCTCTTCCTCTCAACATAAAAGCTGAGAAGGCACCACGTGCTTGGATTTAGCCGCTTTTGGATGTAATTGCACAATATTCACATTGACTCCGGGATCTTTGCCAGGCTACATGCTGACAGAAGACTGCACAGACCTTGGTTTGATAATGAACCTTTCTTCAGTCATCAATATTTTACATTAAATAGTATAATCACAGAGCAACATTGTTAGCCTGAGGGTCAAGAACTGCAAAAATCCAAGCTTGGCCTTTGCTTAGTGCAGAAAGATCAGAAAATGCTCAGAAGACTGCATGACTAGGATCATTTGCTGTAAGGAGAAATTAATTTAAAATGGAAGATTTACCCATACCAGTTTACTAGAGATAAGCTCCCTCCTTAGCAAAAACACTGTTTGTCAAGAAACAGCCATCTACTTACAGTTGAGACACATCACACTACCTTAAACAAAAAACCGAAACACCTGCTCTAGCAGCCTCCTGCTTATTTTCAGCAGTGGTGCAGAAGTAAATTTTTCCCAGTCTTTATACAGCTGTACCTGGTGGGAAATGGTGCAAGGAGCTGTTTCCCTAACCTTACCCGGCTCCCGTGTGTGCCAAGATCACAGGATCTTCATGCTCTGGAATTGAAGAGCTCGCCCCTGCAAAGCTTCCTCTGTGCACATCTAACCAAGAGAGGGTGGGCAGGGAAGGAGCAGGGGAATAGGGAGCAGAGGGAAAGAGTCTGGCTGTCTGTCAGGGCGTTTCCAGATGGCAGGCAGGCCAGCTGGGGCTATAGCTGAACCAGGCTGCCTGACACCCAGAAGTCCAGGACAAATGGCTGCTACGTGTGCACAGTATGCCCAGAATACATTAGATTTGTCATGCATGTGCAGGCCATCTGTGAAGCAAATGCTCAGTAGCCCCAGAGAGCCGAGACAAAAATATGAGGGCCCCTGCAGAGCACAACTGTCACTGGAACGCGGCTCCCTCCTGAACTGGGTGAGGGAGGACTCTCCCTCAGTGGTAGCCATACTGTATTTCACCATCAGACTGCCAACATTAAAGACGTTTCAGTGACAGCATGACCATGAGAATATTATACACAGCCAGGAGATGGATGTTAAATTGTGCCCACAAAATATGCCTGTTTTAAAAAGTGGGCACTTGCATATGCTAACAACTCATTTAGGCAAACTAAAGTAACCATTCACTTTTGCCCTTCTTTATACAATGCCAGCTGCTGGCAGTGAAATGTTAACCTTTCTTGCCCTCCCTTCATTGCATGACACTGTTGAAGCATAAGGAAAGCACACCCAATAGTCTATCTGTGATTTAACCTGCACCTATTGCTAATTTGAATTCTTCAGGAACTGATTTTAGTGAGATATTTCAGAATCACAGAACCACAGAAAAATATGGGTTGGAAGGGACCTCTGGAGGCTCTGTAGTCCAAACTGCAGTTAAAGTAAGGCTAACTGCAGACTTACACAGGGCTTTGTCCTGTTGAATTTTGAAAATCCTGGAGGATGGAGACTCCACAGCCTCCCTGGGCACCTGTGGCGGTGCTTGGCCACTCTCATAGTGAAGCAGTCTTTCCTTATGTACAGCTAGGACTTTGTCTCCTCTGTAACCTCCATTTAAACAGAAAAGGAAGGATTTTCAATGACATTTCTATCTTGCTAATTTTTCTCCACTTAAAGCCTTATACTCTTTCTTCTTAATTTCACAGTGAGTGATGGGTTGGTGTGTGGTTGCATTTAGCACTCCATACACAGGCCCATTTCTTCACCATGATGGAGTAAGCTTATTACCAGGAAACATGACTGAAGAACGATACCCAAGTATTAGAACAAAAGACAGGTTTTAAACTTTCAAGTGATGAGGTTTTTGGAGGATAGTACCTGTATAGTCTGAGCAAACCACTGCACTATCATGTCTTTTTTTTTTTCTCTTTGCACAGCATTGTATAGAAGTATTACTCTCACTTTTTTTACCTTTTTACCCATTTATAGATGGGAAAACACACATTTTTTAGGTAGGACTTTTCCTACCTCACAAAGACATAATGATTATAAACGCAAAAAAGCTCTCTGCATACCTCAAAGAAAAATGTACCTTAACAAAAGAATTTGTGCATTCTTTCAGAATTATAGTACATTTCAGGAATCCAATCACGAAAATTTTTGAAGGAACAAAACAATCACTGAAATATACTGGAAATCATACAACTACTAACTGTTTACCTCTGAAAAATCTTCTTTCCCTAGTTAAGATCCTCTTTGAATTGGTCTGAATCCATCACTAGTAGCAGAAAGGCATCTCAACCTTTCTATAATTCTTATAAAAAATTGCTACCTCTAATTCAAATTAACCTCCTCAGTTGTGTTTCAGTTTTCATGACACGACAATGCTACATCATAATGCAAAGATGCATGATACAAAGGTCTTGTCCTGTCTAGTCCGCTCATTACATCAATACAATATGATCTTAACTTGACATCAGAAATGCAAAGATAGAAATTATTCCATATTAAACAGTTTTATCCTGTTAAATAATTCCAAAAATGCATTGCAGCTTGTCTTAAGCAAACACTTGGTTTTCTTCCCGTGTATAGAACCTAAATACATATACTATGTATATGGAAAATGCAGATCCCATGGAGATCCTCACAATTTCCCTCTGGTACTACATTCCTGTGGTTTCTCCCTGCTTGAAATACCCAACTGACACTTACTTTGTCTTTTGATTGATTTCTACAATTTTAGTTATTTTCTAATTTATTTTTTTTTCCCTAAAAGAATCCTCAAGCATATGGCTGACTTGCCATATCAAGATATGTGCTATAGGCAAATCTTTAATAAACAGTCTCTCAAAGAAAAATGTATCAGAGTTCTTTCTGTCTCTGTCATGCATTCATGACAAATATTCTGACTCATCTTAGAAAGGTAGCAATGAGGGAATTGCTCACAGAACACCAACACAAGATGAGACATGTGACCCTTTTTAATGTGGTCTTTCATTAGTAATCTTTGTAACACAGGTATGATATCCACAATGAAATGCAGACATCCCTCAAGTTGTTGGAAATGTTTTCAGTAGGAACAAGAGTAGGAACCAGGTGAACATAGACTACTTATACGCTGCTGGAGACATGTAATAAGGCTGTAATAGACACCTATAGACGGGCAATGACATAGTGACTAATGAAAAGAAATAGGAAAAAGCGGTTGGAAAATTTTCTTCCTTATTCCTTCTACGAAAAATAAGTAAGAAAAACATCATGCTAGCTGGAAAAAATGCAAATCTTGAAGGCGTCTGATAGCCTTCCTGTTATGTTAAGAGAAACAGGGATCTAGAAGCAAGCAAGAAGGAAAAAAAACCCTCAAAACAAACAATCAACTTGTTTACGAGGAAGATCACAGCAGCTGGATGAGCATCAGGAATGGAATGGGACAGGACAGGACGGTCTGGCCCGAGCCCGTGCTTCACACACGCACAGCCTCCTTGCGGGAGTGACAACATCCCCAGCCAATAACCTCTTAGACAAAAATATAACTTCAGCACTCCTCCGCAGACCGATGAGTAATGCTGAGCATGAGGCCACGCAGCTTCTGAGACTGGATTAGTTGTTTTTTGCATTTCCTTTTCTGCTTTTCCTTTTGTTTTCAGTTCTCCTACTTCTGGTCGTATAGTTAGACTCTTCCCACGCACTCCCGTACCTGCTGGTTCCTAAATCTGCTGCTGCTGAACCAGATGTCCCAGCATGAGGGCACACCTAACCTGCCGTCACAGCAAGAACACTTGAATGCTACATAGAGAGTAAGAGGACTTCAAACAGCTGAAACTCTCTTCTTCCTGAGCAGGCCCTGGCTCACATCAGCCCTGCGATAAATACTGACGAGATGAAAATGATGGACAGTTGGGCACAGTGGCCTCTATCACTGCAGTCCAATCCATCCTCCTGTGTTCGTTGTCCTGCTCTCTTGCTGGCTGTGATCGGGTGCTGAGGTTGTCAAAGCCCAAAAATGGTGAATTCAGCTCTCAGAGAGTGAGTGTAGCAAAGCCACGCATGGCACCAGGGTAGTTCAGTACTCGGATACTCAGCAGCTGAGTCAGGGAGGCAAAAGTTCAAAGAAGGGCAGCATCTACAATCAGAAACATGTTTTGGGCCTGAGGACTAGAAGAGTTAAAAATAGGAACATGTGGGCCTAATTACAGAACAAAGGAAAAATGGCTAGAAAAAGGAACAATTTGGGGAAATTAGGAACAGTTGATCAACGAGAGTATTGCAAGCAACTTCAGATACTGCTCCTGCTTTCCTTACGGAAAGCTGAATCATGTAACAGATGACCCATGCTCTGCACGGGCATAAAATGCATGGGGGGCTATAAACACGAGGTGTGCACTTGACAAGATGATCCTAGCATGGAAAGAACAGGAGTTAACTTTGTCGTAGAAACTGCCCAGGCACAAAGGCTGTAACAGCCTTCAAAGCCCACAAAATACAAAACCTGCTGTCAGAGACCTGCCTGATCTGTCTCTCTGAGCAAGGTAGTTGCTGCCCTCTTTCTCAGGCCTTCACAACCTTGCTCCCCTGTAAACTGCAGATTATAGAATTGGATGGATTCTCCTTAACTTACTTCAACTTTCTCTGCTTTAATGAAGTAAGTATTTGAGCAGGTTTTGAAGATCTTCAGGTTCAACTGTATTGGCTCTTTTGGAATATGATGCTTTATCTGGTATATCTGTACGTATACCGCGGTTTTTAGACATTAAAATTTTAATCAATACAATAATAAATCAGTGGCCTCATGGTAGCAGACGGCAGCTGAACCTCCTTTTACTTGAGCCTAAGTCCTGCCTTAGGGCTTAGGTTTCTTGACCCAGTTATATTTGCCTATTGTGAATGTCTTCCATGCTTGTACAGATGGTAGAAGATTGTCTCGGGTATAAAGCAAAGAAACAGCCCATCAGAGCAAAGCAGTGGCCAAACCAAAAGTGGAAATTACTGGATGAGTGTATTAGACTGCTACTTTTCTTTCTGCTTGCTCTGATTCCAGCAGAGCACGTTTAAGCATCCACCTGGCTCTATGCGCTGCTCCAGTGCTCCAGCTGGACTTTTGATTTCACATTTGCCAGTACCACCTAAGATGAAGTGCAACGACTTCCTGGTAATGTTTAACTCTACAGTGATGAAACACCGTTATAAAACATTGTCTTTTTGTTCCAGCATTTATAGTACAAGCTTTCGTATACTGAATCTAGATTAAGATGATCTTATGCAGATATATAACTGTTTCTTTCCATTAAAACCTTCCCAGCACAAATCAGAGAAATGACATGATATTAACATGGTACAGTCAGAGTCATTATGAGTCTTCAGAGAGCATAGGAAGCCTTTATGGCAGAAATCTAACTGTATCATCTAACTGACACGGAAGCAGTAAAAATTTGGGTAATCAGTTTTGGTGATCTGCATTGGTGGTTAAATAGGAAAATGTAACTTATTTCCTTTCCCAGGCCATTTTATCAGCACAAGCACTCTTCCCTCAGAATTAGAAGAAATCTCAGCTGACCTTGAGAACTTGCACTCCTAACAAAACTCTGCCTCATACAGTAGTAGTACAGAAATTAATGCAGCACTAATTACTCAACCAAGCAACATCTTGTCATTTTTTTCCTTATAATTGTTCTAGGATACAGAGATACTCTAATTAAATGTTGATTATTGAATAGTCTTTTTATCGTTGAAGCATTCTGCTGTGCTTTTCCATGGCCCTAGGGCTGCTCAGATTCAGCAGAAATCAATACTTTGAAGTAATCTGAAGAGATTTATTTTGGATCACATTTTCTTGGAAGACAGCAAAGGAAAAAAAGGAAATTTTTAAAGTGCTGTGATTCAGAAATCACAGAAATTTTAAGAACCTCTGAAACCTGTTGCAGAAAATTGCAATGATTATTTCTTTTTTTTTTTTAATTGATGAACATTGCTCATTTTTGTTTACATCTGGCCAATTTGGTTGTGACAGGGCATGTTTGGACAGACACATCTGACTGTACATGTTTACAAGCCTGTGAATTACTCACCAGCAAGGATGCCCTGGGCTCCACTCACTTTCCTGCACATGGTTACCCAGTACCAGAGGTATCCTTCATGGCATCCTGTTGTGCTCCAAGACAGAGGTCTCCTGAAAACACTGTATGGCATCTGCCTGCCCAGTGCTGATGGATGCTGTACGGCATCTCAAATGGCACTGCGTGACTGAGTCAAACCCCTGAAATAAATATTCTAGACAGCTAAAAATAAATTTGTTTTCACCAAATAACTTCCTTTTTGGGATGGTTCAGGTACTAGATGGTATTCTTGCATCAGTTCTCCAAATAGCAGTGCACTGAGAGTTCTAGGTAAACATTGTTATGTGGAATCATAAAATGTAAATCTGAAACCACGTTTTTTGGGAAAAAAGTCCTCCAAGAAGAGAAATGTATTACAGTTTCTGTATTTTTACTCTTTCTTTTACTCCTGATTGCTTTCCAGCAAAGTAACAATATTCCATTATAAATACCAGGATAATTCTAAATATGTGTCTAAGCCCATACAACATTTTTCTGAGAGTTTACACCTTAGCTGAATTATTATACTGCATCATCTGTATCTTGTGCTTGACATCTAGAAAGGGTGGAAGATAAATGAAAAATATATATTTGAACTAACTGCACTATGGTCAACTTTCCTCTGAACACAGATGCTCCTTATTTACTCCAAACAATAAGCAAGTATATGAGAAAACATTCTTTTGGGTCCAAATGATCCCTGTGGCCAATCTGGCTTCCTTTTACACCCATATGCATCTTGCATGGACAATGCCACCCACGCCTGTAAGAAAGTGGCCATCTCCACCGAGATGCATCCATGGAGAACTCCAGCACCTTTATCCTACAGAAATTATTGCTGGTCACCAAGAAAAGGGAAAACAGTTTTAGAGCACAGCATATAAGATGTCTCCTATGGACATTAGAGAATGTTAAGGAACAAGCTGAAAATAACATTTTCTAATTTCCAAAGGAATATTTGAAAGAAACTTTCCTCTTTCCTCCCTCAGGTATTACCAAACTGACAATTTCTTTCCATTTCCGAACAAAGTAAGTTTCCAAAAATATTTTCTTGCTTAACCCCAATATGCTGCTAAGACATGAAGTTTAAACACTTCTTCTCTGCAACTCGCAGAGTTTCATTTCTCCTCCTTTTACGTAAGGCTGTTTTGCAAACCTTGATCTCCAGTGCCTAAATGTTGAAAGGCTGATAATTTACACTGGAAGTAGCATTTGGGGAACTTGTATATCTGAAGAGCTGGTTTAAAAAGAAATTATGAAAATGCACTAAAGAGGAAAATTAACTGCCAAAATTAGACTTGCACACTTAAGGATTTTAAATGCTAAGTTTGCTGTGTATGGACTGATTAGCTACGCCTAAACTAATTATTGAAATACAGTTAATGCTGGTCTTCTTCAAAACTATGCAAAGATAAAACGTACAGCAAATATTTAAATGCATAGACTTAAGCTTTAGGGTATTCTTTTAAAATATATAGTGTGCTCAGTATTATAAAGTACTGGACATGTTCAGACAACGCTCTACTAGGGGGGTGGCTTAATATTATCTTCAGTTTGGCCTTAGGGCATTGTTCTTGGTTTAAGCTTACCTCGTCCCCCAGCGGCTGTGGAGCTCAACTTTTCTTCAGTGGGAACGTATGCACTAACAAGCTGAGAGTTTTATTTCCCTGTTCCTGTAACATACTTTTGGATATCGGTTCAGTCCTTGATAACAAGGCTTCTGAGTACAAGGAAGCTGGTTGTCCAAACACTTTAACCAAAATGCTGCTTCAGTTACTGCCTTGGTAGTCTGTGTGGGACCTTACAGTGAGGAAACAAAATGCTCAAGACCCCAGCCTGAATTCAGCAATGCAAAGAGCGGCAGGAGGTTAAGGCCTTCTGCTTCCCCAGATATCTGCCCATCACCTCTATCTGAAAACTCATCTTTACCACTGCTAAAAATGAATATCCTATATTGTGAACTGGGCGTGTATATGTACGTGCAGATAGGAGTACAGTCACGTATTTCTTCTCTGCTGACTCTGCAACAGTGAAGGATCCATGGGAGCAGTCGATGGACAGCCGAGATCGGAGTGACTGTGCCTAATAGCTGGGCAGCAAGGTGTGCCTCAGTCTTGCAGAAAGGATTCCCAGCTTCTTTCTGGACAGTTCCCACACTGTCTGTGTGAGAGCTTCACACATGCAGTTGCATGTGCTAAAGGCCAGCTTACCCAGTTTTACCCAGGTTCTCTGTTTGGCCTTTAATTACAAAATTTCATGCACAATTCTGCTCACGGGAGAAAATTCAGAACATACGGCTTCAACTTTCCCCTGTACTGCGTTTGGGTTCATTCCTGGCTCTGCTGCAGAAGCACCCTTTGAGTTAAAAGGGGCAGTAATAGAAATTCCATGCTCGCACATGCTGGAGTTTCATTTCAGTGACATCATTTATCGGTTTGGCTTTGCCAAAGGGAAGAAGTTCACATTATAGGATTCAAAAACAGCATCTAGAATGAAATCAGAAAGATCTCACATTTCAAAAGGACATGCCATACGTGGAGCCTTACTCTGCTCATTTGGGTTCATTTCTTGGGATTTATATTTGTAACCAGAACTTCCTTAGTTAATGAATCGCAACCTTGAAAAGCACTTAGAAAATGAAAACACATTCCAGACATTAAAAAAGACCACATTAAAAAAGCTCATATTATTTTTTGGAAAGCCATAAAGAGAATTTAGGGAGATTTCATGCAGATTCAATAGTGAAAAGGCATGCCAGACAAAATGGATTACCTAATCACGTTAACTCTCTAGAAGACAAAAGGACAAATACACCTCACTTATGTCAACTTATAGAAATCCTGTAACTCCATAGAGGTGTTCTTGTAACTTAATACATGCTGTAGCCTATTTTTAGTTCCTGGAATAAGCTTTCTAATATTCATTTTTGTTTTTCATCTTGCTACATAAAACCTAAGTAAAAGCTGTAGAAAAGACAATGCATCAAACACAAAAACACAGGTGACTAATTTAGCTAAGTCTTGGAAATGCCTGCAGTTGACTCTGTGAATAATATATGAAACAGCTGAGCTAATTTAGGAATGAAGTGAAGGGGATATCCAACAGAGGGAAATTCTATTCCTCTTTAAAGCTTTGGCTATAGACACTACAAATGAAAGATAGAAAAGAAAATTGGGGTGTGAGAATCCCCTTTTACCAGCACCTTCACTTCTGAATTGATATTACATTTCTCTCTGCTTGTGTCACTTACGGTTTTATACCCTATTGTGCTCACTTGCACCCACTTAGACAGCTTCCTTATAGGCAGTTGACAGCAATAAGAGCAAGTGAGCAGGCCGGGATTGAAAAGGAAAGCTGGTCAGAGAGTAGCAGATGGCACAGTCCTGCTTGGTACTGGTATCCCTAGAAGGCTCATTTAAATACCAACCTAGAAACAAGGAATCCCATAGGATTTTCTGTTCTTTGTCACTGCCAAAAAAAAGTTGTTTATTGCTTTAAAGGAACTGTATTAGAAAATTGAACACTGTGAAATCAGCCAATTATAAAAATGTAGTAGAGAATGGGAAAGGTGTCAATACACTTGATATAGACATTTTCCCTTATGCAAATTTTCACCATTTGGAGAAATTCCCTTGCATAACAATTGCCTTCCTAGATGACAGTAAACCTTGCCCAAAATTCTTTCTTTTATTCTGCCCATTGTGTAGGAAAGAACATAAGACTGGGTGCATGGGGATACTTCCACCCAGGACTCTCTTTTAGCCTCTGGCAATTTGTAGCTGAGAGATTGCCTAACACTTCACTGATTTTCTCATGCTTAATGACCTTCAGTGAGCTTTTTATTCTAGGACTTTCCTCAGTTTCTTTCTGAATCCATTTAAACTCTTAGGAACCACAAAGAATTCCACAGCTCAGGTAAGTAACATATGAAGAAATATAGAATTTTTGTTTTGTTTTGATTTGCTTTGCTATGGTTTGTTTAGTTTGTATTTGAATGTGACACATGTTAGTTTAGGTCAATTCTCCTACAACAGGTGCCTAAACTTAAGCAAGCAGATTTTTCCACTGAAAGCCCTCAAAAGGCAACTCTGTTGATAGTTTAATGAACTTTATTCAGAACCGCTGCTTTGCTTCATGCCCAGAACTGAGATAAAATTTAGATGCCTATGTCAGGGAGCCAGCATAACAGCCAGAACAATCTACCACTTGTGTGTAGTATTCTGGACCCTGTTATGGATGAGAGAGTGGTTCTCACGTGCTATGCACTTTCTCTGTGTGACAAAGGAAAAAGAAATGCCTGTGCTGGTGATGTACAGTGGCTAAGCAGCCGAGGTACCATAAAGAGTGGCAGTTTGCTGAAGAATGCGTGTACTGAATGCAGTGTGTGGTGCTCAGGGAAAGCCAGAATCAGTGTAGTCGAAGCATCAGGACTGGTTTTGTGAGTACACACGTACTGTAACTCCTTGGAGGCTAAGTGTCTGTTAAATTTAATCCCTCATTTCATCTCTGATTTCCTTAAAACTGTCTGGAGAAGCGACTTTCTCAAAGCAAGAGCCTCTTTGCACTTAAGTCAATGGAGATTTTGTATGAGCTAAGGCTTATGAGATGATACTTTAATAGGATTAATGAGCAGTAACAGAATACATGATAGTCACAGCTAGAGACATTTAGGGAAAGACTTCGGAAAGATGTATGTTTCTATTGTCAGTTTGACTTGGGGGGGGGAGGTGAGCACAGAAGAGTCGTGTCTATGCCTTACCTCTCCATTTTGTACTTCTTTGAGTTTGTGGCAAGTATTTTGGATTTGGACTCCTCACAAAGGAGTCTTTTCCATGCTGATGAAAACATAGAAGGGAAAATTGGTATAGCTCTTCAGGACTAATGGGAAAATGAAGATCAGGAATGTTGTTAAATTACAATATAGACCTAGCAGAAAATAAAGGATGATGGAAAATACTGACAGTTTAGCTGGCCTTTAATGAAGGATAATATTTTCCATTACAGGAAACATAAAGCACTGGAAAACATTTTGAAGAACTATCATTTAAAGTTTTGGGTTTAGTGGGAAATATCCCTGCTCAAATTATATTCATGATACAATCTCATAAATATGGTAACATAAGTTCTCTTGAAAGTTTTGGCCTTTCTTCAGCATTTTTTTTATTCCGTTATATTGTATTAATTTTTTGTTTGCTTTGAAGAGTAAACCACGCTTCTTTCTGTGTTTCCATTCCCCTCCCAATTATCTTCTTTTAACGAGATGTTTGACTCAAATATCATCCTCCATTTTGCCTCCAAAATTTTTCTGCTCTTGCTGTTCTTGTTTCTGGCAATGTCAGAGTCTGCTTTCTCACTTCGTATAGCCAAATGGCTTTCTTAAATGCAATAATTCTCCAATCAGCACCTAAACTGACAATACTGCTGTTTTTAAATCTCTTGAGCATATATTCTTTTTCATTTCTATTACCTTTGTTTTCATCAATTCTTTGCTGATTGTCCAGTTTAATCTACTCTTTTCTTCTGCTGTTTCCCTCCATAGATGCAAAGACTATAGTAACCAAATAGCATTAAGCAGTGTGTGTTATCAGCCTGTTAGTGCTGACAGAGTAAGGATGTTTCTTTCTCATAGCCAGACTCTCCCAAAGACTTTTTCAGAGGCACTTCAGGCTGTATTTAGTCTTATTTTAGGCAACTACCTAGGCAGCCAGTTTCAGTGTTCCTTGTATTGGACATATACAGGATTCAGGTTCTTCAATGTGGGCATGTCTCATTTCAGTGTCTAAATGAAGACAGTGTTACTATCACACCTCGTTTTCCTATTTCCATTTTGACTCTCTCCCTACATCTTTAGATATTCCTTCAGAATATCGACCCATGTGTCCCCATCTCCCATCTCTAATTGATTTTTCTAACTTGTTTTTGGCAACAATGCTGTTTTCTCAAGTTGTGAGTTTGTTTCTTCTGTAATCCTGCCACAGTACCTGCTGGGTAAATTTTCTGTTCCTGAAGTTAGTTTCTTTCTACAGTCTGAAGGCTACTTTTGGCTATGGCAGATTCTATTTCTTTGGACTTCCCAGAGTGGATAGATACTGCCTTCTGTACATCATCTGCTAAGAAATGACCTGTATTTTAGGCTGGTATACAAATACAGCTTTCCCATTAGAGCTGCAAGCTTTTGGTAGGAAAGCTTAGTTTATGAAGAAATCTGCTTTCCAGAGAACTGTTCATTAAAGAAAATGAAAAATATTATCATATGTCTAAAGTGGAGATAGATGGTTCAGATATTCTGATTTAAATCCAACTCAGCTACCAAATGTAGACATTTTTTGTGACTATACACCTTGCTAAATAAGATTCTCTGCACAAAATTAAACTCTTCTGATGCATTACCTCCCATATTAAAAGGGAGATTTCATGTACCATTGAAGATGCATTTTAAGCTGAATATTAACTAGAAAGGGGACAGGAACCACCCAAATTACAACACTGAGAAATTTGGCAGCAGCAGTTTCTAATTCAAATTCTTTAGTTTCCTGTCAGTCAAACTCTTGCTAAGAGGAAGATGAGACAAAGATGAATAAAGAAGATTACCAAAGCAATTCCAATTTCTGTGATTGTTGGTGGGATTAAATGGAGAGATTTCTCGCAAAAGGTGACTCTTCAGTTCTCTTGAGAAGACGTAATTTACAATTACGTTGTTTTACATCAGATTGCTACCATCAGAATAGGTGAAGGTGCTGTTAATGTAGATGTAAGGTTCACACAACATATATTCTAGTAATGAAAAATAAGGAGCACTTTTTTTTGTATAGCTGATAGCTCTGTGGCTATACCAGCAAACTGGTTTTCTATTCCCAGCTCTAACCTATATCTATGCGATTCTGGAAAACTGTTTAGTACCGTTTTTCTAGAATTTCATTACTTGGGAAGAGAAGGGAAAATATTTAACTGTCTTACTGCAAAATTTAGAATTACTTACACAGAAGAGCAGACAATTGTGCAAAGTTCCTCGAGCTAGTGGAAATCTGAGCCAGTAATTCCATGTGATGTGCTGAATAGCCCTGTGTGACTGGGAGCAGTCTAACCAATATTAAATGTCAATTTGCCAGAGGCTGGGTCTGGACCCCTAACAATAGCAACGATTATCTTAGATTAAGCCTTTTGGTCATGTAGATATTGCATTGCCCCAGCATACACAGGCTGTACAAGCCCACAGCCCACCTCTGAAGCTGTGCTGTAAATTTGGTCTTGGTCTATAATAGGCAAACAACGCCAAAGCTTATACAAAGTCAGTGGATATAGCCTACATAACTGACCCTCCTCTCCCACCTGCCCCAGCTGAAACATGCTATACACTATTGCTGTTACTCCTGATCTTGTCATAATTATTACTACTATGTCTTTTAAAAGACAAAACTTACATAATCTCAATGGTACAAAACCGAGACATGCTCAGTGGGACCAAAAGTTTGTTCTCGCAGATCAGGATTACTTGTATGTGTTTCACAAGACAAAACTCAAACTTTGAATTGCTTGTCAGATTCAAAGGTATTTCTGGTAAGACTCCAAAATGCCTAAAATTCACTCACTAAAAATTGAGGAACATTGTCACCCCACTGTGCACACAGTTAAAGCCTGACAAAAAGTCGTTGCTAAAAGCTTAGCAATTACTGCATTTTGTTTGTAAGGAAGGCCATTTGTGCACAAGCATGAGCTTGATGAGACATAAAAATTCATTTTAAATGAGAAAAGAAATTTCAAATTGACTAAGTCAGATGCTGTAGAGAGCACTTGCTTCTTTTTCTTAGCAGTCACAAAAGTGCACAAGTATTTCAAGCAGCTTGACATCTGTATTACATAAGCAGAGAGCAATTCAGCTGCGTGAAGAATATAAAAAACAACTTTGACCTTACAGTGGAGTCATTCTTCAAAAGACTGATTATTCATATGAGGAAAATTGCGCAAAAACAACTGCTTGAAAATATTGTCAGAAAGAAAATAGATTGTTCTGAGGCTATAATGTATTTATGATATAACCAACTGGAACTTTTTTTCTTAATTCCTAAGGCTCTTTCTTTTTTTTACAAGAAGTGTTTCTTGTGCTAGTATTTGAAACATTTTATCTGCCAAAATATTTCCCTTGTTTGTTCAGTGCATTAGCTTGCATGAATGTAGTTCTTCAAGAAGATTGAGAGTTGCAAGCTATTGCTCTCTAGCTACTAATGAAAGAGTTTCAAACAATATTGCCTCTTGTTATGCTAGGTCAGAAACCATGTAACTGTACGGTTAAAGAAGCATTCTGTTAGCAGAAAATTGTGTAAAAATGTCCCTGAGAAAAATATTGTTATTTACTATATTTTCAATATATTCTCAATATAGTACTAAATGACATAAATTCTAGATTTATTTTAAAGTAACATCTTCACTCTGAAGGAGGAGGCCTAGTCATCTGGTTGAGGGGCTGGGTGGAATCTTGGGAAATCTGGGTTCAATTCACAACACTGCTACCGCCTTCTTCCGTGATGCTGGGTAGATAGCCTAGGCCCCATTCCTGAAAACACTTAAGCAAAGCCTTAACTTCACTGCTGTGAACAGTCCTGGGATTTCAACAGGTCAGACTGTAACTTGGTTCAATGCTAAAGACCGAACCAAGTCTCCTCAGCCCTCCTGTGTTAATTGTGGATACCAGCTGTTCACTTTGTCCCACCCATTTCTGTCTTGTCCCCCTAAGGCTGTGGGTCCATGGCTCGGCTTGGGCTTCACCATACGAGCAATTTAAGCTGTTTTAACCTTACCAATGCACTTGAAGCTGTGTATTCAGTTGTTACAGCACATAAATATGAAGTGGCCTTCAGCCTTCTCTCCATTCTCTGAAACAAACTGTGGTGAAAAGCCACATAACCCCAAGCACATGTTTCCAAATAGATATTTGGGGGACTTTCAGTAACTGCAGCTCCTAGCAAGGCAGAAAGTGCGCTCTCAGCATGGGTCTCTATGCACTAACACAAATAAATGCATTTTTTAGCAGTAATCAGTATACATTTAACAAGTTTCTTTTTCTTTTACATCTGCTGATACAAATACCTCGGCACTAATGTAAAAGTGGAAGCAAAAGGTCGGTTATTTCATTTTACTTCCAAGTCAGCAGACCTACTTGTAACAATTGAAATGTATGTGCTGAATTTCTTCCATCTGTTTTGATCTGGATTATTTTATGTAATATTATGCATACATATATATATGAATGCTACATTCCCTGTTTTTTTCAGAGTGATACTTCACTAGAAGAACCCTGCTCCATAGTTTGAGAGTTGCAAAACCCAAGGACTGTCTCCATATGAAGGACCCCTCAACAGTCCATATTTGTCGTAACTGTTCTGGCCTGTGTCAATGAACTCCTGTAAATCAGTAGAAAATAATTTCTAGGGCATCTTCTGGTAAAAGGAATAAATAAAGCAGGAAGGAGCTGAATTAACTTCTACATATGTTTATGAACCCTCAGTGACACTAATCATTCCTGACATACAGGTATCAGGTCACAGATGTTATTTTTCCCAGTATTGATAGCACTTTGCTGTTCATATTATTGTCTTTTAAGCAGCTTTTCTACTTTCACAGCTTCAGCATAATTCCTATTTTTGCTGCTTTGCGAGTGCCTGCTGAGCTCCTGGGATACAGAGAGGACCATCCTGGCTTTTTAGAGAGCGGTTCCCAGGATCCTGCTGCATCATCAAGCTAAACTTCAGTCCACAAGCAAATCCTGTAACCTGGGTTACAGGATCTGATTCACACACTAGTACCAGCATTCAATTTTTCTTCAAATCCTCCCTCAAGGTACTATACAGTGGTCATAATGACTTCCTAGCAGTATTGGTTTTACATAGTTTCTTAACCAAGTTGAACTAAAAAGTTGCCCTGTGTTACGCGTGAGAGGTTTCTGGATCTTTTACTACTCCTCGTGAAAGAAGACAGAGATTTCAACTGAAACTGAGTTAAAAAACAAAAAAAAATCAGATCATTTTCTCCAAGCTATCTCTAATTCACCTCAGTGAAAGCATTTCAAACAAGGGTTTTCCATCAGGCTCCAGTGATCTGGTCACGTAGCTCTGGACAGTGACACACCATTCTCTTACACATTAAACTGATTATAAAAGATAATTCACTTGGTGCTTTTGATGTGTATCCCAATTTTATCAGTACAGAATCAGAGTTGAATGGGCTGCTTCTTGTCAAATTTGAGCTATACTTTCTTTATCTTACATTTTTCAAATACTTTTTCAACCCACGGAATGAGTTTCACACCACCAATCAAAATAAGCCAGTCAGCAGAATTGTTCCAATTTCCAGCTCTTAATAAATCACAGAGTTAAATCAGATTAATGAATTTTGGAGTAGTTATACATTTATATTCTCAATTTTCGTAACAGAAGTGTAACCCAATGGGAAAATCTTAAACCTCTAATAGTCACCTACTGAATTTTACTTCAGGCAGAACTCATTTGTTTATATCTACTAGTCTTTCAGCGGAAAAAAGGTAACCTTAATATAGTATTAACATAAGTTTATTCTCTCATTCACTCACCTCTGTTCTGAGCTAAACAAACAAAAAATTTTACTTCTCCTCCTCTGAATTTAACACTGTTCTCTATCTATTACACAGCATATGTCCATATTAACAGAGGTCAAGCAAGGACTATAAAAAGTATCTCACCTATTGACTTATAAAAGCAAAGTGTAGGACTGTGAATCTTGTAAACTTATCTTCGTCAAGAGACACACAGTGTCCCCTTGTATGTAGGATGTGTAGCATGACCACTTGCTTGTGCCAGTGATCATCTCCCCATTTTGTATTAGCCCTGCTTCTCATTAACTCAATTATTCAGCTTATGCATTTTGATGAGTACTGCTCCTCTTCTCCAAAGGCTGACACTGCTAGGGCCTTTTCCCCAGAGCTAAAACAAAGGCTGCTCCAGGAGCTCTTTGCCAGGGATGCTGAAAGTGAAGCAATGGAGTCCCACCCTTCCCCTGTGCTGAGTAGGGGGCTGAGGAATCCGGATTGAATCATTCCACAACTGAGGTCTCCCGGTTCACAGCATAATGTGCTGCAGTCATGTCCCTAAACTGGCTTCCTGTCAGACTTTAGAATGAAACATTATGCTTTTTCTCTGCATTACTATCTTTGCCAGAAAAGAGTTTTTAATTTTAAAAACAAAAGTGTGTTTGTGGGTAGAAATACTGGGAAAAATAACATCTGTGACCTGATACCTGTATGTCAGGAATGATTAGTGTCACTGACGGTTCATAAACATATGTAGAAGTTAATTCAGCTCCTTTCTGCTTACAAGCATCACATTTTCTTTTGCTTCTGTTGATTAAAAATGTTGCGTGATTACTTTAAATCCAAAAGCAATAAATTTGTACTGAGTGCTTAATCTGATCTGTAAACTGAGCTTTTTAGTTTCATCAGTCACAGATTTATTGCATTTTTGAGAGGAAACAGCCAATGTTCGATTCAGCTTAGTGTTAATGTGCTGCATCTTTCTCAATTCTTACTTTTACTATGTTTCTGTTTACTTAAATTCCTTCTGCAGACAAATTAAAACCAGTAATGATAATCTCTGAAGTTCCAAATCTATTTCTTCAGAATTTCCTTCTTCCTCTCCAGGTTTTCCACTTGGGGTGCACATACAGTACCAAAGATATTTCAGATTGTGCAGCAACATTTGAATCTCAGAATGTGTTTAAACTCTCTCCATGCAGTTCTAATATTGGCCAAATTCAACATTTTACTCTGCCAGAAAATGCCAGGTGGTAACAGAGAATAATTTTAGGTACTTTCTTAACTGTACACCAGATAGTGATAACACAAATGATAGTATCAAACAAGTATTAACTTCTCTCTAACCCCTGCATCCACATGCTGTAGATGCAAAAGGCCATTCATATGACGTGCTTGCCGTGTATTGTGCAATATAGAATAGACACTCTGGCAAAAACTGGTCCCTGGAGTATCCAGGAAGCACCCTGGTTGAAACTCCCCAATGGCAATGGAAAAGGCAATGGAAAAAACCCGCTATTTATGTTTTGTGGTTATGATTTGAAGTGAACCATGTCAAGAACATCACTTCTTTCAATCAGTAGCCTTAACAGAGCCTTTTTGTTCTTGTGCAGTCTATCTTCTCAGCTGTGTTCTGCACTTCCAGATGCTAAACCACAATGACCACATTGGACCACGATACTGGGAAATCCACTTCTTGGCTGATTTGCCAAAGTTTTCCATGGAACTGGTGTAAGGATAGCTACGGAGAATTGAAAAAAAGTGCTGACAATGTTTTAGTCATCTTTGATGGCTGGTTTCTCATCTAGTGTACAGTACATTAACATCACTAGTGAAAGAAGTTATGTTAGTTTAGCTCAGCTCAGTGTGTGGTCCAGTATTTCACTCCATATATGTCTCCTGTCTAAGGCACCGTATCTGTGAAGGAAATTAAAGCAGTGAGTGAGCTTTAAAGGGATTGTGCATTACTCTTTGAAATTAATGTGCCATACAATAATATTGCAATTAAAGGTTATATCTTTCATTAAGACTTACCTGGCTAGAGGGGTATTTGTAAATTACTTAACTTTGAAACGTCACAGAAAAATATTAAAAGCAAACCCATGAACGCAAAAGAAATCCTTCCTCCCTACACTGTCCAATAAAAGGAGTGGTTGGATCTTTCTACTTCCTGTGGAAATGGATAAAACATAGGTGCCTGCTGTCTTAATTTCCCCTGCACATTTTTGGGTCCTGACATTTTCTTTCCCTCAGCAAAATAAGACCTGAAATTACGTCCTCTCCATGCTGCATTACATGTCTTCAGAAAGAATACCGGAGAACCTCAGAAACCTCCTTGGAATACAGTTGTCCAAACTGCAGTGTCAGAGTGGTTTGCTTATAGTTTAAATATAAGAGTGATCCATTCCAAATGTTCCGGAGAAATATTTTGTTCTTCAGCCCCCTCTTCCTTCCCCCACTGCTCCTCCTCCAGGCTTGCTCAGGTTGTTTCCAGCTTGCTTTTAATGGAAATTCCTTCTAACTCCAATTTGGTGCTCGGTGAATTCAACCTTTTGTATATATCAATCATACTGGCCTTTAATCCAGTTTATGGAGGGCTGGGGAGAACAGAACTAAACAAATGTATGGAGCTCAGGAGAAACACAACAGCATGATCAAAATCCACCCCCAAATGGGAGTAATTAAAAAGTCTTCTGACTCTGGTAACAGAGAGGCTTTTTAAAATCTTACTGCTTCTTACCTGAGTTTAAGCCAATATTCAGCATCTTCTAGACTCATCAAATTACAGGTTTTAATTCTGCTTCCAAAGTCTGCCTGGCAATTTCTCCTCAGTGCTCATGCAGTCAAGGTCTCACAGGTATTAAAGGCCTCTGGCTGATCTCTTCCTGAGTATGCATATTTTGCGTGCCTGACTGCATAAGAAGTCCTCATGTTTGATCTCCATCATAGCCAAATAACATGTCCGGAGAGACAGCCGTCAGCACCATCTTGTGGTGCTGGCATCACCAAACCTTTTAGTGTCATGGCACAAAATCTGGAAGACGAAAAATCAAACAGGTAACACCTAAAATTCACACTCTGAATATGAAACTGACTTTGACCTACGGCCCTATTAATGTTACATCCCGTGGTTTCTTTACATAAAAGCTTTGATTTATTTCAAAATAGTAAAAGGTTAATTATGCTAATAAAAAAAATATGGTTGGCATTTTTCCCTCATAGTCATCTGAACCCTTCTTCCATTTATTTCTGTTATCACACATTCATTTTTATTTTTCTGTAATTCTTCTAGGCAGTTCAAATGATGCATGTGCTCCTTGCCATTGGTTTGCATATAGAAGGTAAAAGCATTGACGTCTGTCAGCCTAAGCATGGGATTTGTGAAGTTTTCTGTGGGATCAAGTGTTCTGCAGAATATGTGTCCTCTAAGCCTAACAGCTTTGCTAGTAAAAAATATTATGCTATTTATGAGGTTTATTCCAAATTTTCAGATAAGCCTTAGGGCAGAGAATAGCGAAAATGAAGTAGCAAGGAGAAATAATTTGCAATCGTGTTCATAAGAGGTCTTGTGATACCCCTCCCACAATTTCATACTGATAGCTCCATTTAGAGGGAGCGGACTTAGTGGAAAACACATACCAGCACATCATTGGAATCAGACAGCAATTTCAGGAGTGCGATTTAAAATTGTGTCAAAATCCCTATTCAATTTATATTATAGGCTTGTACATAGCAGTTCCACCGTTTTATTACGTCAATGGAAAAAACTTTAAACTTTTTGCAGAGAGAAAGGAGATGAGAGGTAACAGCTTTAAACTAAAAAAGGTAGATTTAGGTTAAACATCAGAAGGGAATTCATTACTATGAGAGTGGTAAGACACTGGAACAAGTTGCCCAGACAAGTTGTGGTTGCCCCCTCCCTGGAAGCGTTCAAGGCCAGGTTGGATGGGGCTTTGAGCAACCTGCTCTAGGGGAAGGCATCTCTGCCCATGGCAGGGGGATTGGAACTCGATAGAATCACAGAATCATAGAATCGTAGAATGATTAAGGTTGGAAAAGGCCTCTAAGATCATCAATCCCAACCGTCAACCGAACACCACCATGCCCGCTAAACCAAGTCCTGAAGTGCCATATCTACATGTTTTTTGAATGTCGCCAGGGAAGGTGACTCTACCACTTCCCTGGACAACCTGTTCCAATGCGTGACCACTCTTTCAGTAAAGAAATTTTTCCTAACATCCAATCTAAGGTGATCTATAAGGTCCCTTCCAACCCAAATTATTCTCTGGTTCTATGATATGATGGAGCAGAAAAAGAATAAAAGCGATGTGAGAAATCTTAATGAAACCTTCTTCTAGGACAGAGGTTTCTCCAAGCTCAGTGTATTCCTGCAAATTAAGATCCATCAAGATGTGGTTTTCATCTGCGTAGCTAGTATGTGGCTATGTTTTGGATTTGTGGTGCTTAGTTGCTGGCTGGGGTTAAACCATGACATCCCAAAAACACATTTAGGAAAATTCCAAGATCCCAACAACCTGGAGTTGAACAATGAATCAGCAGAAAGTGTGTAGCACCTCTGCTGATTTCAGCTGAAATGCAATGTTATGCAAAACTCCAAATTATTGCAAGAGCACAGATCAGCATGATGCAGTTCAGGAGGCTTAAGATGCCATGGACAAACAAGTTAATAAGTTAATAGGAATGGCAGCTTTGCATGACTCATTATCATTGCTTCAGTAACTATTCTTATCAGTTGAGGTGGAATCCAGATCTTAAAGAGGATTTCCCAATCTGGAGCCATTTGCAAAGATGCTAAATCTTTCACCTTGCTCTCTGGAACAACATTTCACCTGGTCAACTAATTTCGTCTCTCTTGCACTTGCTTTACTCNATCATAAGGAGCTGATATTTCTTGAGAAAAGAAAAATACCCTTCAAGTAGATGACTGAGGGAAAATCATAACTCCCACTTTTATGAGATGTAACTCACAAAACTGTGAACTCTTTGTAAAAATGAAGGACCTCCATTTTCCCCTTCTTCACCTGCTTGTAGTTCTTTTCTTTAAAAGGAAGGGGGAAAGGTTTTGTTTCCAAAGCAAGTAAAGTTGAGTAGGAAAATTAACTGGAGTAACTGCAGAAGTATTCTTCAGTAATAACTTCAGCATACACCCACCCCCACGGGAACACTATATCATAGAATATATATTACTTTAGTGTGCTTTGAAAGCAAAGTAATCCATCTTGGGAAGAATAAGGGAGAGGGAGTAAGTGCAAGCCCCTTTTATTCTGGGTTAGAATTCTCTAGCAGCTGTTCCACACCACTCAACCACAAAAGCCTGTATGAAAAGATGTTTTTCTGGGATTCAGAACGGACAAACTGTTATCGTTAAAGAAGCTGGATAAGAAGCAGTTAAAAATGAAAAGGACCACCCAATCTCCGAATAAATCATACATTGCCCTTACACAAAGACTTCTTATCAACATAGCCCAGCACCAGCTGTTGCCCCAAATGAGTACCATTCTTTTATCAATAATCCCAAACCATAAGATCAACTCAAAACCCTTTTGGAAAAAACCCACATACACTATGTAAGGCTCAGATAACATACCAGTGCTTAATTTGAGCCAATGTAAATTTTTGAAGTGTGCGCAAGACCAGAGATGCTAACAAAGTATGTTAAAGCACTTTCCTTTCTGTCAATTAAGAACTGATTTCATTACCACAGATGTTTCTGCAAGATATTATTTAATTTCAGTTAAAACTGTAGACAAAAATTTTAATAAATATAATAATATTAATAAAATCTTTCTGAAAAGTTTTGAGGAAAGTTTATTCTCCCATTTTTTTCTTCCCACTAAAAGTTGCAGTCAAAAAGATCCCCAACTTACAATGCACGAAAATTTCTTCTGTGCAAAGCTTTGATTAATTTTACCAAGGGAGTGAAGTTTGCAGATGTATTGCAGGAAACCTAGTTTCTGTGTGAGACTAAGACTTAAAGGAAGTGGTTCCTCAAACGCATTTTCTCACTCTTCTTGATTCATTGGTAACTTTGGAACTCAAAGCTAGTTTAGATTTTCTCCCACCGTAAAGACTAATTTTCGTATTGTCTCGTAAGAGTACATTATTAACTACAGCTTAAATTTTATGGAGTGGTCAAACGATCTCTCTCACAATAGTCTGTCCTCTTCAGGAGTAAGAAGCCTACACAGACACTGAAATGCTAAGAGAAACACCTCTATTAATCACTGGGGACAGGATACTAATCAGATTATATTGTCTGATCCCATTTTCTAATAACAAGAAATTGTGATGGAAAGAAAACCAAATCACTTGTTCTAATTCTTACACACAAAAGTTGCTGTGGAAGGCACTGAAACAGGACAAAACATGACAAGATACAATAAAATCTGGAATTAAAGGGTTCATGTGAAGTACAAGAAATGTATAGGGAATAGATAGTGAAAACACCTTAAACATTTTATTCCCAGCACTCTCCTCTTCTTTGGATGGAAAAAGGTGGTGATTGTGGTGATAGAGTGGTAGATTGGTGGTGGTGAGAGAGAGGAGTCGAAAAATGGAAGGAGTAGGCTATTTTAACCATTAGTAAGTTATGTTTGAGAGATGATATTTTTCCTGTTGTGTATCCTGAAAGTTTTCTTATGAAATACATATATTTGCTATAGAGATACATGTTGTTTCATGAAAATTGCAATTTTTATCTAAAATACATCTTCCTTCAAATATATTATTTAGTAAAATATCTCAGCTGTCTGCAACTCCAAGACTATTGAGTTCCACACAGCAAGTGTGGTGAGTACCTGTATTTTCTCTCCGACTTTTAAAGCCCGCTTTCTCAGCAGAGCATTCAATGGACATTGCACTAGCTTAACGTAGCCAGCCGCTTGCTAGTAACCTTACCACCTGATTTGCCAACACTTTATACAGTCAAATCTGAAACATCTTTTTGCCATGTAGTTAAAGCCATGCCAAGAAGGCAGGAAGGCAGCTGAAGCTGTGCGAGTGGATCACTGCTTCAGACGGCCTCACTCATAGGATCTGAAACATGTTATAAAGCGAGTTGGCGCAGCTGCTGTTACTGAGTGGGCTCCACATGGCCTGAAGTTAACTCTTTTGTCCCCCGTAACAAAGTTTCAGTGTATTTGGGAAGATATTGGAAGAACACTCATGAGAAACAATTTTTTCTGTACATGACAAAGTAAATATACACCACGTAGTGGGAAAAATGTAATTCCCACAGCACAAATTTCAGCTTTAGCGTCCTGCCTGGAACGGTTCCTCTTTATAGGAATAATCATCTCAGTGGAAATGTGTCCTTGTGGCTAGGCTGTACCATAAAAAGACAAGTTTTTCACCACTCACGCTTGAAGAGATAGCTGTACGAAGAAGGTATATCAATATTTATAGCCTTCTGCACAGGCAGCATCTTACCACTTTCCGAGTGCTTGTCTGACAATGTGGACATGGTGAGAATCGTATCATTCATCCAGAAAAAAGGCTTCTAAAGGAAGGGAAATTTACATTAAAAGAATAACATCCTGTTGCATGAATGTGTGTGGAGAGAGAAAGGAAAGAATTCTGCTGAACCAAGTCCTAGTGCGTGCTGAAAATTGTAACATAAAACTCAAACGCAGGGCATCAAAGGGAGTGTCTACTTTCTTCTTTCTGTTACAGAGTTTTGCAGATGAACAGTTCTGGTCTAAAATAAAAACAATGCTTTATAGATTCTACAGCAGAAGCTTGTAGAGTTACACAAGGTCACCAACTAGCTGTAGCTTGGAACCTTGAGAAAGCTGTAAAAAAAGCAGCTTTTTATCACTTCTTGTGCCTGATGTCTGTGGGGTGATACGCTATTACAGGCTCATTCTTTTTTCCACGTCAGAGGACAGGTCTAACTAAGACCCATAGCCCCAGAGTCATCTATCTGGTGGATTCCTTAGTCACTGCAATGGCTTATTCACCGTATGCCTACAAAATTGGCTGTGACAGCACGAGCAGTCACCTTGCTTCAGTCTGCTGTAGTTTCCTGCCGTCCTCTTTCTGCTGTAAGAAGTGTCCTTGCCTACTCCTGTGACAGACAGCCAAAAGCCTGCCTGTAGTCTATATTCCTTTGCTGCTTGCAGCCCAGACTGCGCACGTCTTGGCAATTGATATGCTCCAGGTCTCAGCTCTTGCGCTCAGAATTTTTTACCCAAATCCTCATCTCACTGGTGCTGGTTTTATACCAATGTAACTCACCTTGAGTTACGATTCATGGCACCTAAGGTACCTTTGTGATGGGATGAACTACCCTCTGGCTTTGACTCACTGCTTGCCTGTCAAAAGCTTAAGTTAGGCAGTGAACCCAATCGCAAGCGAATTTACAGAAGCCCCTGCTGAGAGTAGTATCTGCACTGCTGATACTGTTTCAGATGTAATGGAAAGGTCACAGGAGTAAATGTCCCTTCTAATGTAATGCTCTCAGAGAGGATTATTCACTAGCCGTTCTCTCAGGTCTCAGCTATTTGTTACCACACAGTACAGTGCCATCATTTCTGGAGGTGTCGTTCATTACCCACTGTTCATTTGAACAAGCCAGAAATACTTCTGTTCTCTGCCATCGTGCCTGGAAGTGTCATTAACCAACACAGCATCACCAAATGAGTCAGCTCATGTGGCCATACCACAGCGGCATTCTTGGAACCACTGTTCTCATTCTCACTTCTCTGGGCAATCACAGATGACAGCAAAGCCAACCATTATTTAAAAAAATCACCAGCAGTAGAACCACACATTTGTTCCTGGATACAATTTTCCAAAACCTGTGCAGGCTTCCTGACAATGAAATTCATATAACCTCCCTTTGCCTTCCGTGACTTTTTCCCAGTGTGCTCCCATGGTTTTGCCATGTTTAGTGCAGTACACAGCATGGCAATGCCTCACATCCCATACTTTCAACAAGAGTAAAATTTTGCTCAGTTTTGACAGTTTCAGTGTCTCCCATGATGCTAACACTATACTGAAATACCCTCAGAGAGTTGGCTTTAAATATTATGGTGCAGGATTGCATAACAAGTGATATCCTTCTCATTTTATTACTCCATAGTTTAACATATAATGCCAGAGGTGGTAGTTCAGTAAGCACAAAATGCTTCCTTGCTGCAGCAACAAATTCAAGCACAACTACTTCGGAAAACTCACAGACAAAACTGTCCCACCTGACTGCTGCATCAGGTGTAATTCTTTGATGATTTTATAATGCTTTTGCACTATTCAATATCTTCATTTACTTTCACAACTGCTATTCTCTCAGCAATCCTTTATCATAAATGTATATGCATTTATAAACACATTCTGGGTGAACACGAGGACATTTTGACTAAAACATCCAGGACAACAAGCACAATTTTGACTTTGTTTTTTGATCTGGTACAGAAGGGCAAAGGGGTGCTGAAACAGAGGAAATAAATACCCATTTTGGGTACTTATAGCAGGAGGGCTGCTATCTGCTGAAGCTGATTTTGTCCAAGCCACACCGCTTTTCTTGGCAGAGGCGTAAATTGTTTTCTAGGCATAAGCCAAGCAGATGAGGAATTCAAAAAACATTTAACTGGACAAAGTCTCAAACTCATCTGCACCAACAACCTCTGAAGTCTAGTGCCATGTACAGTCTCTTAAACGGAGCCTACAAAACCGTCTTGAGAAGACACTTATATTTAAGCTTGGTTAATGTTAATACTTGATGACATCACATTCAACTTTTGAACATCCGCCCCACAGGTTGGATTTATTACACAGCTGGTATGGAATGACTGTTCGTGATTTTCTTTTCCCTGTGGATCATGAAAATGAAACTTTAAATGTGGTCAGTGCCTTCAGTTCTTCCTACCAAATTAATGTCGACTGGGTTGAAGAAGCCCTCTCTGTGCAGTAGCCAGCATCCTTTGCTAGTCAGAAACCCTGATTTCACTGGCATTTGCTGCAGCTAGATGCTGTGCTGAAATGCTCAGGATGCAAGGAGGGGCTGCACAGCTGCTACTTTGCCGTATAAACCTAGAACCCCGAGATCCCATTTGTTGGCATGAGGGTGAGAAGGGTTTTGTGAGAGGCAGTGGGGGTGCAGGCAGTGGGAGCAGGAGCTCCCTTTAGGGAGTGCTATAAATACGCATCTTAGTGTACTGGCTCCATGACTGGTCCTGTCCAGATGGACTCCTGGTATGTGCAGTTTGCTTTTGACATGTCCTGGCTGACAGTAACTGTTATGATTCTGCACACATACACACCCTTTATCCCTCCTTCCTGAAGAAGAAGAAGAAGAAGAAGAAGAAGAAGAAGAAGAAGAAGAAGAAGAAGAAGAAGAAGAAGAAGAAGAAGAAGAAGAAGAGAGTAACCCATCCCCTAAGACCCCTGACTTTTTAGTTTCTCAGTAATGTAACAACTATATTCCAAAAGCTGTTCTGTACGCTGCCCCATATCACTACCTACCTGCTAATAAATCTATCTTTATGTAGAAAATTTGTGTCAACATGTTGTTTAACATCAGATTTGGCTATAAATGGCTAGATTATACATCCCTGATATCTCTTAAAAGTTGTTATTTATTTCTCTATTTTTCTTCTTCATCCTAAAACAGGGATAAAATCTCATCTTTGGCTTGCAGGGAACCTCTGAGAAGGTTTCTGCTGTGTTCTGAGGAGGTGTAAAGCATTTGCTTTCACAGTTCCTAACACCAGCCTACAGATTTCAGTTTTGCTGCAGTCAGAGGACTTCTTGATGAATTATTATAATACTGCTTTCAGTAATAATTGCTGCCTCATAGGATATTCAATACTAATGGATGAAGAAAGGTGTTGAAAGGCGTCTAACTCACATGCATTTTCAAGAGTGAATCCTACCACTTCAAACAGTCAATCTCTAGAGATCTGGCCTTAGGGGCAAGTTTCTATGAAACATCGTTCCCGCGCCAAAGTTAGTTTCTGCCACTCAGCTCAGTGCTCAGGACTGCCTGTTTCAGTCTAAGTAGGTGTGCCCTGAGCCATAAATGATTTCAGGCTAATCTACAGCTTTTTAAATTTGGCAACCAAATATGGAGATAAGCGAAAAAGTAAAATATCCACTGAATGATCAAGATTTTCAGCAGTATTGCTGTCTATGCGCTTATGCAGTGTTAGTCATCCTTATATCGATCATCAGCTGTGAGTTGGTGTACCGACTCATTCTCTCTTGGGCGGTTTTTCATTTTTGTAGGAAAATCAGAGCTAGCCCTCAACTTCAAGCTGCTTTTCAAATGGAATAGATGGTTCTACAGAACAGACTGCAGCATCAATGAACAAGAAGTCCTGCAGGCAGGCCCTCTTGAGTGTTGGACTTGTACTTTAATGAATATTATTATTTCATTTACGAGTAACTACACTTTTCAGTGGCTTGATTCTTGTGAATCTGTAAAACCTACTGCTTGAAAAATATACAAACTGTATATATTTTTCCCCTCATTTTAAAAAGAACAGTTTCTCCTGGCAATAACATACACTTTTCCTTCTTAATATCTTACCCTGCTTTCAAACTTAATATTAACTGTGTAGAACTGTAAAAGGGGATGGGAGTCAAATAGCAAGCAGGATTTTTGGAGACTGCTGCTAATATAAAACCTACAGTATCCTGTACCTATTGGGTTGTTACTGAATTTTATCTCAGACTGGTGAATTGTTTTATTTTTCCTCCTTTCATAAATATACTCCAGCAGCTCTCTCTCTCAGCTGAAATAGTATTGCATGCACAGCTTGCACAGAGGCCTCACTTCACCCTCACCAACTTGCTCCTTGGTTATAGAACATGTATCTTGAACATACTGCATTTTAGGTAACACCAAGCTTTTCTTGTTCCAGGTTGGACCTTGTGCAAAAAATGAACGCCTACTAGACTTTAACTTTCTACTGCTGAGAAGTATGACTATGTACTAAATAAATATGTTATTGCCATGTACAGAGTGGGAAAGAGTGGGAACAGAAAGTATAAGAACAGAGACTGAATTATGAAATGTATTATTTTGTAAAAGATTTGTCTTTGAGGATGCCCAGAGGTCATTGCTCCATTCTGGTCTTCAGCCTCAGACAGAAGACTGAGTCATGAGGGAAAACTGCTTCTAGCAGGTAATGGAGGTGGCTCAACTGAAAGAGATCCAATTGATGGGTAATAATTTATGCAGGTAGCCCATGAAACCTGGGAGGTGTTGGGCAGGCCTTTAGCATACAAAAAAGTGCAAGGAGGTGAAAGAGTGCCTCTTTCTCAGCTCCTGTTTTAACTAAAAATTGCAAAAAAGGCAGGTGTGTATTTTCCATATACCTTAATAGGTGTCTATGGAGGCATCAACATAGGCAGAAAGAGGCTGTATTCTTGGCACAACCCCCTGACATACTGACCTGAGGACCTATAGTGAAAGATTTCTTCTCCTTTGGAATCAAAGTTGCCTCTCTGCTCTGCTAGAGTTTGGCTTTTCTGGGTCTTCTGAAAGGCAGATCATGATGTCTCAAAGAAAGAACATGATTTAGTAACAGAAAATAATCTGTAAGTCATTAATAATAGCTGTCTCTACTGAACCACAATTTTGCCAGTCTGTTTTCATAAGAATTACTAACATGTGAAAGTGAAAATACTAAATCTCACTCAGGAATCTACAGTTCAGGTAAAAACCTAAGGAAATGGATTTTCACCGAGAATTTTAAGTGTCACAGGTAGAAGAAGCAGCTGGAAAAGCACCAAGGTCATCCGTGGTTGCATCTTCATAAAGAGGGAAATCCAGGCAGCTGCTCTAAAAAGTTTTTCCCCCCACTGAAGTGTGGCACCACATTAATGGAATAGGAATTTATAGTTCTGTAACAGTTTACAGCTTCTAAATTGGACCTCATGACTTTGCCTTAGCAAATGTCTGTCAGTGCCAGTATTTGTATCACAAACTCTATTCCATCAATTTTTTCAGTGTAGAATATGAAAGTGCTATTAGTAACATTTAAGGGCACATTCCAGTAACTTCGCAAAGACTGAAGAAAAGAGACTGAATAATGGTAGAACAGAAAGCTGGAGGGAATCCAGATGGACCTTTTACATCCTCAATTTAGTATAAAAATTGTTACGAGTGTGAGGGATTATGTAGTCAGACCTGTAGAATATAATACATAGGGCACTGATATGTTACAAAAGACTTTTTTTGAATGATTTTCCCAAGTTTCCCCTTAACAAAAACCTGTGTTTTATAATTGGAAAGGGAAAGTGGGGACAACTTTATGTAAGCTTTTTCACTTTGCATATCCCTGGTTAACTTTCTCCTGAAATGCAGACTAGGTGCTAGAACTTTTCAGGAGGCATTATGTGATACTTCATGTCTCATGAGTTTTGACATAGTGTGACTAGTTCCTAATCGACTTTCAAACACGGACTACTGAACAATTTCTAAACAAATGAGTTTTGTGCACCACAGTGCACCCACTGTAGGCAGTAGATGAGATAGTAAGTGACATCTGCTGTAACTGTGCAGGAATAGGAGTGCCCGGGAAAGCAAAAACTGCTGTTTCATTCACACTCCTACAAAAAACAAGGTGGAAATACAGAGCCTGCTCCAGAGGCTGCTTGTTTCTCCCTTCTCCCTGCTCCTTTTGCCTCGTCCTTCAGTGCCCTCGTGGGATGCTGTGGAGGAAAAGAGATTTTTGCTGCTGCTAAGCAGTTTTGATTGACTCCCCACCGACTCCTACCCTGCTCCTCAAACTATCAATAGGGGTGGCAAATAGTCAGAAGGGGACATATTCCCCCAGAAGACCTATCTGGAAGTTGTGTGGAGTGTCATGTCTTTTTTGGCCCAACACCTGTGGTGGGAATGAATGTGCCCCCCCCAACATGCTGTACCATGCCATGCTGTGCTATGCACTGATGGGACCTCTCTGATGGGTGAGCGGGACAGGGAACCAGGCACAGCCAGGGTGGTCCAGAGCTGGGTGAGGAGAATAACAGTAGGAGTTACAAGTAGCTACAGGAAAACAAGCAAAACACTCCCGACCTACAACACCTGATTGATTTCTCTGTATTCCGGGATCCTGGAGTTGCTCTGTCTTTTACCCTTTTCCTTGTACAAGAGCAGAACAAAAATCTCTGCTCTTTTCATTAATTTTCTTCTTTCCTTTGGGCTGAATAGAACAGAAGCACAGAAACATATAGTATGTTTAAAATGTGATGCTCATCAAATAGCTTTCAATTTATACAAGAGGTCATGTCCCTGGGATAACCTAGTCAAGAAGTTAGCAATTTTGCACATTTGCAGCTCACCAGGAATCAATTAAAAGACGATTACACTCTTTACTGATGGTGCAAGATGAAAACAGCTAATATCTCCAAGGGAACTTCTTATAATACCCAAACTGAACATAATGCGAAAAGACATTTGACAAATGCTGTTAGCACTAAGATGCATTTAGCACTTGTCGAGAGCTGTACTTCTGATTGAACCAATTTATAAGTTAGAGCATGCTACAGCCTGGATTGATGTAAATGAGGCTGAGTGCAGTGGCTTTGACAAGGCTTGAGAGCACTGGATACATTGAGCCTACCAACCTAATTGGATTCACATTAACCTACATTAAATGTATGAAGAACGCAGTAGGTGAACAGCCGTAGTCCGTGTAGAGAAGAGTTTTAAATGAGCTCTGCTGTGTTCAATATACAAAAATACAGCATACTTTCTGCAAAATAAACAGTATATTCTCTGAATATAGATTAAATAAATATGAGAATTTGATGTTAATTGAAAAGAAATTAATGGAGAAATTAGTGGAGACAGACTGAGCCTTGCTTTGAAAGTATTCAAACATATATGGGTATGATGACAACCAATAGGAGAACAAATCATGCACTAAATTTAAAGATCAGAAGTGCTTTGAAAAATCTAAGTACATGTAAAATTAAAAGGTCCTGTAGACAAGCCTTACCTGAATATCCTTAGGAAGAACAAGCAGCAGTAACAGTTCTGTACAGATTTACTCACACAGGGGTATGTTTGTCACCAGACAGGGCAGTCTGTAATCCCAGCTCCAGTATCAGTGAATGTTAAGGACATCATGCATTGCTACCCAGGACTTCATCCTTCCTGGGACTATCTTAGCCACAATAAATGTGATTCTCTTCACTCTGCGAAACGACAGCTCCATTTTTTGTACTTTTATGCCTAATCTCCAAGATAGATTTAAATAATGACAATAGTGGGTACCAGAACCTTGAACTGATATTTCTTTGTTATCAGTTTCTTGGGAGGAGATGAAGTTTTCCATATTCTGAGCTGCATTGTGAGCTTTCTGACTCACTGTAAGCCCAATCATATTTAAATGCTGGACATGTAAACCTTTTCAGATCGGGCTACTGTTAGACCCTTTTTTTGAGACCATTCCAGCCATACTTTAGATAACTTAGTTTTCAAAGCCATTTCATTTCTCATATATCTAGGTATGGATAAACCACTTCAGTGCCTCTGCAGAACCGTGCTGATTCCCTTACAACAAGGTACCTCAGCTCAGGATGAGGTTTTTCCATGCAAAAATTCGCAGCATGCAAGATGTGGCCATGTCCTTTCTAGCCAGGGCTAAAGGTACCTTCATAGCTATGTAGCAAAGTTTTTATTAATTGGCTACTACTATTCATATAGAAGTAAGAATATGTGAAGACAGTAAGGTTAAGGAAACAAGTGAGTGAGAAAGATTGGACAGGACAGATTATGGGAACAAAAAGAAGACTGGAGAAAAATGAAGCAGGTTTGGAGAAGGGTAGTTAAAATTATAAATAAAAGTTCATTGTCAGTGTAAATAGCATTAACGGGTCATTGTAATAGCACTTGGGTAGAGAAGGGAGAATTGTCTGAAGACTCAGACAGCAAGGCTGTATGAGTGTGAATGTATGAACAGACCCCGTGACTTCTTGACTCCTCTGCTCTTTTTGTTGATAATCTTCATTAGTTTCTTCTTCTCTGGAATTATATCCTGCATCTTTTTTCCAACATTAAAATTACAGCAAGTGTACTGTCCTGGGTTTGGCCAGAACAGGGTTAATTTTCACCGGACTCCAGGAAGGGGCACAGCCGGGGGGTGGGGGCTGACCCCACCTGGCCAAACAGAGCCCGGTATTCCATACCATGTGACGTCACGCT
>Ga0065711_1001896_pt1 | contig 38391 bp, 20 predicted proteins | sample Hoacrofraction12_FD_59098 | JGI IMG/M metagenome (GOLD analysis project Ga0065711, IMG submission 59098) | Hoatzin crop microbial communities from Cojedes, Venezuela - Epithelial fraction 12 v2 (version 2) | ecosystem: Host-associated > Birds > Digestive system > Esophagus > Crop | place...
TATGCTGGGGGGAAATAAGAAGGAAAAAAAAAAAAAAGATTAGCCACAGTATGGCTTTTACTAGAGTTAAATATTACATTTTCCAGAGGAAAAGAAAGGCAGCAAAATATCACAGGGTTATTGATTTCATTGTACCTTTATCCAAATGCCCTACTGTGGCAAGTACTACGTAAACAAATAGGAAGACGGACCACCTTTTCCAAAGAACCTGTATCACAAAAATCACAGGGCAATGCACTAAAAAGCAAGTGAGACAAAGAATATATTTTTTTAGACTGACAAAAATAGAATGAGAAAATAATGTGGAATTGGAACCAGACTGAAACCAGAAAAATGGGAAAAATACTGGAAAACAGGAAGCCTGATAAAAGAAGAGAGAGCAGAAAGGGAGGAACAGAAAAACTAGTAAAAGGTAATGATAATAAAATGGCAGGAGGTGGTGGAATAAACCATGAAGTTTTGACATTTTAAAAGGTTGTCCATTCTGTCCATTCATCGCTGTCCATCCTGTCCACTACTACTGTGCTCAATGACTTAGAGTTTTACTTGTGGAAAACTACAGGTTTCTGGCAACAGAAGCTGCAGTGATCCTGACCAGGAGACCCTTGTACCTTTAGGAGCCAGTGACCCACACCGCAGCTAACCTGGCATACCCAGCACGGACTTCAGGCTGTGCCATGCCGTGCCATGCCATGCCGTGCCACATGCCTTCCTCCGCCACAGACTATGCACAGAGCCTGCAGGCAGCTCCCGCTCAGCACTGGTGGTAAAGCCTCATCTTTAACAGTGCAGCAAGAAGTCTCTGGAGAATGTCTTTCCTTTTTGACTGTAGAAATGATGAATAAACTTGCTTTCTTGCTAGGAAATCCTGTAACAACTTGAATGATTGGCAGGGGTGAGTCGCTCACTCTCTATGCCATGAACAAAGTCTGCAAGGTGTCTTGTGCGTGGATCAGAGTGCTTCCAGCACCTAATGGGCATAAGATTATCTATACTTTTCTCTTCTTACTGTGTTAGCTCTAATAAATAGCATTGAGAGTGATACCGTACAGAGCCTGAGCACTTTTCTTACTGGGATGGCAAAAGACCAGCACCTCCTGCAGCAAAACCAGAAGCCTAAATGAACATTACTCTTAAGCAGCTAAAAAAAGCACTGAGTAATAAAACAAAAACACAGTAAAGCTAAAACCTTTACACTATTCTTCCAAGAACAACTGACATAATCTTCTCCCACTTACAGGGTAGTACGTATGCATTCAGTGTGAACAGCATCAGGCAGTGCCAAGAGGATTTGACAGTAAATGGAAATAAAACCCTTTCACAGAGACTCCTAGGGCTTTTCCTCCCTGGAAAGTTAAATTTCTACGTAACCTAAAATAGAACAACTATTTGGGAAAATATGTCCTTGTGGAAAATTAGTTCAATGTAATAATGCCTTTATCCTTTATTTCATCTAACTCTTGACTTAAATAGGAACAATGCAAATATTCTGAAACAAGGCCATCCACACTGACTTTTACTAAACAAAAGTCTGAGTTAACTCCACAAAGAGAACAGTGCAGATCAGAACGCTGATTTCGATCTGAAAGCTGAAAGCAAGGAAGTTAAGCATCACACATCAATCATCTTCAATAATGAGATGTATCATCTCTTGCACTTGTGTTTTCACACAATATATCTGCAGCCTTGCCCAAATCATGGCAGGAAGCCATCTACTACCCACTATGTAACACCTTTTCATCTAGTCTGTGTAGGCTGTTCTTTAGGCCTAAAAGTAAAATAAATGGGAGTTTTTAGGTTTACTACTGCCAGACAGCTAGGGCTGTTTTACTTCCTTTGGGAGCACACACCCTGCTTACTATAGTGGTTTATTGATACTGCAATTCAGACATTTTTGTCATAAGTAGTAGTCACTACAATTAGTATTAGAACAGATTCCCGACTCTGCATACGCACTAAATGAAGATCAAACTACATTATGTGCTTATACTGCAAGAAAACCATCTTATTCTGTGTATTCTCAGCATCCGGGTAATTTCAAGATGTCGATCCAAGGTTAATGAATTACAAGAGCATAAACCCAGCATCTGCTAAGACCTGAAGCAATGCAGGAGTTCCGAGTCTCAAAATCCCTCTCTATCACATGTAGAGAAGAAAATGCTCCCTGTCATAGCAAAGCAGGACTGAGGGAGAGCCGTGGCGATGGGCATCACAGCCCTAGCCTTGCTCCCACTGCCAGCTCTGCAGATCTGGTCTGAAGTGGCTTTGGATGAGGGCGCTGCTCCCCAGCATGATGATCTTCTGGGGCTGCACGCAAGATCGGAGGTTGCCATGCAGGGCCAGTGAGCACTGGAGAAACACACAATGGCCTTGGCCTGGTGGGCATCCGGAGGGGGGAGCAAACCAGGGACATCTCGCGTGTCCTGCAGCTCGACCGAGGCAGGAGGGCACTGGGTTGGGCAGACAAGGCACCTCGCATTTTGTCTGCCTTGGTGCCGAGTCAGCCTCGGCGTGACGGTTAAGATGGGCTTCCCCCGCCTCCGCTCTAGAAAGGGCATGTTCCTTGTCACATTTAAAAATCAGAGAATCCTAGATGTCTTGAGAATCAGCAAAAGTGTTAAAATAATTTTTATTCACCAGAAGCAGAAAAGGTTGACAACAGTGGGATTGGTTACAGCCAGCTACTGCTGGCCAGCTAAACCACCAAAGGTGTATTTTATTTTAAGTATCAACATGTTACCTTTCTTCAGCTAGTCTGCTCATCTTTAATGGTAGCATTGTCACAGAGACAGCACAATATTTATTCTTAGTCCTGTCACCACAATTAAGGAAATGTTAAAACCCGCAGAACATTTCTTTAGATAAGGTGCTAACTGACTAACAAAGCCAAATAAGGTATGTGTCTAACAGTACCAGACAATCTTCAAACAGAAGCCTTTTAGCTAACAGCAGTCAGCTGCCTCCATCTCTCTATTCTTTCACCACTAATTTTTTCCTACATTCCTACATTTTACCTTTGTCCCAGTCCTCCAAGGATTATTTAGCACCACATGTGGACAGGCACAATTTTTGCAACATCAGCCATTTATGAAAATTAAAAGTTGGGCATTTAAAAATATAGTGGTACTTTATTCTCACTAGATACTTAAAAGCAATTAATTTAGTTTTATGCCTCCATTCAGTGTAGACATTTATCCAGTTAATTTTAAAAAATCATGCTCTTTTAGACGAAAACTTTTTATTTGCACTATCATTACAAATTAAACTACTAATAGCACTGCTGTCTTCATGACAGAGAAATGGAAGACAAGTACAGCAATGTATGTTTGTGTTTAGTTAGATGCGTACCTGTGTAAAGACACAAAATTTTAAAAAAGACACAATGTCTTGGTGATAAAGAGAGGTTCCATTACACTGTACAGGACATAATTTTTCAAATGCCAGAGATGGTCACACTATTTTTTAGGAAAGCTCGGACAGGATAAAATAACAGGAAGAAGAGGAAACCTTTACCCCCTGTCCCTGGCACTGTTTTGTATTTCATATGCAATACCCGATTTCACATACAAGACTGACAGAAGAGTAGCCCTGCACCTAAGTACATGTAAAGTTGAATGCTCATAGCCTGAGAAGGACATTTGTAGGTGAATATCCTGTTCACAGAGCAGACATTGAAGCTTGCATATTAAGAGGATCTCTAGGGATTTACTTGCCTTCTCTGCATCTGGATCCTGGCTAGACTCAAGCAACAGATAGGTATCGAGCATGGCTCAGGAAGTTTTAGGCAGCAACTGAGTTGCAGGGTTTATTTTTGAGATCGGGTTGTGGAAAGAAATGGATTACAGTTTAGGGCTTGTCCAACAACGAAGTGCCTGAATCGTGCTTTACATGTGCCCATCATTTAGTGGATCTAATTCAAGGTTAGACTGACAGTCCTCTGAAGAAACATGATCCCAAACCCACCAGCATGTCAAGTCTTTTTTCCTTAGTTTACTTTCAATTAGCAAGTGCCATCTACTTCAGTCAAACAGGTTTTGCTTTCACATCTGTCCAGTCCTCTGTTTATTAGCCTTGTTCTGAACGCAGGAACAAGCTGTCTGGAACACACTGGTCTTGGACACCATCTCACCCATCACCTCATCAGGATTGTTGAGGCCACCTGCGATGCCTTTTTGACTCAAAAAGTCACAGTGCTTGGCTACAGTGTGGTGCATAAAGAGGACTTTATGCCAGCCTCATCTTCAAGATACTACTGTAGGGCTAATTTTAACTCTACTTGCTTCACCCAGTGTTCAGCTTTGCATCTTCCTCCTTGTCGTTGCAAGGGCAGACTGGCAGCCTCAGAGACACTATGTGACTTCAGCCTCAGAGACACTATGTGACTTCATTTCATTTTTCACAGAGTTGTACTTTTGCTTATTTCCAGATCCCTTTCTCTCTCCATCTGTTAATAAATGATGGGAAGTCATGTCAGCAGTTGCAATACCTTTGGGAAGTTTGGTGCCTAGAATTTGTGTCATGTATGTTACCCACTTGTAATTTGTTATGATGACTGATGACTTGTTCAAAGACCTTCTAGGCTCAACACTGAATCTTGCACTCACAGGAGCAGACTGAACAGAGTAAGAATTCACCTCTTCTGTGCAGGTATATTAGGTAATCCCAGTTTTGTTTATAAATCCTGGGTAAAGACAGACACCTGCAGATGTATCCTACAGGGAATGAGATCAACACCTTGACTAGTTCCAGCTGGTTAGCAGTCTCCAGGGTTTGCTCTGTCGATAGACAGAGAGAATTACTCATACAGGAAAAAAAAAAAGAAAAAAAGGGGGGAAGGGCAGGGAAGGGCAGGGCAGGGAAGGGCAGGGAAGGGCAAGGAAGGGCAAGGCAAGGTGAAAGGCAAGGCAAGGCGAAAGGCAAGGCAAGGAAAAAGAATTGAATATGATGGCAAAAAACAACTATGTATATTACGGAACTAAGTAAATTAAAAATAAAAAAAAATGAAGGGCAATCATGATGTGGAAGTTTGTTAACTAAACCAAATTAGAGATTAATTCTTCTTTCTTGTTCTTAATTCTTCTATGACTTTCCATCCGCCATTTCATGATCAGTAGATCAGGAAAATTTCTTTGTAGTGTAAAAAGGGTCTTGACAAAGCAGTGGTCAAAAAGAGCATTATATCAGGAAAGGTGGTTTGCTTCCCATCTATATCAGTATTCCTTGAGGTATCTGACTCCTGATTAGCTGACTAGCACTTTACAAGATTTATCCCAGATCTGTCTTTCTTGAAAACAAGCTCATGCTAATTCTTTTGATATTTTTTTTTCTATTGGTGGTTTGCTTTTAAATGGAAATTACCTCTGCAGCATGCCCTGATGTACAACTACAGTACTGATTTACCTATACGAAGAAAAGGACCTGTCCAAACAAATTCCTGCATTTAACCTCATTAATGAAAGCCAAGACACAATTGTTTTTCTTGGCTGGACGTTTGGTTACTAGTTTAGTCCACACAGCATAAAGCATGTTTGTTTAAGGCTCACAGGAGAATAGAGGTCAGAAAAGAAAGCCACGAATTCATTTACATTAAAAAAAAAATCTCTTAAAAGTTTAGAGTAATTGTTATTCCAGACAAGGTTTTCAAAAAGAAACAAAACCTGTTAGGTAAGTTTCAGTTTGATACAAGCCAAGAGTCACCAGGAAACTCTACCAGTACTGCAAGGGTCACTGTATTTGTTGTAACTTCTCTGGATTTAAAAGTGATGTAGTAGCTTTTCACATTTATTAACCCACACTTAACATTTAACTTTCTTAAGAGCAATGGGGAAATGCTAAGGAATAAGTATATATTCTTAAACATTTTATTGATCTAATTTGTTGTGGAGCACCCTGTCTTTCTAGGATAATTTCTTTCAGTCTAAAATTACTCAGATACATATTCCTATGGACAATGAATTTGCTTTAATGATAAACTCAATCTCAGTGCTGGCCAGCTGTAATAGGTCATTTCACTCCTTAATTAGGCACTTCTGTCAGTGTTTCTGAATGCTGCTGAATGTGCTGACTGACCAGGTGTTTAAATTTCAAACTACTATAAGTTATTTTATTGTCCTGATTACAAGCTGCTCATTTTCTGTACATTAAAGGAAAAAAACCCAACCCTCACCCCAAAAGGTCACCCAACAGTAGCACAGTAAGGTGTCACTTCATCAGACAGCCACAAAAACGTCAGATGACGCCTAGTGATCTAACCCTCTCCAGCTGTCTGGAAAGCTGCGGGGCTGTGGCACAAACCTGCCTGCTCTGAGGTTGGTCCCACCACTCCTGCTGCCATCACCATGTCCCTTCGTGCTTTGTCCTCGGCCAGGGCAGCAACGCCGGGCACGCTACACAGGCAGTGGGAGCAGCAGCACCGGTGATGCCGGCAACAGCTGGAAAATCACAGACACCAGCAAAGCTGAGGATTTGAGCAGCAGCAAGGGGTGACCAAAAAGGCATAAAACTGAGTGTGAAATCAAATGTTGTTCTGCGTCAGCTTGTAATCAGAATAATGCAGGTACAGTCCAGCAAGCTGCAAATGGGCTTTAAAATTAATTGCACACAGCAGAACATATTACAATACTGGTTTCAAATAGATATGTAGCAAATGGCAACTATTTCTGTCACAACATATCATGACCTGTCCCAGTTGTCTGGGTATCTCGCTGACACTGTGGAGCTTTCTGTATCTGGATTTGAAAATTTGTTTCCTAATTTCTTAAAAATTGAACCTGTGTCTCTGCAGAAACTTTCCTGGGTACCTTATTTTACTTTTAGGTCTAACCCCTAGGCTGCCTATTATTTTGTCAGGTCTATTCCCAATGAACTGTAACTCCTCAGAGGAAAAATATGGTTTTATTACGGACTATTTCCCCTGTAAAGGATTAGTAAAGAAAAAAAAGATGGGTAGCAACTGCATCCTATTCAATCATTTTGGCATCCCATCAGAGTCTTCCGTCTGGTACTTGTTTCCTGCACAGTGTCACACTAGGCCATTCTGCATGCAGCAGTGCAACCATTTGCCGCATGCTGTGGCTGTGAGCCCTTCAAGGAAACAGGTGAGCCTAATTGATAGGGACTACTGTTTGGATGGAGGAAACACCATCTAGTCAACTTTCTTTTTTTCTCTCATCCTCCATGCCTCATCCCCTCAGGATGCAAAACATCCTTATCTTGGAAGCACCACACACTTCACAGCAAGCTGCCTGAATTAGGGCAGATAACCCTCAGGAAATGCTTATCGCTTTGAGTGGGGAATTCTGATCACTGTTTCTTGTCTGTTTTCATGGAATAGATTGGCTTTGGAGGTATACATCTCTCCTCTTATTTAAGTTTATCGTTTGTAAATACCTGGCTGTTGCAAGTCTGAGATTCTAGCCCAGCCAGCTCACTTCTGTATCCGTCTGAAGGGAATTCACTAAATGTAAAGAGTGTCCCAACTGACTACGTTTTGGTCCTAAAGTCACTTCTGTTCATTTTAATCTGGGAACAAAACAGTATACAGGCCAATAATAGCATATAGACCAATACAGGCCTGACTATAATGACACAGACTTTTCTCCTCTCAGAATTAATGTGAACAGGAGTAAAACTGGAGAAAATAACAGCTCTATTGAAAAGTCTTGAGAACATGCTCGTGGAAACTTTTAAGAGGCTAATGAATGAGACCATCTGAGTGAATGAGGCTTTTATTCCCAGCTTGAGACTGCGGTGGCTGAAACTGATACACCACCAAATTAATATGAGGCACTCTCAGCAGCCCTGAACTCTCCTATTAAGGGGTAGTTACTCCTGTTCTGAAATAAAAAAATAAAAACTTAAGCTAGTCTGTGATTAATACTGTATGTTGATTTGGTATGAGGACAATGAAAGAGGATTTCAAAAGTAATTATGTCTGTCAATCTGAAGAAATACTTCCCAAATCTGATGAACAGAACAGCAAACAGAAGACAGAAAGTGCTTGAAAACTGGCTCACCTATGTGCAAATGTATGCACACCGAGGGTGTCTGGAGGAAGGTACTGAGATAAGTAAGCCAGCTGATGCTGCCTTTGTGCTAATGAGCAGGACTCAGTGGGCTCGACCTCCTGCCACAGCCTTCAAGCCAGAGCATGCGCCTTTTTAAATATTACTGTTTTTATAGTACATGATAATGCGAGGATATTGATACTTCGCCAACACATGGCACCTTCCCTCAGAAAATCTGCGTGGCCCTTTTTACACTCGTTCGTACTTAAAAAAGAAATCTCCTACAACAGCAAATCCGGAACTGGATTGCGTAATTCTGTTTTGACACTACTGATGTGATGCCCTGTTTACACCAAAGAACAAAAGCACAGATATAACCTTCTGAAACCTATACACTGAAATCCATACAGATACATTTAAATTTTCATGGGTATTCACTGGTATATAGGAACCTTCAAAAGGTGTTAGCTGACCATTTCAGCACTACTGAAATTGAATTAATGACCAGTGTTCTCACAAATCAAATTACATTCATTATTTGGGTCACTCACAAAAAAGAAAGAAGCAGAACCACAAATGTAATCAATGTATGACATGAAGCAAAGCTTCACGTTAGCATTCATACAGACAGCTTTTGCTCACCAATTTTAGGAAATGGGAGAGGTTAGCTCGTGGTTTTCAGCTGCACACATTTGCATTGACTCATTCTGGAAAGTTTTTGTCAAGATGAGTATCCACATACTAACTTTTAGTACTTATCAGGGTAGTCCCCACCTACCAGTAGCAGAAATACTAGCGAAACACTTCGGGACATGTTAACCTGCTAATGACAACAGTAATAGATGGCTCATCTCCATCTTTGAAACAGAAGATTAATAATAAAAATACTGAGTAAACCATTAGGGTATTGCCGTGGGACTAGAAGGAAAAGATAAAAATAACAATATGATTCACCTTTTAGCTCAAGGAGCCTGAGTGCACTGCTCCAGTTAAGCAGTTTCTTCTTTAAAAGACACCAGAACAAATATTCAAATTAGAAAGCAACTTGAAATACAGAATGTTTGTTTATCCAGACTATATTTAATCTGGTGCTAAGCACAGAGCTGTGTTACTTAATTCACCTTTGCTCCTAGGTGTAAGCAATGAGAATGAGTACATGTTCAGGACTGGAACACGGTGTTGTGCTGGGGAGCACCAAAGGCAGGTACAGCCAGTACTGCTGCTTATAAACTTAGTAAAGGAGATGAATAAGTATATTGCTAAGAAAAAAAGATAAGGTGTTTTTTTTAATACATCTTTCTGTTGCTTAGCTTTATTTTCTACCTGAACTTTCCCTCCCACATTGTTAGAGTGTTACCTTAAGGAAAAGAGCAAGATGAGTCCATGCTCCTGAAAGTCTGAGACCCAAGCAAGGGGACAGGCTTTCTGGTTTGGACAGTCTTGTAAGGTCTTTGTACAGTTGTGTTTGAAAGGTCTTGGCTTAAGCTGTGCTATTCCATTTGCTATAGCACTACATTAAATACAGCTTGCACTTAGAGCAGCTACAGACCTATCTACCACACAAAAATCCTTTAACGATAATACTCCTGATGTTTATCAAACACTGAGGTCTTCACAGGCTGTGTACTGCCAATGGGTTTGGGGCCAATTTCCCCAAACCTTCCTCTCCCCAGAACAGAAGTAAAAAACCCGTGAAAGGTGATTTAATAGGAAGGGTAAGAAAGTAAAAGTGAAGGCAATGCATAGAATAATTGGAAAACTGTGTAGCCAGTGTCGAGATATGAGAGGTCTGAAACGAAACAAGGTGTCACTGGGGAAGGGCAGAAAAATTTGCAATGAGGCTTTTCCTGGGGGATTCATATAGCTGTAGGAAGTGAGCCAAATGGTCTGAATTCAACAGTGTTGCCCGTAGCTACACAGATTTGTTACATGCTGTATTTTCCCCTCCTCATAATGACCTGCTTGTCCCAGACAGAAATAGAGTTCAGCAAAACTGCAATCTGAGAGGAGCTCAGTTAGTTTTATTAAAACTATTTCCTGAGCAGAATACAAGAGTTAATAGATACTGGGTAGTCTTTCAAACGAAGGTATGTAAGAAAACCTCATAATTAAGTATTGCAGCAGACCAACCCTTTATCATCCAGACCAGTCCAGAACTAGTTTCTATCTATTTCTCCTTAAGAAGCATCACAGTAGCAGGTAAAAACAGTCTTTCCTAGATTTCACTATAGTTACAGTGGACTACTGCATTGTTAACAGAATAGCCAGAGAATGTAGGTGTGTAAGTGTACCAGCCCTACGCCATTTTTTCACCTATGTAAACAGTTACAGCCTATTACATACAATCTCAGAAATGCAAGAACACAGGGAAAGAGAAGAGTAATCCAAGTAAGAAAAATGTTTTGGAACACGCAGAAGGCTGGAGGAGAGCTCAGGGAGGGGTGTGCGGTGGGAGGGCAGCAGCCGGACAGTGCACAGCCAGATGCAGGAGCGGGTCTGGCAGCTGGTAAAGAAGGTGCTCAGATAAAATGTTTACTCTGAGCAACAGCCTCGCTGCAGGCTACTCTGGGAAGCAGAAATAGCCCAAGCCTGGCTCAGGCGAAGCAGTGGCGGGGGGGAGGGTGCTGTTTGCTGCCTGTAAATTGTAAGCTGGGTGAGGGAAGTTTCCGGCTCTCTCAGCCACTGCAGGGCAAATTCTTCTTAAGACCAGAAAAAAAATTAATTTCTTTAATACATATATTTACTCTAAAAATGTGATCTCACTGTATCTGAAGAAGCTACCAGCAAACAGATGTGGTCAGGTTTTCATTTTTCTTGTTAATATACTCAGGCAAATCTCAGCTTTGCAACCTGGGTCACCAAATGGCCAATTTATATTTTGGATTCCCCACACATGCCCAGTTTCTAATTCTTGAGTGAGTGTGGAACAGCTGACAGAGTAATCTCCCTAAGATGAATCCACCTGCTGATGACCACAGCTACACTACATTCAAACATTTGCGTTTTCCAGGCGGAGTCCCTGAACAGGCACCTGTAACTACTGCATGTTCAAACAAATGTGCAGTCAAACTCTGTTCAACTTCTTGGACACATTTTAATAAAAATTAAAAAAACACTGGAGACAGAGAAGTTCAAAGATCTTCATATTGAACATAGATCTCAGGAAGGATGTTTATATAAGCTGGGTTTTTCCATTCTAAATCCATTTTAAATATTTTCTGGTTTGCCCCTTCCTTAGCAAGCAATTACACTTGTTTGCTCTCTTCCCCTCTTTCCTCTCTGTCAGGTGTTGTCAGGGCTACTTGTGTATACTTCCTTATTTGCATTTCTTTAATGGAGACAAAACGTCCAGGGACCCAACACACTCAGCAATTTAAAAAAACAAAGTCCTAGATAAAAGCAGCACGACATGACTTAATATCATCTCTCACACACTTGCACATCTCTATTTGCCTTCAGGTGAGCAGTTAAAACCTACTGGATAAAGAGCTGTTATGTTTGGTCATAAACCTTATCAATCAGAAACTCATAGAGAGACTTGTCTACCAGATCAGTGGGCCACCTCCATAATTGAGGCACTGGGCCACCTCCATAATTGAGGCACCAGTTCTTTCCATCATTTAAGAGTCAACTATTTTGTACAAAGAGGAATAACCTCAATATTTTCTTTATTTATTGAGGTCCCAAAAGAGAAAAAAAAAAGCCTTAGGCAAGTTGGGGTTCCCCCCCCGGCCAATAGTATATAATGACATATGTACATATGTACTACATATGTAGCAGCAGAGCTATTAGTCATTACACTTTGTCTGTTTAAGTATTCTTAATACTTATGTGTACAGAGAACACCCCTCACATCACCTCGGGTCCTCCACAATATTATGTACAACATACCTCATTTTGGAAAGACAGGCTAAGAATAAGTTTAGCTAAAATACATGGTTTGATAAAATTCTGAGCAGGTGAGAATAATGACAGCATGATGTTCCTGCCCAGGGTGACAGGCTGCAGCTCACCTTCTGGATTAGGAGGCCACTCAGTAGGGTACAGGAGTGTGCCGGCACATGGAAGGGCAGAAGAGCCTGAGGAAAATTTGAAGGAATATTCTTGTTTCTGCTCACCAATAACTCTGAGGGGTTGTCACACATCTGCTAAACCCATGCATGCCACATGGATTAGTGGCATGAAAAGTCAAGTTGGTTGAACCATTTGCCAGTATATGAGGCAGGTTCCTTGTGGCCTCCACGATACGAGCCCCCTGGAAACTGCAGGGGCAGCTGTGAGCACTTGCAGAAGCTGTGTGGCCTCCACACTGCCCCTCCCATGGGGAACAGGAAGGTGATGGAATCAACCAGGCACCTCACAGACATCAGCTCTGGATGCGTGGAAGGGTGAAGAAGATAAACCAGCAGCCTCTCCAGAGATTTTTTTCCCCTTCATTTATAGAATCTGCCTACAATTTATACTAAGAAGGAAAAAGAAAAAAAAAACCAGACAGCAAGTAGCAGTGAGATGCTGCATTTCCAAATGGTGAATTACCACGGAAATAAAGTTAGAACTAAAACCACAGAATCTGCATTTTTGCAGTGTACCTAAAGAAATTTATAGTTTTATCTTGTTCAGCATAAGGGTTAAGAGTATACTTTTCTGACAGACCTCAGCTGAGGTAGCTCAGCTCAACTGAGAGCAGCCACAGAGCAGATCTGTGTTTGCATTGCGCTTAGCTGTCAGGCATGTTTGGACTTCATGTAATAAATCCCCAAATGATAAGCCCTGCCGTGCACAGACGCAGATGCTGGGTCATTTACCGAGGCATTCTGGAAGAAGATGTCTGCCCTTTTGGACAGGAGGGTAAACACTTGCGGCACGACACTGGAGAATTCAGTTCACGGCAGTTGTCCTATCCTGTGGCTGCACCTCAGAGCCATCCTGTTAGCAACTGGTAAGTTGTACGGACATAAAGTTTAACCAGCCCATTCTCGGGCCACTTGTAGAGAGTGGTATTACCAGAACTAAGGAGAAGGTTGTGCATATGGATAGAAATCACCCTGGAATAACATAAAAGTTTAATGCTTGAATTAATTTTGCAAAGACGGCAAGCCCTGATAACACACAGTAAGGGCTAGAAGTCAGAATTACATGCAGATCACAACTTCTTTTTCAGGAAACTAAATACTGGAACACACAGGAAAATGTGAATAATATTAAGATGTCAAAAGCGTGATGTTACCCATTTCCTCATGACATGATTTGACACTGTAACATCAAAGGATAACTCTTTCAATTCACTGATGCTATCTCCACACTAGAAAACAACTCATTTGTACATGAAAGCAGCTTAGACCAGTTGGTCCTTTAACCATTATATCCCTGGAAAAGCTATCTTCACATCCGGCACAGCATCACGCAGCAGAGCAAAAGCTGCAGATGTTTCTTTAAAGCTTCAGTGCACGACAAAAGCCTGAATGCAATATAATCTTTTTCAGCTCTGTCTTTGCTCATTATCTTTGTGTGTCTATACATGGGGGTGTGTGTGTGTCTGTGTGTACGTGCCTGATGCGTCACATCACATCTGCCCACGTAGGTGAGTTGTCACCACACTCTGTTTCACAGTAAGCTAGTCCAGGAGCTTCAGGTCAATAAAACTCCTGGGTAACCTTGTGCTCTCCTTGAGATACTCGTTGCACCACATTCTGACTTCCAGAGAAGGCAATTAAAAAAATAGTGCTGTTTGAAACATGAAAAAATTAAGCTTTTCATCAGTAGTAATTCTTTGTTTGAAGTTGAGGTAAAGTGAGGAAGCTTATCGACAGAAGTGCTACTGAATGGCAACACAGAAATAACACCACCTAATACAGACTAGTCAGAATAAACAAAAAATAGAACTTACCAGGCTAAACAAACCAGACAAAAATGGAGAATAAGCAATTAGGGATGAGAAACAGAGTATCTCTTCTGGATTCTGATCAGAATCACAAAAAATGCCCTACTCTTGATCCCACTTTGCTGTCCTCAGTTTCCACTCACAACAGAGGGGAATGGAGTAATGGCTTTGTAGGAACTGCAGCTGACAGCACAGAGGAGAATGAGAAGGTGTCTAGAAAACCTCAGGAGGGTAATTCTGAGGGCACTTTACCCTGCTTTGTCCCTGTCTGATTTGGCTTTGGGGGGGAAAAAAAGAGTGCCTTTTTCTCTCCAGGACTTACTAGAAGAGACCTGGCAAACGAGTTAACTGAATTGGTGATGACATAGCCTGCATGGGTTGATGCCACTAGTCTCATCCATTTTTACTCACTTCATAATTTCGGCAAGTGAGAAAGCACCCTGCAGCAGGTACCGAACCTGCCTGATAATCGTCTCATGAACTGGAGATGTCTACCAACACCAACAGCACTTAGACCAGTGTCTAGCTGATCACTGCTCCATATAAGGCAGAACACCTTAATTAAAAGATGCCTTAAGTCAGGTTTGGTAGGCCAAAATTATGCTTATTAAGAGCAGCCTTCGTTTGATCTTCTGGTCTACTAATATTGGCTGGGACAGTCAACTTTCTTCATAGGGGATAGCATGGGGCTATGTTTTGGATTTGTGCTGGAAACACTGTTCATAACACAGGGATGTTTTAGATATTGCTGAGCAGGGCTTACACAGAGTCAAGGTTTTTCTGCTTCTCACACCACCCTGCCAGCAAGTATGCAGGGGTTGGCACAAGAAGTTGGGAGGGGACACAGCCGGGACAGCTGATCCAAACTGGCCAAAAGGATGTTCTATACCATGTGACATCATGCTCAGCAATAAAAGCTGGGGAGGAGGAGGAGGAGGAATAGGGCTGTTCATGGTTGTTTCCCCCAGTAACCATCACACGTGATGGAGCCCTGCTTTCCTGGAGGTGGCTGAACACCTGCCTGACGATGGGAAGTGGTGAATGAATCCCTTATTTGGCTTTGCTTGCACGTACATCTTCTGCTTTACCTATTGAACTGTCTTTACCTCAGCCCATGAGTTTTCTCACTTTTACTCTTCCAATTGCCTCCTCATCCCACTGTGAGGGGAGTGAGTGAGCAGTGGCTGAGCCATCTGCCAGGGTTAACCCACAACATCTGTGAGATGACTAAGACAAGCAGAAAGTATCCATCCAATAGCACCTGTGAATGAGAGACACTTCTCACAGATACTTTGAGGATGACAGACTGAATAGATTCCAAATTCACAACTACTGAAAACTGAAGAAAATATTATTAGAAAGGAAATTTTTCCAAAGAAAATTGTTTTCAGACAAAATAGCAGCAGCCAGGACCTATGAGTTTTTCCTCCTGGGTGCACAATGACCACTTGAATAGTGTTACTTCGCTGGTGGACCAGGTTCTGGAAATGGTGTGTTCAGGAAATATGGTCATATCAGTGATGGAATTCCATAAAAAACATCAAAACCAGCTCTTCTAGTTAAAGAACATCAGACCAGCTTTAGTGCATCAGCAAAGTCTCCCTAATTTTGGTGCTTGTTCCCAAAATCTGCCATGTTAAATGCATTTTTTTTGCCCCCACATTGATTTTCTTTCCTCTTCCAGTGGTGATGTGGTAGGTAGTGGGTGAATGGATAATGTGAGATCTTTTATTGCTGTATATATCTATTCCATCACACACCACTGTGACACCTTCAGAATGCATCCACTTCTCCACTGAGCACTGCTATTGACCCATTAAATAGTAGATTAATTCTCTTCTGAGGCAATTAGCATGTATTTTTTTTACACCGCATTTCTGGTCTCTGTCTAGCCTCTTTGGCACAGTTAACCTCCTATTCTGTCATTTCTCTCCTGCAGCTATTTTCCTCTATGTAACACTCTTTTCCATGTGTCCCCCTATGGCATCTTGCTTTTTCCTTTCCATATTTAATTTGTTTCCTTACTCACACCTATGATGTCTTCTGACTCACGCTATTTCTGTCACTGGTAAGTTACTGGGAAGCATGTAATTTTTTTTTTTTTCTAAATTCATGCAATGTTTCCCATTTTTTCCATCTTCTTCTTCTGTACTTTCTACACAAGGGCTGAGATGGTTTTGTTCTACACTGAGTGAAAGCCAGATTAAGGTACTTGCCTCCAGGGATTCCATAATTTCTTTAAATGAGCAAAAAGAACATTTGTAACAGAGCTGATGTGCGCTTCTTTTGAGTCAAGGCTCCAGGTAAACAGGGCCTGCTGTGTTTCAGAAGCTCTCCTCAAGGAGAGTCAGAATTTGGAAGAAGGCTGGACCCCCAAGCAGAAAGCTGTCTGTAACACTACCTTCCCCCTGGTCATTTCCCTGACCTGTCCTTCCTTCCCCTATTTTACCTTTCCCAGTGCCTTCTCCTTTTTCTTCTTTTGTAACGCCAAAATCTCACAATAATATTCTCTGTGTTCTTTAAGTTGACTGTTTAATGCAATGTTACTCATACTTCAAAGGGATGAGGATAGAGATGAAGTTTTACAGCCTTGAAGGCTTAACACAGGTCTGTCACATAAAGCCTGCACTTTATTTTCTGAGTCACTCTCTCATGGAGGGAGTCTGCTTTACATTTCAGGCCTCAGAGAATGGTTTGGGAAGTACTCTGTGGATTATTTTCCTGCTATTGCTGGAGGCTGCTTTGCTTGTTGCCTATTGCAGTACATAACAGAGAAGCAAGAAGACAAGGTTCTGACATGCCTAGTTCGATTTTTATTTTAACTGCTTCTATTTCTGTACTAAGTTTTGACTTGGCTAACCAGACCATACTGAGAATTTTATTTCTCCACCTGAATTTAATTCCTTCGAAGATTGTGGCTTGACAACCCCAGAGTTTAAGAGATTTTCTGACAGACTAGATGCTGTATGGGCGGAAACAGTGAACTTTTTTTTCTGCAGCAGCCCACCACTGAAGTCACAGCTGGTCATCTCAAACACAAAAGAAACCTCATTCTCTGGAGTTGTCATTTACTTCCAAGACTGTTCATAGGTTATTACCTAATGTTAGGGCAGGGACACTGGCCTACTGGTCTGTGGCCTCAGGCATTTAAAAATCGTTCAGCAAAAGTGCTGCACTGGATTCAAACTACTTGTTCATGATACAGAAATACCGGCTTCAAATGTCATTCCTTTTAACTTTATAATCCCAATACGAAGCAAACTATAGTGACAACACAGTAGAGTGCATTCTCACACCTAATATAATTTTGGATTTAAGACAAAAATCTTAGTCCACTGAACCCAACCAAACACCTTGCTAACAAGGCTAATGTACACATGCTTTAGCACACGAAATTACTTTTTTCTAATAATATTTATGAAATGACTATTTGAACTTCTTTCTTCAAAAATAGATTAAATCTGATAATAGCATTGTCATAGTTTAGCCTGGCAGCTGGCAACTCAGCACCCAACAGCCGCCCGCTGTCCCGTCCCCTTCCCCCCCATCGGGATGGGGAGGAGAATGGACAAAAGGGAAAACTCGTGGGCTGAGATAAAGACAGGTTAACATGACAACAAAAGAAATACTACAACTGCTACTACTCCTACTACTAATGATAATAATGAATACACAAAGTAAATTATATACAATACAATTTTTCTTGTCACCTGACAACTGATTTGCAGCCAGTCCCTGAGCAGCAACTGCGGAACTCCAAAATCATGGAATTCCTGAAAAGGTTCAAACTCCTGGACAAGAGAGGATTCGAACTCACAGAAACAAGAAGAGCCAATAGCTTTCCGCCCCCCGGCCAACCCGCTTTCATAAATTGAGCGCAATGTCCATGGTATGGAATATTTCCATTGTCCAGCCTGGGCTGTCTGCCTGGCTGTGCTGCCTCCCAGCCCTGCAAGCCTGCTCATGGGCTGGATATGGGAAACTGGAATAAGTCCTTGATTTCATAGCTGCAAATAAAAACATCAGTGTTATCAACTTTCTTCTTGTGCTAAACCCACAACACAGCAGCTACTCGGAGGAAAATTAACTCTATCCAGCTGAAGCCAGGACAGTGTTCAATTCTTAAAAAAACCCAAACAAACAAACAAAAAAAACCCCCTCAAAAAACCCCAACAAAAAAAACCATTGTAATTTTGTCGTGTTATTCCTGTCTTGCCTAAAAGACCAAGACACTGGATTTTCCATAATCGAGAAAAATGAGGAGATTGCAAGTGTACTTGTAGAATAAGTCATCTGTGTTTTTCCTTAACAATAACTATTGCTACAGGAACTGCCAGGCACTTTTAAATGTATTATAAGCCTTGAGAAGTGTTCTGCCTTACTTCCACAAAGGGAAGTAACATAGGGTTATGTTGAGTTGAGGAAAGCAAAGAGGAAGCAAAAAGAGATGGCAGGCTCAGGCTGCATTTTGTTTCATGTTCTCAAATTCGGCAGAGCTCATCCCAGCCAACTCCATTGCTCCAACTGAACAGACAAATGCAGAGTCACTAGAGGGACTGCTGACAGAAGCCACTCTGTGCAAGCAGCAAATGATAATTTCCTCTTACATGGGTGGATCTTTCTAGGAAAATTAACTGTAAGAACCAAGCACGTGATTTTTAAATAGGCTTCAGTAGCTTTGGGAAATAATTTATTTGGGTGAGAGGTTGTATTCTGTAGTAGTTGAGCCTTTGTCAAGGCAAAGATTGCAGAACTGTAAACCAAAACAGTGCAAACAGGAAAAGCCACCATTTTAACTTCACAGTGCTATTCTTCGACCTTCCCCTAAGCACAGGCTGCTAATCATACAGACCAGCGTCTATAAGTACACAGGTGTAAGTATATAGGTAATAATATAAGTATATATAAGTATATAGGTAATAATTTGTTCTTCACTAGATATTGCCTTCTACCAAGAAGCTACTTTTAAATAAAAGTTAAATTATGCTATAAGCCATGACTGCAATTTCATGATTTTTTTCCTAACTGCAGACCTGGAAAGTGAAATGCTTTCTTCAGTAAGGGATTTTTAGTGGTGTTTTTTGGGTTTTTTTTTCACTTGCACAAAGCTGCTGGTTACAATGAAAAGATGTTGGTATTTGGCACATGGCAAGATATGAAAATGAAATACAAACACAACAAGTATCAAGAAAGATCAACCAGCTGGATGGCAGACCAGTAAGTGTTGTTTAGAAAACAAAACAAGCTCCAGCAAAACACCTAAGTCATAAATGTTTACCTCCGCCTACTGCTAATGCTGATGCACAGAGAATACGTGCACAGGGGTGGGAAAAGCTGCCCTGAAGGGCAAGCACGCATCGAAGAAAGGATTAGCAAAAATCAGATGCTTACTGTAACAACACAGTGGTCTAAAGCCCTTGGTAAATTCCCCACACATCTCAGAGATTTATGAGCTCCCTCATAAACTTAGACCCTTCTTTTAAAACTTCCGAAACACATACTTAATTGTCACCATCTGCCTGCAGGGTAGTTGTATTGTGCAATGGGAACAAGGTGCTAGAGGGGTTGCATGGCTGCAGGAAATGGACAGTGAATGAGGAGTAGAACAGCAAATTTCCTGATGCTTGCTCAGTCGGCTTCATCTGTGTCAGGTAATACAGGGACACCCCCCTTGTCTCCAGAAATAACCGTACACGATTAAACAGCTAACACAATCTGGGATCTGTCTTTTATTCCCACTAATGGCAATAGTAGCAAATTGAGGGGTACTTCCAACAGTCAAAATTACAAAAGACTGTACCACAAACTTCAAAATTTGTGTTTGTAGTTTTTGTATTTCTAACAAAATACACTGCCAGCACTGTCACATGCCTTCAACACTAACAAGTTTAAATTTTAGAGGATGGAATTTTACCAGCCCAAAGGCTTCAGAGAGCACAAGAGACACACCAAGATCAGGTGGATGCATCCACCACACATTTATTTCGCAGAAAATGGTAAGGAAGTCTCTTATTTGCTGTCTTTAAAAGCATTTACATTACACATCTTAAATGCCTGATCACTCAAGAGGACTAAAGTTGGGCTAGATGATCTTCAAAGGTCCCTTCCAACCCAAACCATTCTCAAATTAATTTGGAAGATGACATTTTCGTTTAGTCCAGTAACTTCCAAACTAACAATACAGGACCATTTCACAACTCTGTATTTGTACTTACACTTGAAGAACCTTTAATACTTTCTTTCATTCAGAAAACTAGATTTCCTTTATGTTTTCTGTAGCTATTCTAAAGGACAGTGATGGGTCCCAACAGTTCGGTCAATAGCACTTTCCTGACTTACCATCTGCAGCATTCTTTGTCCTGCAAAGCTGCAGAAATATGCAACAGGACAAATGAGTTCAGTACAAATGCTCTACAAAAGGAAATATGCACGTTTGAATGCAGTGGAAAAAACAGCAGAAGCGGCGTTAGAACAACAGCAGGGACTGATAACAAAGCGCCATTTCCAGGACACAGGTCCCAGCTGTAAAATCGAGGAATCTGTTCTTTGTGTCAGGACCATAACACCTGCACTCTGAGGAGACCAGAGGTTGTCAGTGGAAGGCCCTGCCACCTAACACCAGCAGCGCAGCAAAAAGGACATACAGTATATCACATACCGGGTGTGCATGTGATAACTCACCAAGAGGACAAACATACGCTTCAAACAAAGGAAAAACAAGAGGCCTTAGATTTACCAGGCTGAAGGAAGCACGACCCCGAAGCAAAGGACCACGCAATGATAGCTACTGACTCCTAAATTGTACAAAGGACTCAAATCCCCACACCCAAACCTAGCTGTCTGCAGTAAAAAAAAGACAAGAAACATGATGAGGACTTGGTAGCCAGCAGCTCTTGTCCTCTGTACCACCAACAACTGCTCAGGGTCATCACCCTGGGAACACACGTCCTGGTGCTTTTGAGCGTGTGGCGGTGACCGCAGGAGCGAATGAAGCCTATGTGAGGAGTGAGTGGGAGCAGGAGGGATCAACTTACTTCGAGACTTTTGTAAATAAATATGGTCTCCTTTCACAATATCCTGCATTCAGCTTGTTATAATACTTCTCCCACACATAAAGTAATCCATGTTAGGAACTCCTGCTTTAGCTCTAAAGACTGAGCTAACAGGAATATAAATCTTACAGAGGCAGGAAGGCAGAAAATTTATGCAGTTGGGAAATGAGCAGTAATGTTAATTTACTGCATGGCAATGGATTTCCCTTTCAGCTGATACACTTTATTTTGCACCACTGAACTGTGGTGAAAACCGATTTCATTACAATCCTCCACTGAAAATGTATGAGAAAAGAAAATCTCTTTTTTTTCCACTCCCGAAGAATGAGCAAATGAGCAGAATATGGAGTTTAACTACTTTCACACCTTTACTCTTGAGAAAAACGTTAAGATGTTCCTAATGTTCACAACATGGACTACTTAGAGAGTATCAAGAACAGGAAGATGTCAACACTTCACATACTAGGGTTTTCTTTTTTGAAAATAAGACTTACGTATTACTACTTACCTGCATTTTCAGTTTCTGCTTGTACAAATAGCTGTGGCTGTTGCACCAGGGTTCCCAGCCACAAAAGCCATTAATCAGCACTCTGAAAACATTAGTCAAATTACTGGAAGACATAAACTGCCAGGTGCTGAGGCACACGGAAGGTAAGGAGGAGAAAGCATCTGAGCTCTAACTGCAGCTATTGATGGTATTAGGATGATCCACAGCTCTCCTAGCTACAGCATTACAGCTGGACCTAAGAGTAGCCATTCCAGGCCCTAAGATTTAGGGTATAAATGATCCCAAATTACTGTACACCAGAGATCAACTGCCACCAAAGCTGTAATTAAATTACAAACTGTAATTAAATTATATGGGAAGGACCTGGAAGAAGATAAGCAAAACCAAAACACAACTTTTGATTCCTGAAATCTAGCAGCACCTCTTTTGTATGACATGGCCAAAATTAAGTCTGCTTCTGAGGCTCAGTTTATGCCCTAACTTATCAACCCTTAAGATCTGACAATCTTTAAACCTATCAAAAGTCAAGGAGGCTACAGTCAACAAACATGAAAGGTTAGTTTAATCCAGCTTCTTTGACTTCACACTGAAAAGGTCTAGGAGCTTTCACAGAGTTGCTTGCAGGTGGGTGGCAATTAAGAGGCCATAGGTTATCGCCTTTTAGCTCATACTTGGTGCCTCACGGGCCAATGCTCCAGGTTAGCTGTCCAAGAGTCATTCAGGTTTACTTAAAGTAGTGGCAGTAGAAATTGTCCCATTTGATGCTGATGTAGATTGGGACAGGAGTGGGCACATGGGACCAGGTAGCTGAGAGGACTGAACATCCACCAGCTTTGACTCCTTCCTTCATCGTAGTCAACAAGGTTGTTAAATCACTCAAGGTGCTTTCACAGTCAATCTCTTTCTGCCCCATAGCTTCTGTTTTCTGCCTACCATATGAGATGGAGTGAGATTATCTACCTGTTTGATTTTTAGATAACGGCATAAGCACAAATTAGAGAGAAATTTGAAGAGCTCCTACTGCATTCTTCCAGGAACAATATTGCTACTATCAGCAAAGCAAGGGTTTGAATACATGGAAGTGGAGAGTAACACCACGAGACACAGAACTGACTCAGTTTTGGAATCAATTTTTTTTGAATCAGGTTTTTGTAATAAATTTTTGGAAGGACAGGTAAAGAATGGCATGAAAAAAATATTTAACTATGCAAAGAACTGTGATTTGAAACAGTCAAGTGTTTCCATGTACCCAGGAAATAAACAAAAAAACGCAGAGCTGAAAAAGGAAATACTTCCGGTGGTGGGTTGCAGTTCTTTATTTCTGATTCATTTGTATATATATGCATACAATGATATTAGATATCCTTGTATAGCTTAATCTCTAATTTAGTCAGCATTGATCTTTTAACAAAAAAAAAAAAATTGCAACTATTAATCTTACTCGATCTGAGCACTCTGATACACAGTAGAAAAAATCCGTATATAAAAGATTATATCTGTGCAATTATACGTACTATATTCCTCTTTCAACAAACTACTGATTTATTAATATTGATACATTATTAGTAGTATAATATAGAATTGCCATATCATAACATTAAAAAACTTTTCAAAATATATTAAGCAAAGTTAACCACACCTTGATCTTGCAATCATTTTTGCACCATCACGCAGATGCCCCATTTTGTTTTAATGTGACATTTGGCTTAAACATAGTCCTTCTGTCTCAGGCTGCAACTGTTAGTCCACCCACATTAACCATATTAATTCATGTATAGCTTTGCTGTTTAGTAATTTCACGCAAAGCCTTTAGAATTAAACTCACCTCTGAGCTGATATCCACCAGTAAGAACGCAAATCTCTTATACCCCACTTAGGTCTCAAACAGTGCATAAAGATTTGTGCCAAACCTCTGCTTTGTGGTGAACTTCTCTTTTAGCGAACACTTCTCACCCATAGAGTAATGCAAGTCATCTGGCTCATTCTAGGTGGCTTAAACTACAGGTCCTACAGAAGATGTGACTTCATGCTACTAAATGGTTTTAATAGTTTAGATCTAGGTGAAGATTAAATAGCATCTCAAAGTTAATACAAATATTAATCTGTACATAAAACATTATCCCCAATATACTAAGTGACAGCACTTTTATAAGGCAGACATAAACCAAGATTCAAATATCTGAGAAAAGATGGACACTACCAGATCCTAATTTAGGGCAAGGTTATAGAGCAGTAACAATGATCAGCAGGATTAGGCCCATCCTCTGTGAAAATTAACAGGAACTGATGGAACGATGTGATACAGCAGACTAGCTAGTACGACAGAGATACCGCGCACCACCTGTCAGTTCAGACCAAGGACTGCAGAGGTGCAGATGCTTCGGTTTTGATGCTGGCAGGTAAGAAAGCATTTGGCAAGACGGATGCCCGCTTCCTTGCCTGCAGACTACCTTGCAAATACAAGATACAAATTGGCAGAGATAGAAATGTGCAAACCACAAAGTAAAAATATCAATCTTTTAAATGAAGGACAAAATACAATTTTCACTCTCAGCTTACATCCTACTGAAAAATCAAGGCTCGTGCCTTTTGCTTAAACTTTATTCCCCAGAAAAACTTGTCTTCTCTTTCGTTAATAATTCTGGACTGGAAGCAGGACTGGAGTTAGTGCATACGTAAAAAGACGGTGCGAATTATCTTGAACTGTTCTGTCTAAGGACTTTTCTCAGACAAAGCAGAGAATCCACAGATGTAATTCTAGGGCCTATGAGAATCTCGTGAAGATAAGAACAGTATTTCAGAGAGTGCGTAACACTATTACTTCTGTTAGGACATCCCAAAAGGCAAGTGAGTCAGTAGGTTTGGAAAGTACATGTGTGTGTTCATTAGGGGAAGAGAAAGCATCAGTAATATTCTTAACTCTTGTCTTTTTAAAGCAGACAATTAATTTGCACTCTCATGCGCAAGAATGGTCTGAGAGACTGCAGTTATTTTCCAGTGAATATGAGGACTTACTGCAGTGTCTTTTGTGCCAGTACACGACTGCAGCAAACAAGAAATGCTTAGGGTTTTTGTCCTTTTCATGTTTTTACTGCTGTGTTCTATGACACAGGCAATAAACCACATTGTAATACTTTTTTTTTTTGTATTCGATACACTTTGAATAATACTTTGACATCTATTCCTAACAAAGGAGTGCGACTCCCAACTGTACATTTATACATTTAACCTTCAGTTGTTAGTAGAAAATACTAATTATTTGTTCCATGTTCATAGCATTAATAACCTTTACAATTGGAGTTAGGATGCTATTTGAAGACTCATAACTTAAAAAAAAAAAAGTTCTGGAAAAACAGATGTAGAAAACAACAACAACTAATTAATGCTCCACAGCTTTTAGAATATAGGACAATGATTTACAGGATTAGCTGCTTCTATAAAAACTATCCCTAAAATAAAGACACTAAACTAAATTATTAAAATAAAATTAATTTCAGTTACTCATTTGTCCTCTGGGAAGTCCGTTTCATAAATAATTATTTTTTTTTTAGTACATCAGTCCTTTCTGTGACTGAATTAAGAAGTCATTAGGGTTAAATGAACATGGAAAGACTCTTCGGACAGCAAGAAACAGTCAAATTCAAGAAAGTCCTGCATCATTTCTAGAATTATTTTTAAACAATTAAGTTGCTGCTGCTCTGTGACACAACCAAGCTAAGATTTATTGTAACAATAACTATTCTGTTCAGCTATGCATAAACATTAATATGCTGAAGACAAAGACAAAACAAAAATCCACATCCTCATTGACTTGTTCATGAGGCACGCTGTTAGTAGAATGGTATCGTTTCAAACAGAAATTGCACACAGACATAGAAACCAATGCTACACAATACAGCATTCCTAATGAAAACTCTATTTCTGAAAACAACACAAATAACTAGACCCAAAATTCTGCTGTTTCCATGGCAACAGGACTGGCCCTTCTGGTCTTCTTGAATTGTTGAATGACACTGAAAAATCGTAAACAAAACAAAATCAACCCAAATTGCCTATTGCACACCATGGTCATGGGTGTCTGGTTGACGAAAATCCAAGTAAAACCTCTTCTTCAAATGCCTGGCAGCGACGCTTTTTATTTCAGGGTCATGTCAATGCTATATGTTAAAGACAAAAATACAAACAAAAAAGAACAACAACAAAAAAAGAAATCAGTCGTATGAAACACATGGCTAGTCACTTCCCCAATCCTGAGCACTCGCAAAGTGTTAGAATCCTCATCTCTCATTTACTTAAATGCATTGGTATCAAATATACACATTCTACCTACTATATAGGGAAAATATACACCTTAATAAGATCTGTTACTGTTTTATTGAAATTAATAACTACATTCCCAGCAATACCAATTTGAAGTAGACACCAGATGTGGAAGGATCCACTGGTGGAATGATGTGACAGTATGGCAAGATATGCGTGCCCCTAAAAATGTTTCTAAGAGTACGGTTTTGCCATTTAGTGCGAAGCATATGTCATCAAATACTTTAGAAACATTCTTCAGAATACAAAGTTGTCATCATAAACATTCATCAAAATATAATTTTCCTGACAGAATACATAACTATTTAAAGCATCCACAATATTTATGATCTGTTACGGAACACATAGGGTTCTGTCACTGTGAATTATTTCATAATGATTTTTTTTTTTTAAAGTCATGAGGAAGTGCGAGAAGTTCAAGAAAATAGAACACAAGAGAGCATGACAATAGACAAAAGCCTTTGGAATATATATCAAAAAGACAACAGAAGCAAACTAAGAGCTGGGCAGACTCCAGACAGGTTTCAGCAGAAAGCATACAGAAGAAAAATCTGTGTAAAACTGCTGTTATTGTGGAGACATTAACATGGGAAATCCTATTTCTTGAAGAAACAACAGCAGAAATGAATGATGTGACCACAGGAAAATTGTTGCCGCTTCTGAAGACAGATTAGTATTTATGCAATGAAAATAAATAGCGGGAATTACCATGAATTTGGCCTCAACTGTATTTATTTAAGCTAAATATAAATTCTCTTCTCATATTGCTTTTTGCTACACAGCTTCTCTTTCGAGAAAAAGAAAACTCTTCAAGACACAAAAAGATCAAAAATCATAAATAGTCCTTAACATGGTTTTTTTTGTGTGTTCTCATACTTTAAAAAAACAGTTCTCATATTACTTGTTACAGAACAACCAGTGTCTGAGAAACAAAAAAACGATGCTGAGATTTTATGCCAGCTGCTCTACGAATCAGGAATTTAGCTTATGGTTCTAACATGTGTATCAGGTACGATACTGTGACAGTTGACGAGAGTACAATTTTATTTTAAAAAAGTGAGAAGCTCCATTTTATCTATACATCTGTTTGCTACATGTAGTTCTAATTATTTGCCTGCTTATTAATACTCCTTTTATTGATGGAATCTTTTAATGAGGAGTCAAGTTTACTATCAGACATTTCCTGAATAATATTCCAGTGTGAGACACTAGCGTATTCCTACATACCAGTCAGATAAGTAGGGACAGCAAAGTCCCCAGTCACTCCTCCCCTGCACACACTGACCAGGAATACACACACTGCTGCAATGGCTAGTCCTCCTGACATGCTATTCTAGCAATGAACTGTTGGTGCTTGTGTGGCACACTGCAGCTACAAACACCCTCACTGATGCACAGTAAGGGCAGCGCAGGGTGCTCCATTCGCATGCTTCAGTTATGGTATCAGAAGGAGGAACAGCAGGGCAGAGGGCTGACACATTCCCATTTCCAAAGGAACCAGTTCAGCTTTGAAAGGAAGAGACATAAAGATACTGGAGATTTAATCGGGGAAATAACTATGAACGAAGCTGAGAAGCACAAAATGCAAAGAGAAGGAACACACCAAGAGCACGACCCAGAAACCGAAATAAAATGTAAGACTTTTTAATCTCTGAACGAGAATGGCAAGTTTTTCACATAACTTAATCTGAATATCCTCAGGCTAAGAATTCTATCTGTCTCTGCTTGGAAATTGTTGAGGACACTTTAAACATATCTGCAATGCAAATATAATAAATCCTAACTTCAGTGCTTTTTCTGCAAGCATATGTTGAATCAAGTTCCTGAAAATAACTATAAAAGTGTTTAGGTCTCCAAAAAGCTTTATGGAGTCTACCCAGCCTCAGTTCCTAAGCAGCATGGTTGTAAAATAATGTTAAAATGTAATGACAGTATTAGGGATAAATTCTTACTCCTGCTCCACTGAAGTCATTTCTGGATCATTTGAAAGGCAGCTAGTTCTGGGTACAAGGAAAAAGAGGTAGTAGTAAACATTTCTTCTGTGTTTATTTCTTTCTCTTTTTAAATATGACATCTTCGATGGCACAAACACACAAATGTTACTAAGGAAAGTAGTGAGCTTAGTGCCTGCAACACAAATTAGTTTTAGTAATAAATTTTTAAGCTATTTCTTTAAGTTGGGAAAGGGAAATACACTACAGCGACTTCATACATCCAACAATAACAATAATCAGTGACGCCTCATATGAATATTTAGTTCCCCTTTCACTTGCTGTGCTGCAGCCTGCACTCTTTTGAATGAACGACGTAACAAGAAAGCCGCTTTCTTCTACAGAGTTTTCACTGTCATACACTACAATGCATTTAAAAATGTTTGAATGGAAGGAATAGATGTTGCATTTCAAGGCTGAGTGGGCCTCTTTTCTTTTGTTTAACAAAATATTCAGGTGGTCACAGATAACTAGTTATGTGAATTTTTTGCTTCCAAGGCAGTGTAACTGCTAGAATCAAAAAAGTGGCCAGTGTTTTGGATATTTCTCTGCGGTCATTTTAAAGGCTAATCTCAGGGGAACTGAAGGAAAACGTGTACTGAAAAAGATGAGCCTTTAGAAAAAATACAACAAAGAAGAAGCAGTAAGATCAAAATTCTGAAGTGAACAAGCTAAAGGAAGAAGACTGAAAAGAAGCTTCAAAATCTCAAAATCTTTGGTTGCAAAAACCTCAGGGAAAATGTCATACTAGAATCAAAAGACACAGCTCCCTTCTCCAGAATTTTGTGTACAACACACACATTAAAAAAGTGCACTGGATACATTCTAAGGTCTGCTCAGTGAGTCAAGGATTGTGTCCTTCCAGTTAAGGATTTCTGTGGTACTTTACACTATACTGCCTCAGTATGTTGAAGTCAAAGCACAGAGTTAAGAGTTTAAAGTATCTGATCATCAGATGACACTGATTTATTAAGCGACCATAGACAATACGATATTATCAAGTATTAATCCACCGTCCTATCCAACAAACACTGGAAAGACAAGAAAAGTTGCCTACCTACCTTAACTGAGAATGAGGTACAACAGCTATTCTTTACTTAGTAAAGTGTAAAAAATAATTTTTAGAAAGAACTACTTCCTAAAAACTTTATGAATCATCTGACATAATCGGTGAAGGGAAGAAAATGTTTAATGAACCATTTTAAAGGAGTAAAGAAGTGGCTTCAGTCCTCCCTATGACTACAGAAAAAATCACAAAAAAATAGCAAAAATGTTTTTTACAGTGTAAGGATATGATTTTTCCTTACCAAAACCCAACAGTACAAAAGCAGGCTGCTTATAGTGAGAGGGGAAGTCAATTCACAAATGTGGCAGCTTCCATAGTAATTGAAACTATGAGCTGATTGCTGTACCAAACACATAATGTACTACTGCATTCAATCTATTCCTGTGAAACAAGTAAATATAACAACAGCATCCAGCTGAAAGCTATCTTACTTAGCTGTTTCTGAAGTTTCCCTCAGCTCTTCATCCAGTCTGCGTGAGTAAAAGTTATTGATATAAAGAAACAAAGAAGCAAGCAGAGCATAAGAGAAAAGCAGTGCAATAGCAAAGCAAAGTACAAATGTAGTACATGCTTCTAAAACAGGCACCCAGTATTACGCATTGACTCTAAAGGTCCTCAGTTCGGTATGACACCATTTATCCTTGCACTTAACCCACCTTTCATTTGTAACACTTTATTTGGCTCATTTGGAGGCAGAAACGTAAAAGCAGCAGTGATCTGAGGCATGCCCAGTGGACAGAGCTGAAAGCATTCCATTGCTCTATCAGATCGTATTAAACTAGCTGCAGCCTGGGCCAAGTCAAGGACGTTTACAGTTGAGTAAGTTTTATTTGCAAGGGAGGCTGATCTCAACAGCTTGAAGGGGAAAGTAAGATTCCACATCATTGCAAGCCCTCATTCAGCTGTTGAGGTCGCCCACAGGTGAAAGGCTGTCACACAGATTCACTCCATTATTAGCAGCAGCATGGGCTAGAAAGCAAGTTTTACCTCATTCTTCTCTTAATACACTTCTCTTCATCATACCTTACAACATAAGAGTGGGTGAAGGAAGAGAAAAGATGTACAAGTTCATACGATACAACGGGCACACTTCAGTAAAAACCACCAAACCACCACACAACCCAAATCCTGGCATAATCCTATGTACTTTTTACAGGTGGGATTCCTCATGACCATAGATGGCATTTCCGTTCTTGCCAGTGGAGCGATTATAGAGTTCAAAGCTGAATTTTTTTTATTTGCTACAGGAATCTTTCTCAACTTGCAGCAGAAATGAAGCTATCAGCTGAACACTACTCTTCTCCCTGGAGCATGGGAATAACCACTCACAATGCGCTCAGTGCACACATCCACTACATGTTTGTATCACAACATCCTAAAAATGCTTGCCACCCATGGGCACGCTTGTCACCTTTTGATATTTTATTCAGCAAAATCATGACCTCTCATCTGGCTGCTGATGGCATGAAGTAGGCCGTTCCCTAAAATATCTTAAGCTCTAAGTCCTAAAGTTTCTTTGGTACTCATACTGTGATCATTTCACCTTTGGTCCGAGAGGTGGTCACTTTCCAAACAGTTTTTAGTCTACAGGGAAGAAAAGATGTGTGTAACACTGATGTGTGTACACAGCAAGCAAGCAGAGAGAGACACACACTGAAGTATCAGGTTAAGGTCTGTATCAAAGGAAACTACGAGAAATTAAAATGTTTACAGGAATAAAAAGAGGAAGGGAGGGAAGGCACAAGGAATGGAAGGAAGATAAAAATTTAGGGATGTCAAAACTTTCTGGACATCTCTTTATCAGGTGGCCAACGACATCTGTGCTCCGCATTCCTAGCATCACTCCACCTCTAAAGAAGTTGCAGCAGCAAGTAAATTCAACTGACATTCCCTATCATCCCTGATTTAATGACTGTAATTTATTCTTTTTACAAGTGCCAATGCAAGAATTGAGCTTCCCTCTTGCTCCCTGGAATTATACCACAAGTATCAGAGCAACCACTAGCTTGCTGAAGAAAATTATGCTGCTTTCACAGCTACTGTGAGGCAGGTGTGAAAACTCCTGTCTGGGTTGAAGAGATCTATGACGGCTCCAAAAGAAGTGTTCTTCATACCTAGTCACTGACAAACCATAAGGAAAATACAAACATACTTGTGTATTTACCCATCAAAATACCTTATAGAACAGAATGTTCACCTGTTCAAAACCTAGGACATCTGATAAAAAGAATAATTTTTTTAAAAAAGCATTCCTGAATGGCATATCTTTTTAATAATGACCCACATGAAAACCACGATTGATTTCCAAGGCTTTCAGTCTTGGTACACCATTTCAGTCTGCTGTTTTCAGGTTTGAAAAAAACCCAGTTGAGGTGAGCAATTCAAATTAACTTCCTACAATTTTTAATAGATATCTTTCCTCTAGAAACACCTACATTAAAAAACCTTTACACATAAGAAGCAGAACTTGAGATACTGTCTTTCAGTGGTTCTGGGTTAAACCATGAAAATCAGCAATATAAGGAATGGTGAACCTATGGACTTTCAGTGGTTTTCTACTGAGCAGGCTATCTTTGAATTATTATTTCAGTTCAAAGCTCTGTGTGACTAAAACTTAAAACCACTTTTACTTAAATGGTGGTATAGCATAGGTAATACCTCTGGAAGGGTTAAGATTTTTTCCTATTTTCTTTCTGGGTTGCAATTAACAAGTGATCAGCCTGTTCCAATTCAGATTATACAGCCATAGGACTGATGATGGGACTCTCAGCCTGAAAGTTTTTCTTGATTTTACCAGCAGTATCATTTGGTCCAGTCCAAAACCTTCCTCCTCCTATAAACATTGGTTCCCCTAGAAGTATGTGTTTACTGTGTTTTGTGCTTCCACCACATAGTGTTTTCCTGCTTAGGAGTTTGACATATAAGCATTTACAACTGTATCAGGAAGGGGCTTCCTTACAGATTCTTAAACACTATTATTAGTTTGTGGAAATAGTTTCTATTAGAACATGCACGTGCTTACTGTACATCACTTACTTGACAATACTGTCTGGTATGTGCACGTATTCCATTGGAATAATCTCACGAAGCTCCGCCAATGTGTTGACGTACTGTATCTTACTGCTGAACTTTGAGCTGAAACAGAAACAAGATGTTAATTGACTTTCCCCCCCAAATCTTTTATGACGTATTAAAAAAAAAAAAAAGAGAAGGCATGTACTTAATGTATTAAATAATTAAACATTTTATTATTAATATGTCAATTACAGAGCTCAGCTGATCAGGAGCACATCTGAGTTCTAGTAAGGCTGAAATCAAGTCCAGACCTTTTGCTGTTCCTTGCTTAGGCTGAATCACAGTATTTAGGACAACATTATAAATTCTAATGCTCATATACTAGGCAATGTGATTAGTTTTACAGTTCGAAGGAGATGTATTAAAATTCTGAAAAGAATCAAATCCCCTACAGCATACTTACATGAAAAAAGAGATGGGAAGCATTCACTTCACAGGGTCACGATGAATTAACATCAAGTGATCATGATGAATTAGCATTTACATTTGACACTGATTCTCTATCAAACATAACAAAAGCAAACTTCCTCATCTGTTTAGATGAGTACAGATCTGATTGTTTCTGTGCACATCTATTCTTACTGCAGGGCCTTCTTATGAGGAAATACCTCTCTTGTTTATTTCAGCTGTGCTATATGATCATTTATTGTGTTTGAGAAATGATCACTTGGAAAAAAGCTAAATTATTCAGCAAACACACTTAAAAAAAAAGGCTATTCACTTGTCTAACCTGAATTATTTGATAGGTAGCAGCTCTCATTTGGCTCATAAAGCAATCTTCCAAATTTAGCTCTGCTTGTATTTAGACGGTCTTTTAACATCAGTGATAGTGAGGAATGCACATTGACCATAAATGTTCTTAAGTGTAGGCCACGAAAAACAGAACATATTCTTCCTATTTACTGCTGATTTGGGGGTATGACCAGACAACATGAAGCCTCTGAAACAGCTCTGAGCAGAAGGTTAAGGCCCCTCCCCTTACCATACCTATCCTCCTAATAAGGTAAAGTGAGACACCTGAAACCAGGACACATGAAGGCACTGTGAATAGTTGTTTAAGCTCATGCATTTTAATTTGTGTCAGCACCAGATTAGCATCAATAGGCAGACATACTGGAGCAGGCCAATGGTCACATTTTAAGACACATGAATTCACTCACAATTGTCCAGTCAAAGCCATGATAACATACAGACAATTCTTCACATTTTCTCCAAAATGTAAATCATAGTCTGCATCATCTGAACAGTGAGCTGAAGTAACTTAGCAAGCTGCAAGCCAATCAGAAGCTTCTAAAGGCAGGGGTGAGGGGAATTAAAAAAAATCCTCTCAAGGGTTAATTTTTCCACTTGAGGATTCTGCTGGGTCTATTAATTCCACCACAGTGATCGATTTCTAAGAAATTGCTTCATCTGGGAGTCTGTGTACAAGCATCCCAAATACATGACCAAATAAGAAGTCCTTGTTTCTTCCAGACTTTAGGGGAGACGTGCTGCCAATAGTGGTAGTGGTAAACTTCCTTTATTTAAATGTTTCCATCAAATGCCAAGTACCTTTCACAGACACTTCTTTTATTAGAAATCTAATTTCATACCTAGCACAGCTAAGATCTCCTCTAGTGTGAATATCTGGTCCATAAAGAATATCCAGGATCTATCTTTGCAAGCATTAGTTCTTTCATCCTGTGTATTCTGACCACTGCTCAGTGTTTGCCAGTCAAGTCCCAGACTCTACTGAATGACCTTGCCAGTTTTTGAGATGGAATCGACTGTAGCACACGCTCAGTGACTTTACTGTCCCTTGCCATTCTGTTGTCTTGCAGTTTCTTGATTTTTACTGTTTTGTCCTGCATCTCAGCTGAAATAGAATTAAGTTGCTCATGTTTAGCTATCTCATTGAAATCTCTGCTTGCCTTGAGACCAATTCATTTATTACTCTGAAATTCCCACCATGCATGTCAGTGGTTTGGTGAACAGCTTGGGACTAGCAAACGAAGCTGCAGCCATCGGCCTTCAACCTAATCAAGTTTCTATCTCCTTCCATTGCTTGTTATTGAATTGACTCTCTCTTTTCATGCCTCCTGCAGTTTTTCATTCAGCTTTTTCATAGTGTTCTTCAGTCCTCGGTGAGGGTTCAAATATCTTACGCCATCCTCCACAAAAGTCACACTGGCCATGTGTCCTGCCCACCTTTTATCAGCTCCCATTTGCATTTCACTTTCTTCTTGCAGAGAGGCTCAATGTGCTTGGCTGAAATGAAGAGTTTTAACTGGTCTCTGTTGTGTTTACTTTTGTACTGCTAATTTGCTTTGCCAAACTATCTAGAGCATATCTTCTCCTGTTTGGCAATGCAAAACTTCTAGTCACTTCTGCTCAGTATGGTCATTCTGAATAAATGACGAATGAACTGAAACAGATCTGGCATATTTGCTTTTTTAAAATGTTACTGCCTACCATTCCTCTGGGAGTAAAACAGGATGCCAACAGAATCTCAGGCACCAAAGGCAACTCAGTGGATCCACATAATTACTGATGATAATTCCAAGTACTGTTTCCCTGTTACTCGGGTACTTTTAATTGTCACTTTCTCCTTGGTATTAAAGACACTACATTTGAAAGAAGAAGGTCCATTACGACACTCTACCTGTCACACTCTGACAGTGATGGAAGAACTCATGTGCTTCTCCATCCCAATGCCACCCTGTCAGGACAGAGCACCCTGTGACAGAGACCTCCAGTGTCCTCATCTGCAGGCTGGGGCAGACCTCTCTGAGGTCTGTCATAACGTATGTCATTCACTGGGCGGCTTCTGTAGACAGTGCTTCTTCTCTTGCCTGAAGCAACTCGTTCTCACACTTCTCAGTCCGCTCTCCCTGATCTCAAGGATTTCAACTGCATGCTTGCCCATCTTCTTCAACAAATTGTGAGGTCTTCAGTGTCTGTAACATTTCTTTGCTTTTTTACTAATCAAGCCATTATTTTTGGCAGCACTAAATCTTTTTTTGAACCAGAACTCCTATGCATTCAAACAGCTCAGGGTGCTGGCAGTCCTCTTGCATGAGCAGCAACTCATTTTTTTTAAACGTAGAATTGTAGCTTAATCTTGTCCTGTAGGATTTTTTTTAATGACATGATTATCATTACAGGCAGACTCCTTTTCTGTATGCCTTTTAGCTGGGCTTAGAACAAAGACAATTCTAAGGGACTGAGTTCCCAGTTCTGCATACACATACAGGTTTACGATGCCGTGCCTGTGATGCCTGCAACTAGATACTCATATAAACCACAGGGTTTTTTCCACTCGCTTTAGGAAAGTCATCTTCAACTGTCAAAATCCCAACATGAATTGTAAAATGAGTACTCTTCAGTGAAAGATTAACAGCCGTGTTTGATGATTTAGGGTGTTTCTGTATTCTTAGGGACATACAAAATCACTGGTATTTACTACATACCTTATAAAAGGTCGTGTCACAGCCAGAATTGTCCTGATAAACCATGATGGATGAACAATTATAAATGATTTCAAATTCTTCCGTAACCTAAGTTAAAAAAGAAATGGCTTCTTAAAAAAAAAGAAACAGCCTACAAAGCACACAGAAAGATCATACATGGTGAACACTGTCATACAAGGGGAATAACAGAAATTGAGAGTGTTTAAAATAATGGCTACGGATAAGAAAGGGAAATACTACTCACCGTCGATCAATCATCTCGTAACATTTTTTCATCCAACCCAGTCCAGGCATCCTCCTTCTTGGTGTTGCTCCATTCAAGTAGATAATCATATAATCTTCAGCTACCATCAGCTCTAAGGTACTGATTACATAGCTGATAAAAGTACAGAAGTAAGTGAACACATAATTTACATTATTCACTTTAACTCAAACTAAACCAGTCTACTAGGAATAAATCATGGCAGACTAAGCAATTTATGACAAGACAGTGTTTTCTTTTCCTTTTTTAAACCAAAGCAAACGTTTAGCACTGGTCACCATGCTACCTGTAGATGTATAACTAGAAAACCACAATCTTACCTGCATCTTCAGAAATATGTGGTCTCCTAACAAAGACACAGTTTCATAGCGAGTTTTCAAATCTCACAAGTGACTTGGATTTTTCTTAAAAGGGCATTGCATCATGGTATTTTGCAAGGGAGAGTGTAGCAGGACCACGTGAAGTTCCAGGAACTTCTGAAATTAAGTGCTGAGAAACATCTCTTATTTGTCATGTTTGTTCAATGCAAAAATCATAGGGGTCCAGAAAAGATATTTGTCTATAATTCTTGTGATCCTCCAAAAACTGCTACTGAGTCTGTGACTGCCAACTACAAACACTTTGAACCACAAGGCTAATGAAACATGTCCATCAACCCGCCTTCTGATGGGACAGAGCACTCCATGGCATCACTTCATTTTGTGAGCAAAACACTGGAAATACTAATGAAATTCCTCAGCTTGGCAATGATCATTCAGACAGAAGAGTGCTCTTGGGGCCAAACTCACCCTACACAGAACAGCACAGTACTCAGTCAAATGAAAGGGTTGCTTTAAATTCTTGTACGGGACTACATATACAGATACTTTGCTCTGTAGTCCCTACCTCACCTGGGAGTTGTTCACCACAGGAATGTTCAAATTGTTCTCTCTACTATCCAGCCCCAAGGCATGTCTATGTAAAAACTACAGTAAAAAGTCACACCTTAAAAATCTGAATGCCTGAGTGCAATCACTACAAAATGCAGCTCTATCTCTGAGCATAATGGCCCCTTTCACAGGTGTAGGGGAATGACTCATGGTCTAATCTGACTATTAAATTCCTTAAGGTGCAGTTTCTTTAAAAGAATACAAGGAAATCTAGTTCTCACCACAGAGAGTGGTATTTTACCTCCACATAAAGGAGGCAGCCAATAACTGACCAGTTCCATGCATTTGATATATCCTATCTAAATCACTACTCACTCAGTGCTTTTCACTGCTCTTTCTCACTTTGCAGGTGTGCATTCCCTGCTTTTGCTCGACTTTTGCAATGGCTCATGTCTACCAGTGAAATATCGAAGCAAGGGATTGTATGGACATTCTGATGCAAAAAGTTTAAATTTAACTGAACCTATTGACTATTTTAGTTAGGAATGAACTTGGGAAATTAGCCCTTCCCAAAGGGCATAACATCTATTGATTTAAAAGCATTTAGACACTGAAACAGACAGAAAAGTGTGTATAAGTACTTCTCAAAACACTATAAGCCTTTCAGTTCTAGAAACAGAGACAGTCTGAAAAATGTTTCTGTTTGCCGAGGTGCAAAAGGAATTGTGAATATTACAAGTAATCAGTTATAAGAACAATCATGCACACTTCTCATCAGGAATAAGAGAAGTATTGTGACAAAAAGGAATCTCAGTTAGTTTTTTCAGTCAGATCTCACTTATCTCATGTACTTTCACTCAACAGCTCTTATTCACTGTGTCTTGATTTAGCCCATTTGCCATTTTAGGGATGCTGACCTCTCTTGCAAACCTTACCTAACTGGAAATTTCTTCTTATTAGGTAATTTTGTTATTATTTGAAAAGAGGGACAGAATTTTTCTCATTAACAAGAACAGTTCACTCACTCTGAAAGCAAAAAGTGCTGGTTTTGATTTTTGAAGTGTAGTTTTTCAAGTTGTGATTCTTTTAAAAATGGTTTAATCTCTAGACTGTATCAGGCAGCCACAAGTGAAAAGAATTTTGTGTGGGTCTGCATCATCTGGAAGAAGTGCTGTAGAATGTGCTGTCTCAAGAGTTTTGGCTTAAACCCAGCTCTCCAAAGACAGTTTCACAGGATCAGTCAAGGTAACAAATAGGAACAAGGTAATTGGAAGTGTGAAGGGAATCCAGAAGCAAAAATGACGGCAAAACTCAGGAACAACTGAGGACAGTTGTTAACTGGAAGCTAGAGGTGGCTTATACACCACCAGTGCACAATTATCTATCAGAAACATGCTGTATAAAAAATGAGAAAAGATTTAGCAATTTGCAGGTGTCTCAAAACCGCTATATACTTCAATAGTCAAGAATTCACAAAAATTTAAGTATATCAGTTATTGGATATGTCATAAGCTGTCATACTCCCTTCTACTTCAATGTAATTAATAGGCTTACAACTGCAAGAAAGGGGTGATCTAAGTTTCCCTTTTCTTGTTGTCTTACAGAGAACCAACAGTCTACAATCCTTAAAATAAGCTGAAGGTTGACAGCTAACCTGGAGTCTCTTTTATACGACTACCCCAGAAAAAGACGTGAGTTATTGACTTCGGCAATACCCTCAAGTGATGTGGAAAAGTCTCTTAAGACTTGAAAAGGCTTTCTTTGCAAAGTCCACTTACCACCAGATCTATCTACGAACAAGGGTCTTGGGTGAAGTCAAAGAACAACTATTTACTGTCAGTCACAGTTACTCTCCGCTTTGTTCCCTAGCTATCAAGTTAAAATCACTGTAGTAATGCCCCGCCCCCGCCCC
>Ga0065711_1028949_pt1 | contig 38367 bp, 23 predicted proteins | sample Hoacrofraction12_FD_59098 | JGI IMG/M metagenome (GOLD analysis project Ga0065711, IMG submission 59098) | Hoatzin crop microbial communities from Cojedes, Venezuela - Epithelial fraction 12 v2 (version 2) | ecosystem: Host-associated > Birds > Digestive system > Esophagus > Crop | place...
CTTGTGGTGTTTTATGGTCTGGGTGAGGACTGTCCAGCCCTCCAGCAGCTTTCACCCGTTAGTAACTGCCAGATTACCCTTAAGTACCCTTAAAACATCCTCTGGAGAAACCTCCTCTTCCAGCAAGATCTGGTCTGTTTATAAGAGATCTGACACATTTGTACTCTCGAATGAAAACTGAGCTTGTTAAACAGACCAGGTCTGAGTGTCTTCTCAATCAGTCGGTTTCTGCAGCTATAAAACAGGAACGAGAGAACAAGGACCAACAGTTCTTTGAAAGCAAAGTCACTTTTCTGCCAGACTCTGTCTCTGAGTTGCAGGACCTGTGTGCTTCCCCTGTCAGCATCTTCCAGCTTCTTGGTCAGCCACTGAAAATACATTTAAAACAAAAAGACAACTCCTCCTCTCTGTTAGATTTGCTAAGCGGGTCATTGAGTGATACAGAAGCTGAATTAAAGGACGGATGCTGGTTTTAAAAGCTGCAAAATGCTGCAGCTGTTAAAAACATTTGTGGTTTTGCGTGCTGAAGGAGGGAGGATCCAATTTTTCCGGATAGAGCATGATGCTGACTGGTGTCAAAGCAAAAGTTATGTGCAGCGCTGTCCAACATGATGATGTGCTCAGCTCCCCATACACCAGTCCCACTGAGCACTGGCTGACGCATCTTCCTCTAATACCACCGGTCATGACCATTGCTAGAAGTAGGATTTGGACTGGAACAGTATCCATAAATTCCACAGGACTAACTGCTTGTCTTGGTTTGGCTGCATCCCTGCAGGGCTGATTCCACAGTCTGGTTCCTCCAGACTTGGTGCAGAGCTGCGAGCTCAACTTCCAGTGAAGTAACACAAGCTCCCCTGCTAGGGTGGGGCAAGCACATATTTTTTAGATGATAGCTAAGCAAATGCAATCTTCTGGTAATTCATAAAACAGGGACAGTGCAAGAAGTCCTGAAATTCTTTCCTTCTGGCAGAGATAATGGATAGCATCATGCTGTGCAACTTTATACGACAAACCACGCCTCAGCTCAGCTTCCTTATGGGAACAGTTTTTAAGGATGATATGGGAAACTCCCGTCTGCTAGCAGCCAGTGGAGGACACTGGGGCTCAGCATCTTTTCCACATAAGGTCCATAAGAGCAGACATGTGCCTGTCTAGCTGCACATTAGTTCTCCTCCCTGGGCAGAAACTTGGTTCTCCAGCACACAAAGGCAAGTACGTGCCTGAGGGCACAAACAGCTCCTTCCTGCTACACTGACAATGCAAATCAGGTGGAGGCAAGTCCAATCAGTCCCACCAGCATTTTCCTGTTCCTCACACATCCACCACTTAGCGAGACCAGAGGTTTCACAGAATCATAGAATCATGAAACCACTGAATGATTTGGGTTGGAAGGCACCTTAAAGCTCATCTTGTTCCATCCCCCTGCAGGGAGCAGGGACGTCTTCCACCAGACCAGGTTGCTCAAAACCCCATCCAACCTGGCCTTGAACACTGTCAGGGAGGGGGCAGCCACAGCTTCTCTGGGCAACCTGTGCCAGGGCCTCACCACTCTCATAGTGAAGAATTCCTTCCCTATATCTAATCTGAATCTCCCCTCTTTCAGTCTAAAGCCATTACCCCTTGTCCTATCACTCCATGCCCTTGCAAAAAGTCCCTCTCCAGCTCTCTTGCAGGTCCCTTCAGGTACTGGAAGCCCACAATATGGTCCTCCCGGAGCCTGCTCATCTCCAGGCTGAACAGCCCCAGCTCTGTTAGCTTTTCCTCACAGCAGAGAGGTTCCAGCCCTTGGATCATTTCTGTGGCCTCCTCTGGCCCTGCTCCAACAGGTCCATGTCTTCTCTTTGCTTCCAAAAAGGGAAAGTCTTAGTTTTACTCATTACTTCCTAGATATGAGCAGATGTGGGAAACTTTTCACATCACCTCCTTTCCAGCATGGACAATGTCACGTGTTCATCTTGGAGAGAATATAAGGATCATAAACAATCATATCCCACACTATAAGACCATCCTTTCCTCTGGCCAGTATGAATGGGATGATTAAAGCCCCTGTGGCCACTATCTGCAAGACAAAGGGGTTGTTTTCGCCACATAATATTGGTTTCCTCACATATGATGATTGCAATATACTGCATTTGCATCCTGCTGCCCAAGCAAACTCCTCTGCTAGGGGAGTTTTGCCACCTCAGTCCCGCTGCTGTAGTGAACACACTGGAGCCTGCAACGATCGATGCAGCCGCAGACAGCGCAGGTGGCATTAGGCAACATGTACTGCAGACCTTTCAAAGAGAGCAGAGTGTCTCGAGCCCAGGATGAACTGATCAAGTTACACATTTGCAAAGCAGGATTTGAGAGGGGTGCATCTGATTGAAAAAGAAGATTTTAGATTCATCCTGGATGTAGTGGGTCCATCAGACTAGCTTGGCTAATGCATGTGAATTTTCCGTAGCCATTGGCTCACAAGGGAAGAAGGGGCGATGATTCTATCTCAGCTTTTTCCACTGATCACCCCAAACTTTCTGCAGAAACAAAGTTTTCCACAGGGGTAGATTTCAGTGCAAATCCAAAGACGAGGTTTTGAATCCCTACCTGCTGATCCCACAGTAGACCCTCCTAGCTCCTCAGAGCTTATTTGCTCAGGAGCAGAGCCAGCAACGGCGAGACCTTTCCTGCTTGCCATTTGCTTTCAGCCACAACACTCTCTGGTGGGGCAGCAACATCTCACTTATGAGGCTACGGGGGTTTGTAGCTCAGAAGAGGGGCTGGGTGCCCTGAAGAGGTGTGAAGGTGGTTCATGGGCTGCCTTCTGAATCATATCCTCAGCTGACCGTGTTCTCCCCATGTATCCTTCTTGCAGCCCCAAGCAAACCTGCTCAGCCCATCATCTCAACACAGATTGCAGTTCTGGGGTTGCCACAGTTGCACCTTCCTCATCAGCAGATTATCAGTGCCTCGCTGAGCATGTTGGCACGTCTGGAGACAGGCAGAACAAAGCTGCTCTGCCAAGATCCAGCAGCTTTTGGGCAACCCTAACCCAAAAGCCACACACACAGTGATGTGCCATAGCATGAGAGCAAAATATCAGGAGCATGATCAAGCTGTAGTGCCCCAGTCCCACCTCTGAGCTGGTCCTTCTTGTGTCCAGAGAATTTGGCATGGGAAGAGTGACTTCATCGCTATCTCAACACACTACTTAGGTACACCCAGAGTCACTAATCAAGGTCTAATTCAGGAGAGCAGGGTACAAGTTTTCTTTCTGGTATCATTTCATCTCTTCATGCTCTGGTTTGCTTTCAGTCAAATGGGGAATGAATCATCCTTCCCTCTTCCACTGGAGGACTGCAAGGAATTAATAAGGACATAAGTAGGATATGTCAAAACTTTCAGCTGAAAATCCTCTCCCACAGCTCCTGTAGAGCTGCACCCCCTGCTCTGCAGACATATGATGGAGAGATGCATCACTGTGAAGAAACTGAGATATCAGGCCCCCAGCATGAGGTGCCATTGGAAATCCTTCTCTTGAGGGCTCAGATAGCTTCTCCTGGAGGAGAATACCAGCTCCACTCAGTTACACAACTCCTGCTACCTAATGCTTCAGAGATTTGAAAGCCCCCACACACTTCCCCCTTCTCGGGTCTCAGATCGTGTGTGTTGCTGAGGGCCCCTCCAGTGCCTCATTAGGTTGCCTTTATTAAGGCTTGACGTACAATGAGGCACTTTGTAGTGAAGTGACGGAGGGCAGCCAGTTCGTGTGGGACTCTTTGTCTCAGGTTTTGTAAGAGCTGGTATTGTGAAAGCATTCGACATGCCCACCAACACAAATATAAAGGCAATTTAATGACATATTACTTTTAATTGGGAGAGAGGAGGGGGAAAATAAAGAAGAAAGCGCCTGGCTGAATTGGTGCCAGAGGACCCAGGTGGGAATTTATTGTAGAGGCTCCTGAGTCTGCCAATCACCCATAGCAACGTATTGTGTAGGGACCCAGCATCCACCGCAGAGGTGATTAAAGGTCCAGAGACGAAGGCAGGAGAGTGGTTGAATGGGTTGGGGCGGGAATAACAACTCCAGGTGGGCTCTAATTCACACAAGAAGCTTTTAGGGGAAATCTGTAGCACATCAGAGCATGTTATGTAGGGGTAGAGATTTTGATGTTCCCTCGGTGAATGCTTGGTCTGCAAAAAGTATTAAGCACCTACCTCTGAAATGTACGTCTCTTCCAACTATAGAAAACTGAGCAGCACAAAATCACCACTGGTCTTATGTTGGCCAACACATAAGGAGCCAAAAGTTGTGAATTCTGCTTTTGACTTCAGCTGTGCACTGGGTATAGTGGAAGTTGAAGGCTCAAGATGGGGAACGTTGGATATAATTTTGAAAATCCAGTTGGATGCTTGGAATCCCCTCTTCCAGTCGTAAAACTTGCGGTCCTGCAGGTGACTGAGCAACTTGGTGGCCTCCCAGAGGCAGAGCAGCAGGCAGAGGAGACTTGTCTCATAATATGCAAAAAAGATCACAGCCTTCTTCCAAGGCAGCTCTTGTGCTGATGGTGATTTTTGTGGGATAGGAGGTGGTGGTATAGGGAGATTCCCAGGAAAGCAAACATGTCACTCTCCAGTGCTTCTTGAAACAAAGGTAGCTGGTAGGTGTGAAATGAATTTTATTTGTCTCAAAGGAAATGTGAAGCATATTTCACTAGGCAAAGGGAAAAAAAATTATTTAATGCCTGCTTCCCCACCCTACCCTTTAAAAAAGAAAAGTTTCCTGTGACTTTTTATTTCAAGCCTGGGACGGGAAAAATCTTTAAAACCATCTTGCTGGGAGGTCCTGATGAAACAGGGCTGTCACAGAAGGCAGCCAGTTGCCCTTCTGATTTGAAATCCAGATAATTAGCTCTGAAGCACGGCGCTTCAGATCTGAGCAGGGCGCGAAGCTGCCGAATTTGATATTTCCAGGCCTGACAGCCCATGCGTTAAAAAAGAAATGAGCTCCATCGCAGTGAGGGAGCAGCAGGCTTAATGAGGCACCCTGGGGCAGTTTGGCAGAGTCAGGAAAAAGACTGCCTTGATGGCAAGGCCCTCCTCTCCCGGCCTCCTAATGGGAGCCTGGGATGCAGAGCCGTGCTAATGGAGGGGTAGTTCCTCTTTCCGAGGCCCCTGCAGGGATTCACGAAGGCTGGAAGCAGATGGCAGCACCAAGAAGGAGAGGAAGCTGTTCTCCTGAAGAAACACGACTGCAGAGCCAGGGCACCGTCTTGAAGCAGCACCTTCTTCCTGGCATCCCAGGGCTTTGAGCTTCAAGAGGATGAGATGTCACAGTTTTTTGGGGAGGCAAAGCTAGGCACAGATGTTGTCCTTGTTTCTTGTGCTGGGCTTGGGGTAGCATCAGCTTCATTTGGAGGCTCTTCTCTGAAGCTATGTGGATGTGGTAACAGACCTGCGGCAAACCCTAGACCAAGCCACAAACTGTGTTAAACCGTGCCTGGAATCAGGACAAAACCTGCATTAAGAGGTGTCAACACACTTAGCAGGTTGTTCTGTCTCCTGTAAGGTCAGCAGGGCACAGCCACCATTAAGGGAACTCAACACAAGACAAAGGCTCATGGGGACAACCCCTGGGTGTAGGACATCTACCCACAGAGAAAGGATGAGGGAGTGAGTTTTTCTAAGATACAAATGGGAATCAGACTAGAAATCAGTCATCTGAGTTCTATCTGAGGTCCAAATTTCTCCAGGATAGAATTTATCACACCTGGAACAACAAATTATTTTTCACAAAGACGGTTGCAACGTCACTGCTGAACTTCAGAGGCTAGTATTCAAGCTCAGATAACAGCTTAGCCACTGGCAAGCCCAACTTCTTCAGTTATGGTCCAACGCCTGATAGAGAGGTTCTCCAGATGATTCATCAGTAAAAGTGGTTTCACTACAGCAACACCTATCAATTTCCTAACTGCAGCACAGATCAGGAAGCTATTGCTGTCTTTAATTGCTCAGCTGTAGCATCCTATAGTTCACTGAGGTCTCCAATCCCTCCCTGGAGAGCAGGAGAGCCCAGGAGAGCTCTGTGCTGCTGTAGTCGACGTGCTGTATCCAAGGCAAGGATAGGAAAACAGTCCTGAGCGTGTCCAAACTGCAGTGCAATTCAAACTAGGACAGCGTGGCAGGTAGCATCCTCCTTGATCTCTTACGTACGAGATCTCTTACATGGCTGTTTCTTATTTCAAACACTCGCTAAATTTGTGCAAGGGATCTTGCTGCCAGGCATGGGAGAAACGTCCCCATTGGGACCATGCCTCACACTTGCAAAACAAGTCACAACCATATACCGTCATTTTTACCCCTTAGCTCTGAAGCAAGACATAAAACAAGGGAAGAGGATAGGGTGTTTATTGTAAAAGTCACTACAACAGAGGCCATCAAGGAGTGATTTTCACTTCAGTGCCTTGCTGGAGAAAGTTCAAAGAAAGGGCTTAACCAAAAGAGACAGGAAGACAATTTTATTCAGGTAATCTAACGTTATGCTTCAGAGAGCATAAGAAGTTTACATGGGAGGGTGAGAAAGACGTTTTTCACATGGTTGAGGGTGTTGCACAGCTCACCGGCTGCATCCTGGGAAGAGTCTCGTCTTCCCAATGTGCAGTTGCTGTCTGAGAAGACAGGATTAACTAGAACAATGGTCTGACTGGACCACTGGACTGTAAGAATTGGCTTTGTCTGAGTACCCTTTCTCTTCCCTTGCCTCTGCCTTGAACACACACATCAAGACAGATCACAGTGCTCTGCCCCACCAAACTGGGAGGTGTGTTGCTGCTTGCGTTAGTGGATAGGGCATGTAAAAGCAAATGTCCGAAGTGCTGGGCCTCGCTTCACTTGGGTGTTTGTGCTGCTGTGAAACAGTCGTGACACTTAGCACAGCTACTGAACTAGACAAGAGGTAGCAGGGCAGGCCCTATCTCAAACAGCAATGAAAGGCACCCATGTGTTGATACTTCAGTGTGAACTCAGCCTGCCATCTTCGGGCCAGGATTTTTATTAAAAAAAAAAAGGTACACTTCAGATTTCACAGCGCATCTGGTGCAGTCGTATTCCTTTGGTCAGCAATGGTCTTTCACGGCTCTGCCTTGGCTTTTGCTATGGAGAAGCTCCTAGATGTCAGGCCAGGAAAACATTAAGAATTTTCTTAAGACCCCTTGATTTCAATCATGTACAACTGGTCTGCACTCTCCTTTAAGGTGTTGTCCTTTCTCTGCCATCGATTCCAATTAAAAACTATTGCTGTGGTGTCCTGTCACCCCCATTATCTGGTTTTTAATGTGTCCTGCCCTGTTCCCAGGTTGATCCTTCTAGAAGCAATAATCTGTGTAGGCGGCATTGATGTGGGATAAATATTGCCTGAAAGACTTCAAGGCTGAGCTTAAGCAAGATTTGTAGGGAGGGAACGTACCTTTTATTATGCCAACTGCTTTAGCTTGAAAATATCAAAGAAGTTCCCAGGCACATCAAATATTTGACCTGATGGTGGATGCAAACTGAGCCACCAGTGTCACATTGCAGCAACAGAGGCCAATACTGAGCTATCCCAGGGCACATAAACAAGAAAGACCTGAAACAACACAGGAAATTATCACAGATTTTAAGAACTGGGTAGACCAGAGACAGTCGATCTCCATTTTCCAAGTAATTCCAGTGTGATTCGGACGTCACCTCCCTCCCAGTACTCTCTATTCCCATATTTCCCAATGCAACCCTGGTATAAATCCATAGCATGGAAGAAGCCCTGACCCCAGGCTCTCATCTGAGGAGGTTGCTTTACAAAGCGTGTGCTGTGCTGAAACTGTACTGGGAAGATGTGAAGAAGAAAAGGAAAAGTACAGTTGGCTACAGCTCCTGCTACAAATTAAGACTGGATGAACAATGAACATAAGGCTGTCTGGATTGTCCTCACATTGTCCAGAAAAAGAAGGAAGATTTGGAAATAGGAGAAGGAAGGAAGAGGGGCTGGTGGACCCAGAGCACCCTCCGCTTTTCTTGCAGGAACTCTGCACTGATAAGAAGCTCTGGCTGAGAACACAGGAACAGAAGGAGTTACAACACCAGAGGACCTTTCTAGTCCCGTTTTTTAATGTTTCTCCAAAGATAACCAGTAGGCTAAAATACTGAGTCTTCAAGGCACAGCTGTGACAAGTTCCTGATCCAAAAGTCCCACATCTTATCTCTTCACCTAGTAAAGGCATGTGGAGATTCAATGATTTTCTGCAATCTGTTACTCTTTACTTATAGTGTCTTGGGCTGTGGTGGGAAGAGTCCTGACTTCACATAGTCATTTGGCTTAAACAGTTGAAAACTTCTCATTGTATCACTCTGTTTTGGATAACACATGAATATCCAAACGATCTCCTAAATCTTACACCCCCACAACAACCAGTCACCAAGTAACCCTATCTAAGCAGTTCACCTCCCACAACAGCCAAGGCTTAGGAGCACCTCTGCCTGCCCTTGCTCTCTGCAACCCACTTGCCACATGGTTTTGCATGGCTGGCACATCCTGGAGACCAGACTCCACCCAGTAACAGATCAGCAGCAATTAAGCAGTGCTCATCGATCTGGTCCTAAGTGGACCTCCTTTGAACTGAACAGGAGCTATGCTGGATCTTGCCTCTTTCCAATTCTGGGGCTAATTATTACCAGCTAAACAGCACCAGGCTTTCCCTTTTTCTCTTTGCCATGCTTGTTAGCATTGTTTCTTGCAGCAGCTTTTCATCTCAATGGAGGCAATTGTTGGCTGGTTGACATTTTAATTCTTTCCAGCTGCATCTGAACAAAATGACACAAATTCAGTGCAAGGGCTTGGGGAAGAGGGGGAAGGAAACCCCCAGCTCCCACAGTCTGTCCCACAGGATGGGTTTTGTGTTCGGTGCAGCAGATGCTCAGAGGATGCTGCAGAGAAAGGTTTTGATGCCACTCTGACAGCATGGTCCGGTCCTGGGGATGCTGTGTTGCACCAACACTACCTCGCCCGACCTGTTCCCCTTAAAGTTGTGTCGGGGAGACTTAGAGGCAAAGGATTTGCAAGGTTCGCCAACAGAAAAATGGCACACATTTTCCTTTACTTAGGGAAAGTTTCCCAAGGCAATTTGCTGCAGTGGGTCCATACCTTGATTGAAGGACCCCTCCATCCAAGTAAGTGAGGTTGAATGAGCTCCTGGCCACCGTATGAAAGGTCTGCAGCTGTACTATGCTGGTTAAAGACAGATAAACAGAACAGACTGGCAAGCTGTGGGTCTCCTTAGGGCTACATAGCAATCCCAGCCATGAACTAAGACCTCTCTGGGTAAGATACTGCATGAATACAGAATAGAAAGCCTGCTTATACCCCTAAAGGTATTAAGAAGATTAAAGAGGTATATTAAAACTAATGTACATAAATATTGCTTTTTTAGGTCTTCGGATGCTTTAGACATAACCAAGTTGCATGTTTCAGAAGCTAAGCCCTTTAGCCTAAGCTAGGCCAAAAAAGACATGTCAAAAGAAAAATTAAAGGCAGAAAGTCTTTGCAGCTAGTATTAACCACAGGGAACAAGATCAGACTGGTTCAGCAAACCACAGGGCAAGACAATTAGATTGATGCAGGATTAAGCCTGCCCTGAAACCAGAAGATGAAATTTGAGATGTTTGTTTGCCAGATTTGTGTTACGGCAGCCTCATATTTGTGAGCAGGGATAGAAAAGGGTTTGGCCTTTCAGAAGTTCCTCATTCTATCACCATGCTCGTGGTCACACCATGGCTCCCAGCTTCAAGGCAATAGGAGCCTTGTCTCCTTGCTTGCTGCTCAGACACATTCCCATCACAGTGGCCTTTCCTTTCACACTTAGGAAGGATACATTTTTGACACTCAGCTAGTTTCTTTGTGTCACACTTGGACAGATTTTCCAAGGTCTTGCAATAACTAATATTCATATTGCTTGGTTGTTGTTTCCCATCAAGCATTTCAAAGCCCAGCTCCTGGCTGAGAGCAAAGAGTTTGTACTATGGTCTGAAGGTACAGCTATGGTTATCACCAGAACTAGTATGAGGCTACCTGGCTCACACACCAGTAGCACTGTAACTGCATCAACTGGATGGTCCTACTTCCCCAGGAGCTTCCCATTTCAGCACACAGCAGGAGACAGGAGCTGGTGCAGGAGGTGATAAGGAACTGGAGATGAGGTGGAGTGCAAGGGACCGCAGGGAAATCAGATTCAGGAGATGAAGAAAGAAGGTGGAAGAGAAGTGACAGACAGAAACACAAACCCCAGTGATCTGATTGTCATCACCTGAAACACCTGTGCTTCGTCTATCCCAGCTTCCAAAAAGGTAGCACCACTGGCTCTGAAGAACCCACCCCAACATTTGACAACAGCCCACAGTGTCTACACGGCTAATGGAATTACTCAAGGTCATGCTACAGCCTGGGACAACTCAGAGACAGTCCTGAAAGGCAATTTGGATCTTAGCAGGGCCAAATCAATTTCTGAAGGCACCTATTTCTCTTCTCTGACTACAGAATCATAGAGCTATAGAATCATTTATGTCATTAAAGACCCTTAAGATCGTCGGGTTCAATCATTACCCTCACACTACCAAGTATACCACTAAATGACATCCCCTGAGTGCCACGTCTACATGTGTTTTTAAACACCTCCAGAAAGAGTCCAGCATGTCTGAGGTGCCAATCCACGTGCCTCAGGAATTCAAGCTGCTTTCAGTGGCAGAAGAAATAGGTCAGGGAGGACCATGCCAGTGAAGGAGAAGTGAAGATGTTTTCCAAAAAAGTCTCAGTGCTAAATTTTCCAGCTGACTCAGAAACTAATATGAACAGCAGATTCCCACTTGGAAAAACCACTCCTGTGCCTTTCTTCCTCACATGCCGTGGGGTGCAAGCCCCTTTTTTCTGGGTGATAAGGGCTTCTTTCAGGTGGTGGAGTTGGTGACTCTAACACCAAGAACAAACAATGTGATTCTGGCAGGTTTTCCAAGCACCCATCCTAACATCCGAGTAAACGCCTTTGGGACATGCTGAACTGAGAATCGAGCAGTGAGAAGGGAGAAAAGGCTTGCTGTTTGCAGCCTTTGCCATGACTTTCTTTTTCTTTAAAGATGTATTTGAACAGCTTTCAGCAGGGGTCTGGAGCTATGGGTGCTGCCAGGCTTTCATTCTGCCGTGCAGCTTCCAGTGTCTCCGCAAATCCATGCAGAGATAAAATACTTGCAACCAAACTTGAGCTCCAGAGCACGCACTTGTTTATTGCATTACATATTTATTATATATTATATTTATTGCATTATTCTGCATCTCTCTATATCCTCATGGCTCTAACTTTGAAAGCAAGAGGCACAGAAAGGAGCAGAGGGTGAAGGAGATAACAAGCATTTCCTGATTTATAAAGGGCTGTTTGTTTGGGGTTTTATTCTTGCAGGAAGGATCTCTGTCCAGTAAATCAAATTCCTTGGGGGATTTAAGGAACGTGACACTATCCCTCTGTTATTTCACTTGGAGGCCTAGCACCTCAGGCTGTGGTTTCTTGATACATTTCCTTTTGGAGCAACATCAGCTTAAACAATTGCCTCTCAGTCCTTGTCCCTTACACCCTCCCAAGTGTTTGTGCCTGCCATATCATGGTGTAGTGCCGCAAAGCTGTGGCTGAGTAGGGTAGGATAAAAAGAATCAGGGAAGCAACTGTTTTGGCTATGTTGCTTTTAAGCTGGATCCATTCCCCAGACCAGCTCTCAGCAGAGCAGCTGTGCTGGCAGGGAAGAAGGGATGGTATGCAGCAGCCTGACGGCAGGAACGAGAGACGGCAGAGGGAGGGAGAGCAGAAAAGCCATCAAAGACAACGTACCTTCAAGCTAAATACTCAATTAGTGTCTTTTCATGCAGCTGTTCCATGAGAAAAGGATGGTGAATCACAGGTTCTGCATCCTCCCCAGCACGCAGCCATGCCTGGAGCATCTGCAGTATCAATGCAGAGCTCTTCCCCAGCTTAGAGACCCAGAAGGAGATGAGGGAGGACCAGAGTGCTCTGAGATTGACACAGGAAGCAAGTTTGGAAAGACTCAGCTCAAGACCTGTGTGTCTTTAAGCCACAGCTGTGCACTTCCAGGTCCTGGCTCTAAGTAAGTTTTTGCAATAATGCATATGGAAAGAGGAATAGGCTGAACACTGTAAGGCCTCTGGAAATGTTTCCAAGCTCCCAAAGTCAGTGTAGAAATAGTCATGGCTATTCAAACAATTCGGTAAAGTGGAGATAAATGGATGGTAGGAGCTGCAGGGGAGAAGGCTCTCACCTTGCTACCGAGAGTTTCTGTGAAGGGCACCAAAGAAGCAGGAGATAGGACAGAGTGAAAAATAATGGCACACAGCAAGCACATGGGCAGTTCTGATTTAGGTGCTAAGATGAATGAGGTAGCATTGGAGCTATGTGAGGAGAGGAAGGACTTTCTTGCTGTCTGTCTTTCCGTGAAGAGCAGAAAGGGCAGGAGGGGGAAGGGAGCACGGCTTTGCAGCATGCTAATGAGGCAGAGGTGATGCTGCTTGATGTAGAGCTGAATGTGCTTAAGGTACCCTCCAGGGATGATTACTCAAAGTGACTTTCAGAAAACGCCACTGGGACACTCCCAGCTCTGCAAGGAGTACACAGCGCAATACATCTTCACATGGCGAGATTGACACACGGATGATGAATGCCAACAGTGCGGGAATTCTCTATAAGAGGAGAGAGGTAATTAACTTTGGAAACAAGGATTGGGGCTGAATGCACGTGGGCACATTTTGTTGCAGGGCTGGATTCAAAAGGAGCTCAGTGAGATGAGTGTGCAACACTCGTGGAGATGTCTTCCCCTTAAGTGTGAGCTGGGGGTGGCTGACTGTCCCAAAGCCTGCCATGTGGTGCAGATTCTACATTCACTTCTTGTGAAGTTCCCAAAGTCCCATTTCTGACCCCAAGTAATGAAGTGTGGAGAGGGGTGTTGGTCGTTAACTCCAAGCTCGAGCCCTGAAGTTACAAAGGACTCAAAGGGGAGGGAGGCTTAGCATGGCAAGGGAGAAACCACTGTGCATCTACTGATGGAACCGCATCTGTGCCTTCCTATGATCCTACCATGAGAGTGTGTTTTGCAAGTTCATCTCCCTAATTAATACTCACAAACATAGAGGAAGGGAAAATATGTAACGCCCTTCCACTTTAACAGCAGGCCACCCAGACAAGCTGGTTGTCTGGTGGATGCCCCAAGCTGTCTTGCATATTTAGGCATAGCTAAGGGTGCCAGCATGAAGTCGGTGTTTTTGTTAGGATGAGGGAAACCCCCTCCAGCCTTTAGCACACCTTATCAACAGCTGTAATTTGTTTTTGAGACATTGCTTCAGCTGCAACACTACCTGTACTCTAAACTGAAACCATTTTGCTTCCAAGTCCAGTTTGTTATGCTAAGCAACAGCAGTATCCACATACTTACTGGGAGGTCCTTCACAAAACACAAGAATTTATCCCAATAAGTACCACCTCAGAAAAAGAAACACGTTGTTCCCATTAAACCCCAAGGAGTGTGCTTCGCTGTGATGCAATATCATGGGGAGAGAAAACAAAGGGATACTGGGCAAAACCATAACAAATTTCATTTCAGGGTTCATGTTTTAACATCGTGTAAGTCAAAAATGCCTTCATTGTTTTTAGTCTATTTTGGCACCATCATCTTCCTTTGCCTTCTGTTTTCAACCCAATATGATTTTGATGCTGAAGCTACAAATAAGTACCAACACTGGGCTTTATTAGTGAAAGGTGATTACACCTTTGCTCAGGGGATGCTGTTGCCTGTTCAGGATTCCTGGCTGGCTGCAGCAGCAGCCCTGACATTCATGGTGGTGGGTGGACGTGAAGGAAGACACTGCTCCCATCCTAACTAGCTAAGATTAATGCCTATCATAAAAGCCCTATTCAGCACATCTATTTTCAAGCCAGCTCATGTTCCTGCTCTGAACTGCCTTCTGAAGAGGTCTCTCTCTTTTTCTTTCCACTGGCTATACCTTCGGTGACTGTGCTTGTGACCTGAGGTCTTGAAGTAGACAGCAGAAAGGTTCCTGGGGAAGATTTGGTCTTTTGGTACCTGCAGGACTCAGAGGCAGCTGCTTGGCTAACACACCTGGAGACGACTTCTTATTTTCTGCAATCTCTGTTGGTTATTTGAATAGGTGCCAGGGTATGATTCATATCACCTAAGTTTACACGTTTAAAAAAGATCAGCATTTAGTCTAAGTATTCTCTCTACAGGCAAGGGAAAGAGATTTCCAGAGGGTAATTCAGCCAACTCACTTGGGACACGTACATTAGGGTAGTTTGGATCAATCTGCACAAGTGCCTTTCTCTTTCCACCCACTAGAAAAGCAGTCTTGGACCTTTTGAGTCGTGGCTTCCAGATGACAAAGATATTTTCCATTCCAGTATTGCACATTTCCACAGATATCTGTTTCCTGTGAGTGCTTGGAAAGCTATTAATTACATTACCTTTCAGTCTAGCTCTCCTTTCCGATTATTCTGTGCACAAATGTAGATAGGCGCTTTTTTAAATGATAAGGTCAGAAAAGGAAAGACTTTCAGGAAACAGCAGGAGTGTCAGTTTAGAAACATGAAAAAGATAATAGAGTTTGATGGTTTGGAACAATGCTGCAGTTAAACTTCTGGTTTTGTCAGCTTTCTGTTGTGTAGTTCATCATTTAGAATTCATTAAGAAGTTATTTGCCTTTAGAGTCAGAGTGACCAAGCTACACTAAAGGTCCAAGGTTGTAATCCTGAATCTTAACTAGATCAAATCCCTCTCTGGAGGTTGAAGAAGTTTACAGCAGTCTGAAAAGGGTCCTAGCTCAGATACTGCAGATATAAAACCAGGACAGGTAGGATAAATTTTGGCCCAGCTGGCTAGATTATCTCAAAAGCATTTGACGTAAACCCACCGGAAGAAGATGTTAAGAAATGTGGCTGAGTTTGAAAGCTCTGGATTGGTCTGCAAAGTGATATCTCCCCTCACTATCATTTAACGAAATTAATAACTGCAGGGTGTGGATGCAGTCAAGGTCTACAGAGCTGTCAGCAGAACATCCCAGCAGTGACAGAAAGCCAAATTCCATCCTGACAGCTTGGTATTCCGGGGGGAGTTCATCTCAGATGCATGAAGCTGGGATTTCAGACTTCAAAGCACGACTCTCCTGAAAAAAACTGAGCAGGAAGTGATTCACTTAGGCTCATCCATCTCTGGATGTCTGCCCTTGAGGGGATGAAAGCAGAATTCTCTGTTAGCTTGGATTATTCTGGTCTGAACTTGGAGTCACTCCAGTGACATCAACATTACTGGTGTAAAAGAGATGAGGCTCTGGTCAGATCATCATAGTTTCTCAAAAGGAACCACTTGCATTACCATGGTGGTGAGAAAATGAGACCCATCTCCTTAAGAGAGTCCCTATCTGTCGTGACTTCTAATTTCAACACCACAATCAATGCAAGTTCAACACAGTCCCCTCACTCCTCCTCTTCATGAAGAGCTAAAGCCCACTACATGCTCTACACCATGCAGCAGGGATACCTCCACCCTTTTTGTCACCCTCACCCATGGACCTCCACCCTGGATCCTGCACCATGAAGCTCTTTAGTTGTCCACTCCTTACTCATTTCAGCCACTTGCATGGCTGGTTCTGAGCTGTGGATATTTCTCAGTTCCTGGAAGATGTCCGAGACCTCCCACTTTCAGACTACCCAAGATCAAACCAACAGCTTCCAAAGCTGCAAAACCCATATACTTGATTTTGAGCTAAATAGTAAGCTTTTCCAGGCTTCCCTGTACAACACTTACCCTCTATGGATAAGCAGGCATGTACTACACAGAGCAAGGACTCACCATGCCCTTGGAAGCAGGAGAGAACAAGGACCACACACATCTTCCATTGAACCCTGCGGCATCCAGGTATGAAAGGGACAGGGCAGGGCTTTCCATGTGGCCAGCATTGAATGGATGGAGCTGGTAAAGCCGGGTTTCACTGGGGCAGGCGCTTGCTGGCAGCAGCCACTTTTGTTTACCAAGTTCCTTGTAACCGTGTGAATTAGAGACTGGATCATTAGCTTCACAATGAACCAGAATACTGATTTATTTAATGAATGTAAATGGTCTTTTGCTAGCTAATTAAATTAGGGAAATGAGAACTGTTGGTAATAAAATGGATAGGAAGGAGGGAAAAAGCTTCTGTAGTCCAGTGACAGCTGTAATATAAGTCTTTCCATGTCCACGCCCCTCTGTAAAAGCTTTAAATCAAGTTTCTGTCCTTGAGGGCAGGCTTTTACTACATGATCTGTGGTCAGCCACAGATTACTGGAGGTCTGTAAAGGTCCTGAACCAAGACAGACTAGTCTTCTCTTTCTAGTTACACCTGTGTGCATCCAGACTAAGCTGAGTGGTCTCCTTGAGTTCCTATCAGGGTAAATACAATCATTTGCATAATTAGTGCAACGAGCTATTTGCAGTCATTTCCACTCTCATCTGCCGGGAGTCAGTCGCTCAGTGCTTTGGAAACTCCCCGCATTGAGAACTCTCCTGTTCCAGACCACCTGCTTATGAATATACACCATGGACCTTCAGTGGTCAGCGCCCAATAAGCCCAGTCCAGACATTATAATACTGAAGCCAGCGACAAAAAAATTGCCTTCACACAAAGGCTTACACAGACCGTCCCAAGCCATGCATTTTGGGACTGTAGAAGACCCAGCACCATAGCAAGCGTGGATTATGGGTCTGTTGTAACAGAGCCAGAGTTATGAGCTCTCATGCTTTGGGACAACACTATGGAGGACCTCAGGGTGTCAAAGACACCAAAATCCCTCTCACTAAACAATATATGCCAAAATTTTAGCTTCACAATTAATTCCTTACTCCACAGACATTTCTCGTCATAAGAACCCCTTCTCTCTCACCTTAGGAACCCCTTCTCCCACCTAACACAGCCGCAGCAACAGGAGACTCCTTCAGGTATCACAATGGCCAAATGCTGGGTAATAAATCTTAACAATTCCTTTCAGATGAGGTATGGGTATGCTTAAGATAATAGAGCTCATAGAGGAACAGCATTTATTTTCTGACAAAGACAATAACTAAAAGCCAAAGTGCCTTTTGACAGGTTTATAATCCACTCATGTATCGCCACCCTTGTAGGTCATACATTAGTTGAGTCGTGTATTACTCAAGGCTCCTCTTAATAAGCAACTTAAAGACTTTTAACAGTCTTTTTGTAGACTATTAGGAAGTAAAACAATAACAGAAATATCACAAAACACTGTCTATCAAGAGCACCTACACACAGATTGTTATTCTCTGGAAAGAAATAAAATATCAGACTTCAAGCTTCAGGGAAATCTCTTCCATCAATTAAACCATGTAAATGACCAAGGTCTTCAAAGTAAATCAAACTAGCATAAATAGCTCATCACAAAAGGTGCCCAGAGGTTATGGAGGAAGTCACCACGTCTATAGCTATTATTAATAGGAATAAGTCTGCAGACATTTAGGTCTGTGCTTGAATTTTCAGGGCTATATATCTACATGGGAAGCGATAATTGGAAAGTGGTGATGATTAATATGCCTGATTAATTGCACTATCAGAAGACAGGCAATGCAATTACAGAGTCTTTCAGGCATGCATGATCCTACACTCCATCACCAACTGAATATAACAAATACAAACAGAATTTATCAAATGGAATGGGAAAACCGAATTTAAGTAAATGCATGCAAAATGTCAAAGACACCTCCATTCTGGATCCCTCTCACTAACAGCAAGAGAAGCATAAAATGAAAAAGCTGAAGGAGATAAATGGCGCACCCCAAACAAAATCAAAAGAATCTCCCAGCACAGGCTCTTACGGCTCCCTTTGCTCTGCAGCCAGTGTGGGGGGAATACAAAGCAGTAAAGCCACCTTTGGGGTGTTCCAGGACAGGCTGAAAAGTGCTTGAGAACGTTGCCACTGGCCATGACTAACTCAGGACTCCATCTGTTCCCAAAGCCAGCTTTGCAAAGACCTTTGGGCTGTGGTTGACCTTGTTCAGTAAGCCAACGCTGCAATTTATTACTGCTGAAAAGGGGTTGCTTCCCTTTCCTCTCTCATGCTTCCCATCTACCTCGCACCTCACCAGCCTGTCACTTGGCATCAACCATGTTCCCTCAGCTGGGAATTTTCTAAAGCCGTAGGAGGGGAATGGGAAGCCCAGGAAAGGGAATAGCAGCCAGGGACAGGGTGAGAGCTGCTGAAGCCAGTTTTATCTCCATGATAAGTGCCTTTGGAGCTACAGTTCAGACAAGGGAATGGGAACAGAGGGGGTCTTACAAGTGGACTAGGGGCTTCTTAGCCCCTCTGTAGGTCCACCTCTGCATGATCTGTGGGGTGGTCACAGCAAAACAGAGAACAAAGCCAAAACCTCTTAGCAGTGTGGAGAAAGTCTTCAGAGGAAGCCCTTTCTGGTGAGACAAATCAACGCAACAGATCGGTGGCTTGATGGGAACTGCTGCCTCCTGCTTTGGCAGAAGCTTGGGGTGCCTTTTTCTGCTCCAGTGCACAACACTTTGCTCCCTATTAATCCATGATGCCTTTCCCCCTCCCCTCTTCACTGGAGACAGACCCTGACCCTGCAAACACAATGCTTTCCAAGAACATTACAACATTTAACAAGTTTTTAATTTTTTTTTTTTTATTTTTTTGGCCCTTAGGGTTTATTCAGAGGACTGATGTACGTATTCTAGTGTTGTGGTCACGAGCAGTGGCAGCAGCTCTCAGCTGAGTGCTGGTACTTCTTTTTTGTGTGTTATTTTTTTCACAGCAGGAGTTGAGTGCCAGCTCACAACCCTAATTTAAAAAGAGAGAGAGAAAATGAGAAAGCACTCCTCAATTTCTCCACTTTCCCTGAGAGCCCATTTGCAAAGGAATATTTCCACTGTCAGTACAATCTGATGGCTCTCCCCACACAGGGAGTTGTTTACTGCAAGTTCACGCAACATGTTGATTTTTTCACTTGGAAACCACCCTATTGTGGAGCCGAGAAACCACAGAAGTGGAGCTCAGAAGCCACAGAAATGGACCCAGGAACAGGAAAATCACCATCAGAGTGATATGATTGCAGCAAGGACGCAGCATGGTGCAGCGTGCTTGAAATATATAGGGTATCTAGTGTGGGACCAAATCACAACAGCTGCTTTCTCCTCTCCTTTGAGAGGCATAAATTGCACAAGGCACCTCAGGAGGAACTCAATCTGAAAGCCCTTAGGGGTCATTTATATTTGCTTCCACATATGTATGTTCTCATAAAGAGAGATGAACTCCAGAGTACAGGTCTGGATTGCGGTACAATACAGTTTTCAGCATAAAAACAGGGAATTTGGGAATTTGGAGCAGTCAGTACCTGTGAAAACTAACTGTGGCTGTTAAATGTTATGGGTGGGACTCAGCACAAGCTCTAAATTACCTTCCTGATTTGGGTATGTTTATGTAAAAAAATGGTCAGCAGGAAGGGTTATATGAGCTGCTGTTGGGGTCAGCCCATGACGCTGAAGCAGAAAGGGACATACTCAGATCCCACCATTCCAACCACCCAACTAGGTTTGCTGTCACTTTGGCATCAAAGGCCAAGAATGTGAGGACAGACTCAGACCTGCTGCCACATGACTGGTTCCTCTCCAGCCACAAGTGATGTCCCTCAAACTGTCTGATGGTAGCTGGACTGAAGGCAATACATTGTGCTCTAGAGGTGTCAGTGGATATAGTGTAGAGTGGTAGGTGGAGCTCCTTGGGCAGCAGCATGCCCAGGGCACCTGAAAAGCTTTGTCCCTGCTGCTTGCATATCTGCCAGGATCCTGGGAAGTCAGGCATGCCACTACCAGCCAAGCATTTCCGTCATCACCAACAACTTTCTCAACAACCTTTGCTGCTGAGAGAAGACCAGGAGGCTACAGCTCCTCTGTTGACCTCTGGGAGATCAAAGAAAACAACAGTAATATTTGTTGCCTTTGTCTCCTATTCTCTGACCCTAAGTACAGGTTTCCCTCACAACTGTGCACTCCAGCTCTTTGTCTTTTCCCTTCCTTCTGCAATAGCAGGAGCAGCCCAGCCCCTGCAGCAGTGATATTCACACCTGTTAATAGGTCTGGAGTCAAAAAAATTGTGTCTTTTCCACAAAAAAAAGCGCCTTTGCCAAACACTTGAAACCCAACATCATTCAGATCAAGTAAGGATCTCCTAAGGCATGTTGCTAGGGACCTCAAGGGATCACCCGCTGTTCAACTGTATCCTTCCCCCATGAAGCAAATATAATTGGATTTTTTTAGGTGAAAAGATTTAATGTCAGTGAAACCAAGAGAAGACAAAGAAAAAAGACTAAATGAAAGGTGTTCCCACTGGGACACAACAGTCTTGCTCAAGAAGGGTTACTTCACAGGTGCAATTTACCCTCTTCCTCCTTCTGCTTCTCACATACGAGACAAAACTTTCCTTATGGGATGAAACAGGAAATGGAGAAATTTCCCACTTGCGCAAAATTCAACTCAATTGCTTCCAGCTCCATGTTCAACCAAAAAGATCCTGAACACAATGACTCTTCAGCACTTATGGATGCAGCCTCTCACAGACACTTCTGCAAAGCTCAAGTGATGTTTTAACTGATGGAAAAGCCATTTCCAGCCCAGGAATTTCTCCCATTTGCTGGCCAACTTGCCAACAACCTGTATCTGTGAAGTACAGATATATCCCCTGTTTTCCCAGAAGAAAAAACAAACAAAAACAAGAAAAGCAAATTAGAGCTATAGAATTGCCCCAGTGGAAGGGTTAAACTGAAGGATAGATCCAAGCCAGAATAACCACTGAGCCTTTCTAGCCTCATTGATTAAATAAAAGAATTGCAGGAAAGGAGAAATTCACAAGGAAGTTAACCCACGTCTCCCCTTCCACCTATGAATGCCAAAAGATGTAGCAAGCAGGAACAACAGTTGGGAGGAAGGTGATCAGTGTTGAAAAGGGGGGAACATTATTGGCTTTGAGGAGAGACCAGAGGAGAAAAACGTTGGGTTTACTGGAGGAAGAAGAGAGGCAGGGAAAATGGTGGGAGAAGTGGGAAGGGTTTATGGCAGATGAATGGTTGGGGATCACCAGGAGAGTGAAAGTGAGCAGGTCAAACAGTGGGGAGTGCAAGGGCCTGAAGTTTCCATACACGTACACATAAATTGCCACTAAGGGGGAACACCAGCTTCTAGGCAGAAAGGGTATTAACATACAGCAGCATGTCTCCTTTCTTGGAATAGACCCTGTATCGTCCTCCTTCATACACTCGGGATATTAAAGCAAGGAAATGGGCACGTTGGCATTATACTGGTTGACACATTCTGTATGCTCGCAGACCCACACTGAAGAAGACTGCTAGAAACCTCAGAAGACCTTCTTAATTGGTGATTCTCAGCAATTTCAAACCAAGAGGCATCTAAATTGCAGTAACTCTAACAGCTGTCGTGTGTGATGCCACACCATGTTTTCTCTTTGCAACCAGACTCAGATCTGAAGTTGTTCAAACTAGCATCTAACCTGAGCTTCTTGCCATCACAGACAAGAAGAAAATTATATTTCTTCCTCTCTGCAGCAGCTTTGAATGTACTTCTCACCCATCTCCTTACCAGCACTCCTTCTTTAGGCTAGACAGCTTCTGTTTTTCATGTTTTAACCCCAGGATGTGCTCTTAGATCCCTCTCCAAGTCATGTTTGCTTCAGCCAAGGTAGAGCCAAGTTCAATGCACATTCAGTCAATGCTGCCTCAGATGGTAGCAGCACAGCCCAACAACTCTGCTTTGGACAGACTGGTTTTCCTCTGAACAGGGTTTTCTGCTCATGCCAGGAGAACAGAAGTTTGGGCAAAGCCTTTCTGCCAGGCAGCACATGAAGAAAATCGCGTGCAGACTCCAGCTAGGACTACTGGGACAACACTACAATCTCAGTCTCCCCTTTGTCCTGCATGTATGAGAAACCAAGGGGGAAGAGATTGCTATGATAAAACCACACACCCAGGGAGAGCTGAAGACTTGGAAGGATGCTGCTTGTACCTGCACCAGATTACAGATCAAGAAGACTAAGGGACCCTCAGAGATGGTGGAAACAAGAGAAGAAAAGAGGAGGAAAGAGGAGACGTCTGGTTTGACAACATCCCAGAACTGCTGATGAGGGACTGCAGGGACTCCACCCCTCAGAAAAAAAAGAGGCATCCCTTTTTTTGTGGACCAAACTCTGATAACTCACTCCTCGGGTGAGATCCCTGAAGGCCAGCAGCTAGATTTCCCAATGGCAGGTCACCAGCATGGGAAAATTCAGCACAGCAGTAAAGTGATAGCATGTGAAGGCGATCTGTAAAGTGGATCCCTCTGTGCAGTCCAGAGAAATGGGACACTGGACCACTCACTGTGGCAAAGAAAATAATATGATAGATTGAGAGCCAAACACTACTCCCTTCCAGCAGCCTTGATCAGAATTAGTTCTACTCCTCCCATGAAACTAATCCAGATTTGCACCAAGACTACCAAGGTAGACTCTGGCCCTAATCCTTTAAAAGCGTTTTTAAACACACCTAATGATGTATATACAGAACATATTTGCAAACATCAGTTTATCTAAATCAGATTATTTTCTGTCTTACAAGGAGCTATTGTCGAAATTGAGTGATTTGCTCCTCTTCATGAACAAATTGCAAATTTCCAGAGAAAATAATTTTACACTCAGAGCAGGAGGAAGATCAAGTTTACCCCCAATTAGGAAATATACTTAAGTGTTTTCAAATGAGATCCACCTGATAAAGAACTCTTTTCTCTGAATGTGCCTTTCTTTGCAAGACCTGAGATCACAGAAACTCACAAACTAACTGCCAGAACAGCGCACTTGCTGGATGGCTATTGAAATCAGAAATTTGAACACAGTGAAAAAAATCTGCAGACTAAACAAGACAAAACCCATCCTCCAAATGGACTGAGACTGTTGGATAGTGCAACCCTTCCATTCGGTCATGTTAAGAAACAAAATTTACCGGTCATCATTTTGCATGGTCATAACTGAAAATGAACACATGAGTGAACTCCTCTTTGCAGCTTGGGAAATCAAACCAAAAAGCAGCTGGTAGGTGGACTGCTCAGGATGACACAAGGAGTCAGTAACGCAGCCTGGAGAGCCCAGACTCCTGAGATGATCTATGTTCCTATCGCAGTGTCCTTGGGCAACTATGCTGTATCTCAGGCAAAGAAGCCTTTCACCAGTACAGTTGGCATTCACGAAATTCCTTAAATGGTTTGAAATGCCTTAGATGGTTGCATTTTGCTCCTTGGCCTTGTTTAACCACACAGTAAACAGGAAGATTGGCTCCTATTGATATCTGGGCTTGATCTGGAAGGATATTGCAATAACAATCATCCAGGACACTGGCCCAAAAGATTATGCTGAGCTAAGCAAATTGGGACTTTTCCCATCCCGCAGCCATTCAGGATGAATCAGCCAGACATGTCCTTGACCAAAGTGTTTTACTACGTGCCATGCGGCAACAGTTGTGCCAACATTGCTGATCCGGAGGAACTCTTCCTTGTGGTGCCCCTTTCCCCTTCCCCAGGCTGGATATAAAAGCAATCTAACTCAAGGAACTCCAGCCCCTCGGAATAAATAGGAAATGTTTTCCAAGTATGGGAAATAGATTTATCAAAAGGAGGTCAGTTGGGTTAAATATTGTGCATGATGTGACGGTACAAGCAAGGCCGAGGATTAGGAAGGGAAATAAGAGCCATTCATATAGAAGGAAAATGTTTGCTGCCAGCAGGCATAGGTCAAAGGAGCTCTCTGTTTGAAGGTATGAAGAGGCTGTGCAATTATAAGACCCCTTCTCCTGAAGGAGTTTGTTTTAACCAACACTGACAAAAGAGGGAGGGTTTTTAGTATGAAAAAGAGTATTTTCTCCTGCTTTTTCAACACCTCTTTAGAGCTGGGCCATGTTTTGTTATGCTCTGTTTTCCCCATGAGTGTAAACTCCTCTCTGCAGGAATACGGTACTTCCTGAGCTCCCGCCATTACCACAATGTCTCACAGTCAACTTCTTTCTGTGTTTTTAGTACAGGATTACTAAATCACTCGCTCAGAGGCTAGCAATGAACAACAGGGAGGCTACACGTTTGTAGGCTTGAGTCCAAGCTTCCAGCTAATGGCTTGAACAGAGGTAGAGCAGTTAGGGAAGGTCTCTTGGAGACTGATGCTGGAACAGCAACGGCATTTTGCTGGGAAACCAAAGGTGTGAGACTCAGGTTGATATCCACTCTGAGCAACCCCAGTGAGCAGGCACTTAGCTGTGAAGCAAAGGAGCCAGAGGTGTTATCTGCTGCCCATCCAGCATCTCCATATGCTCTTGGCTACTTTTTTTCTTCAAGGACATATCCTTGGAAATGGTATTTGAGAAGTACTTTCGATCATACAAGAAATGTCTGCTGATTTGCTAGAAAAGGGTGCACTGACCTGAAGGTGGAGACAGAAATAACAGAGAAGTGATTAACTGTTGAAACATATGACCTTTTTTCTTTCGGAAGTTAAAAGTTGATATTTTCTCTGAAAATCCTCTCAGGCCAATTACAATTTACTGGGCTAATTTACTGTAATTTACTGCAGGATAGATCCTTGCTTAACGAATTCCTCTGACATAAACATGTAGGAAACAAGGGTCTCATTTGCTTTCATCTGCCTGGTGTTTCACATTAAAGAACCAAGGAAGTGTCCAGCCTTGCTCACCTGAAGGACGGGACCTGCCAGAGGATGGGGACGCATCTAGAAGGTCATGAATGAAGATGGTCATGAATGCAGATGGTCACGAGGAGAAAAGGGGCACCACCGCCAGTTCCTTCTTGCAGGTAGCACAAGATGGAGGCTGACTTTTTTGGGGCAGAAAAGGGCAGGTGAAACTGAAGTTCTGGACCCTTTAATACTAATTTCATCTGACCATGCCCAGCAGCCATCAGGATCAAAATCTAATGCAGCTCCAAGTTCTTCCCACTGCATTTGCAACAAGTGTCTCTCACAACCCAAGGGGTGTGGCTACCCTGGCCCAGCACAATTCACAGTCAGTTAAGGTTTGATTTTGCACATCCTCCTCTAACAAGAGCTTTCTCACACAATGAATCCTTTGACCTCACTGGGCTCGATGACGTGCGTCTCGGCAATTTTCGAGGCCTCAGCCCTTGACCTGTCAGAAGCATGGGAAAGGAAACGCTCCCCTCAAGGACATTTCTACATAGGAAGACCGAGGGACCTTGAACGCTACAAGCAGGGCACAATTATAAAGCTGTGAATAAAGTGTCTGTCGGCAATCAGCAAAGAGCACTCTGTCACCTCAGGGCTTTGCTGTCGTCAGTGTAAAATTAACAACTAGTGTGTATCTGTCCCTTTTTATTTCTTTTTTTTTCCCCTTCAAGTCCCCACTGGGGAGATTTCATTAAAGCAATGTTAGACCATGGGTGTTAGCTGCATTTGCAGCATATAATTATCTGGCAAGGCTGAAATAAAGTATCTGCTCTAACCTTGGCTGCCGGGTTGCAAGGCGCTGTGAGCAAATTTTAAGGGAGATGCCATGTGGGCTGTCAAAATAATGATTTTTCCCCTGAGAGTCAATGGAAGCTGTTCTTCGCTTGCATGAGGACTTCTGGAAATGACAGGTCTTTAATGAGCGGATCCTGGTAATAAAACAGATTGGGATCTCCCCATGTCATGGTGCCGTGGGCAGCCTGACTGCTGTATGACCGATGCTTAAGTAAAGGGAAAACAAGTGCTTGCCCCTGGGGACACCGCCACTGACCCCTCGGGGAGGGCCGGATCCTTAACTGGAAGCTGAGAAGATATAAGACCCGAGGGCATGAATGCCTCTGGGCTGTATTCGGGGCACACATTTTGGACACTGACTATTCTTGACAGCTGTTGATGATTCAAACCAGACTATCTCAGTCTGCCAGCTGGGGTGAAGCCAGTGCCAGCCATGAGCGCCGCACGGGGCATTTATAGGGTATATCCACAGGCTTGTATCCATCCCTGCTCGGAGCAGCAGGTTGTACTGGTACCTCCTGAGGTCCCTTCCAGCTCATATCATCCTATGAAAGGTGGACCCTCAAGCTAGATTTCTCCCCTTCATGCAGATGGTCAGTGGGAGCTAGGCATGTCCTGAAGACACAAGGAAAGGAGGGGGATTGGTGTTACCCAGTGCCAGCCCTGTACGGCGAGGCAGCAGGCCTACACAGGAGATGATTGCTGCTGCTGGCTACAGAACGGGCGTGAGATGACAGCTCTTCATGGCCTCGAAGGGAGTTTGGGTCTTGTACTGCACATCCGCATTGTACAGACCTGTGGGAAAATCCCTGTTGTTCTCCTCCGGCTGCTGAGTCTCTAAATATGGGCTCCTGCAGGATCAGGAGCTGTGCGAACATCCTCTGATGTTTCATTTAGGTCCCATTTTAGGTGCATCTTTGGCTTAAGGATCTTCAAAACAGGATGTGATTTGTTTGCAAAATGTACCTTCTGATGTGCCTCATTTTCCTACACAAAACATAAACATTTTACACCAAAAGACACTCTGTAGATTCACAAGTTCCTTGCTTGTGGTTAAAGAGCTCTCAGTGTATTGGCATCACTAACTGCAAATGCGCTCTTCATCTTTAAATTGAAGCTTGGTCTCAATTTTCCCTTCGGTTTCCAAAGGAGAGGAACACAGTTTGAACTCCAATGCTACGGTTTTGGTGAACTCTCCTGACACAGCAGCTGATGGTTAAATAAACAGAACTTCCCAGTGTGAACTTTGCAAATGAAAAAGTCCTTGTCCCACCACTTAATCAGCAGAGCTGTCTAGCAGAAAACACCCAGCATTCTCAGACCACATGGAGCTCTACAGCCTTGAGAAAAATGCTGTATTTACAGCTGCTATCTTGTCACCTTAACCTTTGCAATGTGATCGTTTGATACCCAGACGTGTGTCATTGGCCTGGCAATTTATTAGCTTGCCATCAGTGGAAAGTAAAGGGTGCTTCTCAGCAAAGGAAAACAGCTGCTGTGCGTGCCAAGCAGGTGATAAAACTGGCTTTTGCTGTTAGTTCAGAGATAGCCCCTTTTATTATCAAACAAACCCTGCTTCTTTACCTCTTCTTAGGTGAGGAGGGAGGTGTGGCTCAGTGTGACTAACACAAACAGGCGTTCAATGTGCTCAGAGGTCACCAAGAGTCACGCAAACTCAACCAACCGCTTTTCGAACAAAACTTTGATTTCATTAGTTTCATGAAGAAATTGAATGGGCATCTTCAGTGAGACCACGTGTGCCCCAAGCCAGGTCACCCAACCTGGATGCAGGCAGAGGATGCTTGGACATATGTCCCTTCTCCCAGTAAGCCCCAGTTTGTGTTTAAAGCCTCTCTCTTTGCTCTTTTCACCCAGAGTAGGACACTTTGGGGAATTTTCACCTAAATCCCACTTGGCATCTTAGTATTTGAGGCCACGGGAGCAAGGGCTGAAGATTGACAGAGGTTAACCCAGGTTGTCTGAACACAGTTCAAGGCAAAGGGCATGAAATGCCAGATCAGCTGAGCCAAAGATGTTTGCAAGAGGAGCAGTGTTTTATTACCCACCTGATATAGCTGGAGAAAGTAAGCAAGCTGTTGGGTGCACCAGCTTCTCTAGGGCTAAAGGGAGAGCAACAAACCTTGAGAACAAGCGTCTTGCATTTAATTAGACTTGTACCCGTTAGACCACCTCATACCTGTAGGGTAGAGGAGGTGCTATTGAAGGGGAAAAGGTGCTTATTTCCAAGAGATAGGGAGAGAAAATGATGTGTGGAAAGGAAGGCTGAGATCACGCTCACATCCCAGTTTAAAAATGCCTGTTGGACTGGTAGAGCAACTGGTGGTGTACTAAGTACTGTGATTGGAGAAGATATATTTTTATATGAAATCTCAGGAGTAAATCTTTCTCATTCATTACTATATCTTCTTCACAAAAACTTGTTTGCCCAAGAGCTGAGGGTGTGACGCCAGTGTTTTCTTCTCATATAGCTTTATAAACTAGCCAAAATTTTCTATACATCTCCGCACCTACTTTTTCTTCCCTCTCCCACAAGTCTCCAGGTACCTACATGACCTTTATTCTTCTATTGCATAAGTATTTTGCAAGCATTTACAAACTCACCGACAGTAAAATTTTATCTTGGCAAAGTGAGCGCAGCAGTGATTTTGCATTCTGCTTTTATCAGCTGACTTCAGTCTAGAAACTTCGCAGCCCGGGGTTAATCTTGGATCTTGTGAACTTCATAATCTATAGGCAACAGGTCAGAAAAGTTCACAACCATTCTTATCCGTGTGGGTAAATGCAAAGTTCACTACCAGAAAAAACTGGCGCTTGAATAAAGCAGATACAATAAAACAAGACTCCTGAAAAGGGCTCCTTCGGGAGGGTTTGGCTGCATAGGGGATGCATTGGAAAAGATAGGCAGCATTTTCACACAGGCTTTTCTGATTTTAGCTCATGGCTGATAAGCCTGGAGAAATCATTGCCGCAAAAATCACTCCAGAATAAATACTACTTTAAGTAGTATTTTAGGAGAAGACTAGCAGGGTTCAAAGTAGGATTAGGTATTCGGGTATGGGAATGAGAAATGGCAGACCAGCAAGAAGTTAATAGGGCAAAGAGAGAGATCAGAGGTGTGCAGAAACAAAAAGAGATGATGAGAATTTCACAAGCACCATAGGTGCAGATACGCTTTGAACACCCGTAGCTGCCTATGGGCAGACAGCTCTGGCACTACCTGTGGAACAATGCCCTGCACCTCTCCTGCTGTGCCTGAAGGCATCAGGGCTAACCTACCATCCAGGACATAAGATGAGGCTGAGAGTTCATCTGTTCTCATACGGCAACTGCTTTTGTAACATATATGGGGCCAAACTTTACTCTGACAGTGAGATCTTCGGAAGAACCAAAAGAGCGAGGAGGACCTTTGTCTCTGGCTATTGATTCATGCAGTCTTTAAGACCTGAAGGTCCCAACCTGCTTCCGGAACCCTGAAGGCGTTCAAGGTATACCCTGAACCCTAATAATGGTATTTGAGGGGAAATTCCAGAGAGGATCTGTGTTGTCTGCAGTGATCTTCATGACTGCAGTGGATTACCTGTCCTCTTTGGGAGACGGGTTCAATTCCCACCCCCTTCCACAAGCAGCATCTCGCCGAGGGGCCTCTCATTTGCCACCGGCACTTCCAAACATTTTCCACTCTACAAATAACAACACAGCTTTGTTCTTGCAGATCCCATGCTGTCTAACTAGACCAAGTGATCTTGTATTCCCAGTGCATCTGCAAAGATGTGTAATTACCCTTGAGTAATTTTTCCTGAGGGCATTTGGCGAAGTAAAGCATATTCCCACCTCAAGCTTCCCTTTTTTGGGCAAATTCCTGGATGTTTCAAAGGGAGGAAGAAGAAATAAAAAAGAGAAATTATTATTTGTTTAATGAATCTGCAGAAGTGCATTTCTTTCTGGGATTCTTATTAAAAGTCCCTTCCTCATGGAAATGTGGCTGGTGAGTAGGTACTCTGTCAAGTCAAAAAGAAAAAAAACAGGTCGGAAGTCTAATCACATTGAAACCATATGTGCAGCATATGTCAGCAGTTACAGAGAGCTTTAGAAAAAACAACTACAAAACCTCGGCCTCCGACTTCAAAGGGGGTTTAAAAGGGCCAAAATTTTGATCACTAAATTTCTGCCCATTAGGGAAAAGTCATGGGGATTTTTTTTTTCTTTGTGTGTTGTTGTGAATAGTTTTGCTACAGAAAACTAACCAGAGGTCCCTACCACACACACACACAAAAAATCCTATCAGCCCCAGCTTCCTCCGTGGGACCCTGCAGATCCCAGCACACACTGAGTCACTCTTTTCACAAGCCATGGCTCTGTTTTAAAGCCCAGTCCTGCCTTTGAAAAATGGCTTTATTGAAGAACGGCACCATGGGGCTCTGTGTTTCCTGCCTCCCCTGGTTTCAATATGACGTGCACATTGTTTGCTCTTGCAAGGGCAAATGGTCTTTCCACCAGCAGCTGAGACCAAAAACTCATTGTGGGTTGGAGGAGTTAACACGGGCACTTTCCCTTTTCATCTACAACGATCTCTTACAATGCTTCAGGATGTAGGTTGGTCGCAATGCCCCCTTCGTGGCCTTGATCCTCTTCTTTATTGACATGGAGTATCTTTACTGCAGGAAAGCATGAGCTCTCTGCACAGACTGAAGTTGTACTAGGTCCTGCACAAACACAGATGCAACCCGTGAGCCAAATGCTTGGACACCTATAGGCAATCTGTAGATCACGGCGGGAGCAAACTCCCCTTACCTCCTGGCTCAGCGGTCAGCACACACCAGCTGTGTCTGCAAGCAGTTTATGGTGATAAGGATCAGGGTGAAGTCCTCCTTGGAAGCCTTTGGAGTGCTAAAGCAGACATGCGACTTGCAGTGGCTCAGGCAGGAGGAGGTGGTGTACAGGGGGATCTCAGCTCTCCCGTCAGCTACAAGCTTTCTCAGGGAGAAGACAAACCTCCTTCCCAACACGGCCTGGGGATAGCATGGACATGGGAGACGTGGGGATGTGCCATCGTGGAGGTCTTAAAAGCCCAGCAGAATGCGACTCACTGGGGAAACTTGTTCTACCAGGATGGTGCAATCATCTGAGCCATACACAAACCATTTTCCTCCCACTTGCTCCCACCATGAGGCTCTGCTGGGCCAGCTGAGTATGTCTGTGAGCTGGAAAATAGTAATTAAAAACCTCTTGGAAAGAAGCTGGTGGAGAAATCAATGTAGTGAAGGTAAGGCAGCTACATGAAGTTTTTAGGAAGCAGACTGCCCTTGTCTGTACAGATGTGTGGACTCTGCATCGTGGAGCCATGGCAAAGGACATATTTGGGAGGGCACACTGGAGTAGACAGGATGGACAGGAACTGGCCTCTCAGCCAGTCGCAAGACCACCGAGATGCTTGGCTGATCCCACGTCCTGACCCAGCTGCTGCTCTGCTGAGTAGAACATGGAGACACAATTCAGGAATGGGGCTCCTAAAGATGCCTGGTGTTGCAGGACATGACACATTGAGAAGCAAAGTTGAAGGGCATACTTAGGAAGCAAACAGAACACGTGGTCCCTGTATCGACACAGCGTACCTAGGGCCTGGTCATGGCCAAAGATTACGGTGCAAAGGCTGGAGGGGGCTGGCTGAGGGGAAGTTTCTATAAAGCACTGTGAAAACAAATCGCATTTTTTGCAGTCCTGCTCAGTAGCAGAGGGGTGCAGGGCAAGGCCATCTTCTCTCTCAGGGGACGGGGGCTATGAGCAGAGCTCCTGCCCTTTCTCATGTGGTAGTTCTCCAGCAAGCCCCATGCTCCACTCTCTCTTCATGTGATGTCTGCCAAATATGAATTCATCCTGATGTCCCAGATAACTTGCCCCAGAACACACTCACCTTTCAAATTCCTACACAGCACACACCACAGGAGAACCCCATCTGATTCTTGCTTCACCTAGCCCTCAGCTTTTCACCTTTCTAGTACCAAGCTCCAGCAGATACACCTAAGGGTCATGATCTTCTACAGCCCAAAATATGGACTCTGTAATTTTGGATTTTCTCTGCTGCTGTTTTCAAGGCTCGCAGGAAAGTCTTCAAGTTGAGAAGCTACATGGAAATGTCCCTGACAGATACTGACTCTTTGAGGCAAATACCCCACCAAAAATGTTTGAAAATTCAAGCTGGTGAGAGACCAGAAGGGGACAAGAACTACCCTTTCAGTTTGTATTATCACTCGTTGCTACTCTTATGCCCTGAAGTTTGTTGTGTTCCAGCAGTGCCAACTCATCTGGTAAAATACATTACATTTTAATTAAAAATCCTTCTTGATCACCTGCAAACAGTTACCTTCCATTTAGAAAATGAAGGATATATCAACCATTGAAAGCCACTGAAAAACAGTTTAAGGAAAATATTGGCACTCAAGATCTAGGTGAAGTTTTAAAAACCTCTCTCTTCTTTTCACACCTCTAGTTTATTTAAGGAAAAGCTGTTTTGTGGTAGCTTGATTTATGAGTTCAATGCACTTGCGAGTGGAAGATACTTTAGCTTTGGACTTGGTCTGCCAGACTGCAGAAGGAAGTTCAAGCAAGCCCAAGGAAAATGAATTAAGGATGATGGTTGTGACTCACACGAGTCCTAGAAAGAAATTTTGCATGTTTGACCTAGAGAAATAAGAGCAGATAAAGCCATACAGTCGCTTTACAGACAGAACCGTAAGCGGAGGCAGAAGGGCTGTGCAGGTTTGCCGCGGTGGATCAAGCAAGGAAGGGGAGATTAAATTTAGCTGGCGATTAGGAACAATTTCCTGAGAGTGAAGACAATTAGGCAGTGGAACTGTTTTGCCTAGTGAGGTAATTACTGCACAAACACTGGATGGACGCAAGCCAAGATTAGATAAGTCTAGTGGAAAATGTAGTACAAGGTCTCTTCTGATGAGCCCAGAGGGGCTGGCTTTGCTGGCAGCGTGCCCGGCCGAGCAGTTGGAGGAAACTTTCCCTGAAAAGTTCTTGAGACAACAAGGGCTTTGCTGAGGCAGGGACCGCAGGGCCGGAGCTGGCTGTCTCGTTGGGGCAGAGAGCAGCACGTCAAACCACCCTGCCATAAAAGCCCACAAAATATCTGAGGCAGTTAGGAAATGAAAGTAGAAGCAAAAAAAAAAAAAAAAATTGCTTTTTTTGTGGGGGACAACTCTTATCTAGGTTGCTTAAAATCCCTTTTTTTTCCATACAGGGCTTGGGTCTTTCTGCAGTTGTTGATTCTTGCTTTTTTTTCTCTATTCATGGACACAGGTGGAGTGTTTGCAGAGTCTGGAGCCAGGAGAGCTCCTAGAGCAAGAGGACAGATTTTTGGAAGAGGTCACAGCTTTGAGAGCTGAGCGCTTGAAAATCTGGACAGCTACAATATCTCCCAGAAGGAGAGGAAGGCTAATTCACATTATGGCTATTAGAGTGCTTTTCCCTGCAGTGAAGTAAGCAGTAACACGTAAGGGACGGAGACCTTAAAATAATATTCACACCCACCACGGAGCCTGCCTGCCCATAACAACACCAGCACGCTCCACCCCCCAACCTACACAACAAAACAAAACCTACAGCTCTGCCCGTTGGTCTGTCCGATGCTTCACCTGTAAAACAGGTGTTTCTCTATTTCAGAATTAAAATACCCATAGGAAGATGCTATTAGATGGATTTCCCGGCAGGGCAGGGCTGCGTTTAGTATCTCCATGCCCACCTTTTCCAGTAACTCCTGAGATGGGGACAACCCTGTTGTGTGAGGAGCTCTGCCTGTGAAGGAAAGGCTGAGGAGTTCTTCAGCATGAAGAAGAGAAGGCTGAGAGGGATCTTCTTAATGCCGACAAATATCTTCAGGGTGGGTGTCAGGAGGATAGGACCAGATTCTTTCCAGTGGTGCCCAGCGACAGGACAAGCGGCAACGGGAACAAACTGAAGCAGAAGAAGTTCCAGCTGAACACGAGGAAGAACTTATCTCTGAGGGTGACGGAGCACTGGAACAGGCTGCCCAGGGAGGTTGTGGAGTCTCCTTCTCTGGAGATATTCAAGACCTACCTGGATGTGGTCCTCTGCAGCCTGCTCTGGGTGACCCTGCTTTAGCAGGGGGGTTGGACTGGATGATTCCTAGAGGTCCCTTCCAAACCCTATCATTCTGGGATTCTGTGATTCACCCTCATGTGTCCCTGTGAAATCCCAGGAGGGCAGCAGTGGCCCCTCCTGTTCAGCACCTACTCTATTACTGGGACAACCCTGGACCTCACCCTGATATAATCTTCTCAGAGGTTGTCCCAGCTCCAAAAACTGGCTGTGTAAGAGGGTATGAGACAGAGGAGAGCATGCAGGTGTAGGACATCAACTCATCATTGTACAGAAAGGATGGGAGCAGAGCAATGCCCAGTATCAGCCCTGGGTTTTATCAGTACTCTCCTTAATGCAGTATGTTGTCAGGTGCTTTACACTGGAAATTATGCTATTTAATCAAACTGCTGTGTTGTCCAAAGTTTTTTTATAGCAGCATATTTACCCACTATATCGGTAGGAAAACGCCTGTATTTCTTTTCCTGCCTCTTTAAATAGGTGCAACCCTTTTCAGGTAGGGGACAGAAGGCAACCATTCCCCACCACCACCACCACCACTGCTGTTTTTAAGGAAACTCCTCCAAAGTGGAAAAAGCCACAGCTGAGCAAACACGATAAAGGATGCTGAGTGGCCCAGAAGGCAGAAAGCCTAGCATCACTTTGCCTTTACCCCTCTGCATTTGACATGGAATCAGGACGCAAAGGAGCTGAAGCCCAGAAGGTGTGGCTGTAGTGATAATTACATGCAGGAGGTTGCAGCACAGCTACCCCATGGGGTTTTCGCCCAGAGGAGAAAAGTTAGGACCATGCCTGCCCAAGGAGCATCCTCTCCTCTCCATGCTGCAGCACCGTGCTGTGCCTGTGCTCCTCCACCTGCTCCCCAGTTTGCACAGCAAATGGGTCACAGAGGGTAAAGGAAGCGGCAGCCCACAAGCTCTCAACATTGCTGTGCAGGTTGGGCTTTGCAAGCAGATCAAGGAGTAACGGACCTGCCATTGCCTTTGCGAGTCTCCAGTGGTCAGCAGGGACCTTGCTTGCACCAGATTGTCCTGCTCTCCATCAAGTCCTTGCAGGAACCATACCAGAGAAGACAGGGTAAAAATCCTCCAGGAAGCACCAACATGCGTCTTGAAGCCACAGGAGTTACCTCAGTGGTTTGGGTCCTTGACTTGGAGGGGGGTCCCCATCTGCAAGAACTTCCTTGGCTTCCAGCTCTACCAGAAGTACACAGGCCATACTTGTTCCATTCTTCTGCGGTGTCAACCAGGAAAAGCCTCTACTCAATCCGGTGAAGTTGCGCCACTGACATGTTTGGGCAGATTTTTGCATTAGTTTGTTTGAAGAAGAGTCAACCGTGGAACCAGTCTCAGACTAAGACACTACATCACTATATTTTTTGTGCAATAGCTTCCAAAGATTTGCACATGGGTGCTATCCAGCCTGTGGGCTGGAGCTGCTTTTGGGCAACCTTCAGGTTAGCTTGCAGAAGCCTAATATCCCCCACCCCTGGCAGTGCTGGTTAAAGAAGCAACAGGCTGTTGACCATGTCTAAGTCCAGAGGATGCTCTCTCCCACAGTCCTGACAGCTCTTTATCTTCCACCCTCAAGCTCAGAAAAAGATGGACAACTCCTGTTGTCGCCTATGGTGCAATCACACCGAAGTTCCTAGGATGTCGAATGGCTCCTCCAAGCAGGATCTGACCAGCGCTGACTAGAGCAGCTTGCACCCAGCATTTAATGTACAGTGTTGCCCTAGGAATGCAATCTAGCCTTGTCTCTGCTGTCTTTTCTGCTCCTAGTTAAGGTCAGTTCAGACATTTCAAAGATATTTTTACCATGATCCCAAATTCCTTTCCTGGCTAGTAGCCCGCTCTTGACCTTCTTCCTGTAAAGCAGATGTTTCCCTCTCAAGTGCATTAGTCCCAGCTGTTCCAGGGGCTGGATTAATTCAGTTTGCCTGTGCTGGCTTTCTGCTGGTGTGCTTATCTTGAAACCAGTGATGTTGCTCCTCTTTAAACGGTTCAAACAAGTAAGGGTTATGTGACTCCTGTGGAGTTAACTCAGGCTGAACACCCCAGTGTAAAGCTCCAGGATAATCGGAGCTCTGCTCGCAGCCCCTCAAAATCCACACCGAAACACAACCACATCCTACTCAGCCCTGGTGCCTCCCTCCTGCCCATATTCCTGCCATCCCCTGCCTGGGGTACCCAGGGGGGCTGTATGAAAGGTCCAAAGGGCCTCCCCAGTCCCCTCCTTTCTGTGGCTCCCCCATTTCTCCTGTGCCCCAGCTCACCACACAACCCAACACCCGACACTTAAGAAAGGGACCCACAAGACCTGAGGCTGTTCTTTAATCACTGACTCACAGACTTCTGTTTGATTTCACTCCTATCACACCCACAATAACAAGCCCAGCCCTTATGTACTTCCCTTGGACACGTTGATGCCTTGGCCAGGCACCACTGAAGCAAAAACGAGAAGCAAAGATCATGCGTGCTTCGAAACTTTGCAAAGTCATTCTGAAACTGCTTACAGAAGGAACCAAGAAGTGCGTGTTCATTGTGGCCACTGTTCACCAGCACTGCCTCAGCTTTTGCTAATTTACAACCCAGGAAAGCTAGATCGGGCAGGTTAGGGGAGTTCATGATGTGACCTGTTACCTAAGCAAATATAGGCTGTGATGAATAATTAACAGGAGTTATAATATTGAGTAGTCCTATGAAGGGTGGGAAGGAGCAGAGATAATGAAGAGAGAATATCAGGCTTACATAAAAGCAGTGTTTTCTGACCTTGACTCTACTCCTGGACTCTATCTGTTCTGTTCATCCCTGATCCAAGCAGAAGCCAAAGCTCTCCTCCCAGGGATATCATCAGAGCAGAGAGGCAGCGGGGGTGGGGGGAGACACGCTTTGCAGGGTGTCCAGGTTTGCCTTGTGCAGAGAGGCACAAAAAGGGGGTGTAAGGATCTTCCAACCTGAATTAGGCACCCAAGTTCCCATTTACTCACTGCTGGTGGGGCTGAATGCCCCCTTCATTCTTCTAGAGAGCTTTGTCTCAAAGCTGAAGTTCCTGTCAAGATATGGCCAGGAGGTGCCTGCTAAAGGCAGCTCTGAAAGGCTATTGGCATGAAAGCAACGCTCTCTGCTCAAGCCAAAACCACCGAGTTGAATATTTTCCCATTGCGTGCATTGTGTCTTTGCTCTGTTTACTCAGAGCCAGGTTTTCCACCCCAGCAGAAGGAGCAGTGTTCGTCTACGACTTCAGAGCAGCCTGTGCACCCCTGGTGAGGTGTCTGCTGAGGCTCAGAGAGCCCCAGAGCTTCCAGAGGTGCTCATGCCAAGAGACTGGTGTGGTCGAAGGAGGCACCTACCCACCCAGCAGACCAGCCTGGCTCTCTCAGAGATAAACAGGAGCTCACTGGCTGACCCACCCTCATCCAAACCATTCAAGGGAGAGCATGCTTCCCACCTGTGGCTTCAAGGGCTGTGTCCTGGGGGCCTGAGAATAGGCAGGCTTTGCAGCTCAGTAACCAGAGACCCCAGCCTGCAGCTTGCTTTGTTTTTTTTCAGGCAAAGAGCTGCTCCTCCAGCTCAGTCTAGGTACCTTCTGCAGCTGCTTATGGTCACTTTTACTTGTCAAGATGCCTCCTTTTGCCTTGAGCAATGTGTAAAAGTGAACCCAAAGTCTCTAGCAGTAGCACCATGAGCAGCAGATCATTTTCCCTGCCCAGAGAGTGCTGCTGCCGACTAGAATAGAATAGAATAGAATAGAATAGAATAGAATAGAATAGAATAGAATAGAATAGATGAATTTCAGCTGGAAGGGACCTGCAGTGATAATCTAGTCCAAATGCCAGACCAATTTAGGGCTGACCAAGTTAAACCATGTTATTAAGGGCATTGTCCAAATGCTCCTTAAGCACTGACAGGCTTGGGGCATTGACCACCTCTCTAGGAAGTCTGTTCGAGTGTTTAAGCACCTGCTCAGTAAATAAATGCTTCCTAATGTCCAGTCTAAACCTCCCCTGGAGCATCTCTGAACAGTTCCCACGTGTCCTATCAATGGATATCAAGGAGAAGAGCTCAGCACCTCCCTCTCTATGACCGCTCCTCAGAGAGCTGAGAGAGCAACGAGATCACCCAACGTTACATGGATTAACCCTTCTCGGCTCCGGGGTAGCCATGCACACAACCAGAGCCCCTGTGGGGTGACAAGTGGTTTCCATGTTCCTTTAATGCTTTAAAATCTGTGGATCAGCATAGCTGAGCAGCATGGTCCTTAGCTCACGCCTACCTCTGCCCAGTTCAGCCTGCATTTTAGGGCACGCTTTCCAGGGCTTCTCTGCACAAGGTGCACCCTGAGGTGGGACTTGGGGGAACCATGCTCGTCCAAAGGAGGGGGTAACTCTGTAGTTTAGCATTTTCGCTAATCATTGCTGCATTGCATATTTGCTGGTGAAAAGCACAAGGCACCGGAACAGGCTGCCCAGCAAGGTTGTGGAGTCTCCTTCTCTGGAGATATTCAAGACCCGCCTGGACAAGGTCCTGTGCAGCCTGCTCTAGGTGACCCTGCTTTGGCAGGGGGG
>Ga0065711_1028950_pt1 | contig 38365 bp, 11 predicted proteins | sample Hoacrofraction12_FD_59098 | JGI IMG/M metagenome (GOLD analysis project Ga0065711, IMG submission 59098) | Hoatzin crop microbial communities from Cojedes, Venezuela - Epithelial fraction 12 v2 (version 2) | ecosystem: Host-associated > Birds > Digestive system > Esophagus > Crop | place...
CGCCTGGACAAGATCCTGTGCAGCCTACTGTAGGTGACCCTACTTCGGCAGGGGGGTTGGACTAGATGACCCACAGAGGTCCCTTCCAACCCCTACTATTCTGTGATTCTGTGATTCTGTAATTACCCTAGAGGAACAGCATCTTATTTCTTAAAGACCAAAGTTTCACTTCTTTTGAGTTGAATTTTTATCTACCCTCCTGTCCTTACAGATTAAAATAGATGTTGGACATTTATGTGGACATAGGCCTGCACAAAACTAGATTCTGTAAAAGTAAATCAAGCATTGTTAAAGTATATATGATTCCTATTTGTAGATATATAATATATTAACATATATCATGCATATTTCATGTGCATCAGAATTATTTAAAATACATAATTGTTTAGTTCTACATTTTATTATCAGTTCAAATCCTTTGTTATACATATATATCTATATATAGATATATCTTTTATTCAGAGCTAACAGACCTCACTAGGAGTAAATAATGACATTGTTTAGTAGTTTTAGTTGTACACATGCACATGCTTTACCTACATGTCCGTGCTGAAATCACACTGAAAATCAACATAAACTGTCCACAAGATTCAGGACTTCTTTGTGTTTGGGTCCTTATTCACAGTACTTCAGTTTTCTGCTTAATATGAGCCTACCTTAAGAAACTGTTACGTGCCTTTCAAGTGGGTATGTTACACACAGAATTTCAACTATTCATGTATTTAAACATATTGCTACTTTGCTCCTAAATGAATATCTTTGGGCACATTGTTAATCAGAAAGGTGAGGGCTTTACTGTGTTACATTCTTTTCTAAAGGAATTCAGATTTTGCATGTTAAATTTACAAGGTGTTTTAGATAAATATTGTAAGAATATCATTCCCATGTCCAAATCTTACCTGGGTGAACATATGGATCAACTATGAACTCTGACATAAAACAGGTAAGCTGTAAACTGTCATAGAAATTATTGAAATCAAGAGTCAAGTGGTAGGAGTAATATCTTGACATCCAGTAGCAGAGTTTTAAAAACAATTTTTTGCTACCCTGTTAAAAATGAACTAAAATCATGTTTCTTTTCCAAATCACAAAATATTAGCCAACTTGCAACTTTTAATTTTCAATTTTCTTTAACCAACTAGAAGCAGAATCTTTATAAAACTTAACCTCATGTCAGTTACTAAACTTACTAAGTATTAAGGACATTTAAATAAATCCATATTATAGCTAAACTTAGTTCACATTTCAGAGACAATATCTTCTTATATTCTTCTCCTGCATTAAACAAATTGAACATACCTTCAATTAGAAGTGCTTCTGGCACTACACCAGGATATTGACAGTTACTGAAACAATTAAAAGCAGCAGAATTAACATTTGGGGGAAAAAAAGTAAAGAAAAAGAAAAAAAAGATTTGTGTCCTTCTCCTGTGTGATTTTATGTTAATTTTGCTTTTAATTTTCACAAGGACACAAATATTAATAATTAAATGTTTCATTCTTACTAAATTATATAACCATCTTTACAAACACACTGAATCTATTAACTTTTTTTTTTTACTTAAATACAGTAGTTCAGGAATAGCAATGGCATGAGAGTTTTATGAAATTTAGTAGTCAATAGGAGATGTGTTTCATATATTTTCTTTTTTTTTTTAGTCTTTGTTAACAGAATATTAAATGTGCTACTGCAACTTGATTAAGCTTGTATAGTATATCAGTGGAAATTTTCACCTGTTGGTCTTTTTCCTGAATGAGTGTCATATCAAAAAAAATCTTAGCATAAAATATGATGGTACAGCTGCGCAACCTAAAAGCTAGCTGCTGCAGAAAAGAGCAGTCCTCTGTCCACTCTTCATGCTGACCAAATATTTACCCCTCTCCCTTTTCAACCAGAACAAAAATTTGCCTGAACAGTTGGTGAACTGTTTCAGGGAGTTAAATGACATAAAGGGTTTCTTTATCTTTTTTGGGTCATAGTAATTTTGTACGAGCTGAACTCCCTAAATGGACTCACTGAAGGGTCAGACCAGAGAGGAATTAGGGAGTAGGAGAGCGGAGGGCAGAAACTGTCTTTTCTGGTAGCAGAAACATAGAAAAAAGTGGTTAGGAGAGACCATTGACGATCATCTAGCCCGGTCTCCCACTCACAGCAGCAGGTTGGGAGTAGCTAGTCAGTAGATCGGCTTAGCTGTAACATCAGTTGACATTTTTTGTTAAAACAGCACAAAATGGTTGTATCAGTATTTGAGAAACTTGCCTGGGTGGCAGATTGTCCATCATTAAATCACCAGTCTGCAAGTCCTGTTTATGCAGCAGTTCTGTATCAGACACAGCCTTACTGCAACTGCACAGATACTACTATACATTATACTCCTATGCATTAAAGCCTCTAGTCACATAATGCAACTATACAGAGAGAGAATAAGCAAGGATACTGAAAGCGAGACAGAGAATATTTTGAGGAAAGAGATAATCAACATAAAAAGGAGTCCTAACAAGTTCCATCCCGTCCATTCTCACTGTTCAGCCCTGATGCTTTTCCCCATCTCGAGGCATCTTTTGCAGGAGTGGGCAGGGGATGCCTCTGGTTAGCTTATATTCTTGCTTCAAGGCATTTGTATGACAGCTACGTAATGAGAGAAAAAAATATAGCCATTATACTGTCCTGAAGAAAGTGGTTAGCATATATCTAAGATTATTTTCAGAGAAAGCTTCTTTTCTTCATGACTCAGAACAAGCTGTGAAAGCTCAGCTCATGCATGAATCCCCCTTGTAATTTATATCTGAGATAATTTTGGTGTTAATCACTGTATCTGATTCTCCTTTTCTTCTGCGTTTATACAAGCAACCTGTACATTAGTGATTATTCTATCTTCCTCCCTGAAGGAACATAGAGATATATATTGAAATAAATTTTATTAAAACATTTTGTAACAGATGGAGTACATGGAAACTATTTCTAGTAATCATTAATCTTCTTGCTATTGTGCTGGTACAGTATATGGCCTCTGCGATTATACATAATATATCTTTAGGGCACAGATCATTGCTTCACTTTATTTATGTTCCTCTCAGCTTGACTGCATATTACAAGCACTCTTTCTTGCTAATTAACTCCAGTGATCCCTTTAAGTCCTGATTAAGTTCTATTATTAAATTATTAAGACCTTTCCCTAGTGTCTTAGGTTTTTTCCCTCTAATTTTCGATGATTTCTTGAAGCAATAAATTCTTATGAAATAATTTTTCACTTCTTTTCTCCTATGCACATATTTCAAGACTGTCAAGCTGGAAAAGTACTAGAGTCAGAGCTTAGAAAATTAGGAATATCAACTGGAACCTTTTTGAAAGATATTTATGATGATACTTTCATATTCTAAGTTATTTAACATTATCCAATGGATTGTAATGAAGTTAATTCCAACACACAGAAGCAAAAAAAAAAAAAAAAAGCCACCCATAAAAACCACACAAAGCTCTGGACTTCATTCCAAACCAATGGAACAAATAAACCTGTAAAATTATTTGCTGCAAAAGTAATGAGATTTTGAAAAAGAGGTTCATATTACACTACACTTACTTTTAGTTTTTTATGCTTTCTTTATTCAATTTTTTTGTAGAAAGCAAAAGTTTGCATATTTGTAAGAAAGGAATAAAAGACACAAGCGTGGCATGAAAGTACTCTTACACACAAACATGTGTGTGTGCACATACACATACTCATTGTCATTCACATATACTGTGTCCTATATATGCCTCTGTCAAATTAAAAAGATGTTAGCAGAGAATTAATAGGTCATCAAAATTATAACATTATTTAGAGATGAGGAATGAAATCATAGGCATTTGACAGCAGAGCTTTAAAATTCACAGAATCACAGAATCACAGAAAGGTAGGGATTGGAAGTGACCTCTGGAGATCACCTAGTCCAACCCCCCTGCTAAAGCTGGTCACCTAGAGGAGGTTGCACAGGACCTCGTCCAGGCAGGTCTTGAATATCTCCAGAGGAGGAGACTCCACAACCTCCCTGGGCAGCCTGTGTCAGGGCTCTGTCACCCGCAGAGTGAAGAAGTTCTTCCTCATGTTCAGATGGAACTTCCTATGCCTCAATTTGTGCCTGTTGCCCCTTGTCCTGTCGCTGGGCACCACTGAAAAGAGTCTGGCCCCATCCTCTTGACACCCACCCTTAAAATATTGATAAGCATTTATAAGATCCCCTCTCAGCCTTCTTCAGGCTGAACAAGTCCAGCTCCCTCAGCCTTTTCTCATAGGAGAGATGGTCCAGTCCTCTCATCATCTTCATAGCCCTCTGCTGGACACTCTCCAGCAGATCCTCATCTTTCTTGAACTGGGGAGCCCAGAACTGGACACAGTACTCCAGATGGGGCCTCACCAGGGCAGAGTAGAGGGGAAGGAGAACCTCCCTCGTCCTGCTGGCCACGCTCTTCTTAACTCACCCCAGGATACCACTGGCCTGCTTGGCAGCCAGGGCACACTGCTGGCTTGTGGTCAACTTGTTGTCCGCCAGCACTCCCAGGTCCCTCTCTGCAGAGCTGCTCTCCAGCGGGTCCGTCCCAAGCCTGTACTGCTGCATGGGGTTGTTCCTCCCCAGGTGCAGGACCCTGCACTTGCCGTTGTCGAATTTCATCAGGTTCCTCTCTGCCCAACTCTCCAGCCTGTACAGGTCTCGCTGAATGGCAGCACAGCCTGCCAGTGTATCCACCACTCCTCCCAGTCTTGTGTCATCAGCAAACTTGCTGAGGGTACACTCTGTCCCTTCACCCAGGTCATTCATGAAGCAGTAGAACAAGACTGGGCCAAGTACTGACCCCTGGGGGACACCACTATTTACAGGCCTCCAACTAGACTTAGTGCCACTGATGACAACGCTCAGAGCTCTGACATGCAGCCAGTTCTCAATCCATCTCACTGACCACTCATCCAGCCCACACTTCCTGAGCTTGCCTATGAGGATGTTATGGGAGACAGTGTCAAAAGGCTTGCAGAAGTCGAGGTAGACAACATCCACTGCTCTCACCTCATCTACCCAACCGGTCACGCCATCACAGAAAGCTGTCAGATTGGTCAGGCATGATCTCCCCTTGGTGAATCCATGTTGACTACTCCTGATAACCTTCTTTTCCTCCATTTGATTAGAGATGACATCCAGAATGAGCTGTTCCATCACCTTTTCAGGGATGGAGGTGAGGCTGACCGGCCTGTAGTTCCCTGCGTCCTCCTTCTTGCCCTTTTTGAAGGCTGGAGTGGTGCTGGAATTCCTCCAGTCCTCAGGCACTTCACCTGCTCTCCAGGACCTTTCAAAGATGATAGAGAGTGGCTCAGCAAGGACATCTGCCAAATCCCTCAGCACTCGTGGGTGCATTCCATCGGGGCCCATGGATTTGTGGGTGTCCAGTGTGCTCAAACGATTTCTAACCCAATCCTCCTGACCAAGGGAAGGTCTTCCTTTCTCCAGGCTTTCTCTTTTACCTCCAGGGACTAGGATGCTTGAGGGCCGGCCTTAGCAGTAAAGATTGAAGCAAACAAGGCATTCAGTAACACCGCCTTTTCTGTGTCCTCCATCACCAGGGCACCCACCTCATTCAGCGGCATCCCCACATTTACCCTAGTCTTCCATTTGCTGCTGATGTTCTTGAAGCAGCGCTTCTTGCTGTCTTTGACATCCCTTGCCAGATTTCTTTCCAGATGGACCTTAGCCTTCCTCATTGCATGCCTCCATGCTCTGACAACATTCCTGTATTCATCCCAAGTGGCCTGTCCCTCTTTCCACACTCCATAGACTTTTCTTTACCAACCCAAAACGATGATACAATTTAGTGCAAAGTAGATATGGTATATGTACAAAACAATATTTTATTTTGTGTTTTACCTAGACCTCTGCGAAAAGCAGCTGTTCTGATCAATTACATCAATAACGGGGGGGAATTTTTTTTTCAGAATTCTGGGATGCAAAAACGTAAGCATCAAACTATTTTTTCTTTAAAAATTTCATTTTAACTCTTAGAAGTGTAGCTTTTTTTAATCAAGCACATTGACTCTAAATGGAAAGAGATTCAAGTTTTTTACAAGTAAATGAAACAAAGCAATCATGATAGGAAACTTCTTTATGGACACTGGAGCATGAGAATGTTGTATATTAACAAGTAGATACCCTATATGCAATTTAGAAGAACCATAAGATTATATTTAAGAATTATTTCTTTAAAAAGTAGATAGAAATGAAAAATAATTAATAGAAATTATGATTCATTTAAGAAAATATTTCAATGATTGTTTAGACATCTCTGGGTGTCACTTATTAACTTTCCAGCTTTGAAAATAAAGAACAAAGGTCTATAATATTTTTCATTACCTTTTGTAGTAGGAAGAGTTAAGCATGAAAGAAAGCTGTGGCAGAAGAATCTAATCTGTAAAGACACAATTTGGTTGTGTCATACAACAAGTGTGAGATAAAACATATATGCAAACCTTTTGAAAGGTTTTAAACTTTAAATAGGAAAAATGTATAATGCTTACTTTTAGTACTTTATTTTAACTTATTGTTTTTGACTAGAGCAAATTAGATGAAGAATTGTTTTAACTTTCAATGTACCTGTCATGACTTAGAACTACACAAACTATAAATTGATGAAAAATTCATTCTGAATCAATGAAAATAGTTTGGTTAAATGTAAGCAGAATGTTGTTGCCAACTTTTGATTTCTCTTCTCCTTTATTGTTGTATCCAATAGCCAATTTATTCAATATTCTAAATAAAAATACTGTTTTGAAAGGGAAAACAAAACATTTTTTCAATAATGAATCTCTTTTTTTTCCAACTGACACTATTTACTAATCAAACATACCCAACTGTGAATATTTTCAGCTAATGCAAAATATTTTTTATTAAAAATTAATCCCTTTCCAGAGATATGTCCATTTTATTTTTGAGTCACTGCATTCAATACTGCTTGTAGGTATCAGTACAATTCCACAGTTGTTTTCAAAGCAGGCTGGGTAGTCTTTCATGAGTTAATGTTAAAAATTGGCTAGTAGAATAATCTGGTGATAAGCACGGTTCTGGAGAGTGAATTATGTTGTTTCATTCAGTGAGACGGACAAGCAGACAAACACCTTTGTTTCAGAAAACAGAGTCAACTAGAGATTTGGGGCAGGAACAGGGATGGTGAGAAACCAGTCAACTAAGTTGTAGACTAATAACATAAGTCCTTGTATATAACAAGACTCCTATGAAAGGTGCCTTTCAATTTTTAAAGATTGCTTTTTATGAATAATTATTTAGACTTCTTGCAGCATCGTTATTAGACTGAATAACCTGTCTTAAACCACCAACTGAAAATGGTATGTTAGATTTACATGCATATGACAAAGATTAAGAAAATTCCTTTAAGAATTGCTTCTTTACTTGTTCTTATGCCTTAAAATTTAAACTTCAGCTCCATTAAGTAATATGCTGTAAACTTTGGTTTTTGGACTCCCCATTTTCCCTTGTGAAGTAAGCACAAATTAAACCATATGTACACATTTAAAACAGTAACAGGATGTGACAGAACAACATGATTCTATCATGTAAGAAGATGAGTTGTACAGAAGGTTTCCTCTTGCATTTTCTCATCTTTCTGAATGGCTGTTGCTTTTAGCAGTTCTTTCACTGCAGCGGGTGACATCTTTAGCCTCATAAAAAACAGATGGGAAGTTGAGGGTAATATCCAGAAAAAGCAAATTCTGGGCTATTGGAGTAGCTGGGACTTAGAGAAGGCTAAATATTATTAGTCTTAAAGGTATAAGACCTACTGTAAAGAAGAACTTTCTAATTATATAAATTGTAAAATATGGCACATTATGACACCTAAATACTTATTTGTCTCTGTCCCCTGCTTCACTACGGCTCTTTCCCACTTTGGATTTTGTTTTTCATTATCTTTGGCTGATGAAGAATAATTAAAGATATATTGAAAAAAGTTATGTGTCTCAACATAGCAACTCCAGAGATCACAATGAAGATCAAAATGGCATAACTTGCTTATATTTACATAAGAGATCATTTATTTTCCTAGATACTGTGAAAACATAAGTGGTTTCCTGTACAAGTGTTGAGCTGATAGAAAAACTGATAGAAATGAATCTGCATTTGCAGAAACACCAAGTTTCATGTGAATGTCTTGCAAAGTGCTTTGCAATGATTGAAAAAATTTACTTGTAAAAAACACTGACATCTGTTATTAAAAAATAACAGAAATGTTAGGTAAGCAAACAACAGGAAATTAAATTGTTTATATGTTTTAAACATACTTGTTTGAAACATTGCCTTTTGTTAAATCTTTTTTGTATTCCTATAGAATACAGAAATAGTTCATTGCTAGCCTTTCAAAATATCCATATAGTTAAAACTGCTTAAAAAAAAAAGCTGTATTTAAAGATAATAATAAGTAAAGTTGCTAACAGTTTTGATTTGGGACAGCCTGAGTTGCACTTCTGTCTCCATAGAACTTCTGTTGGGAGCAACAGAATCTGCTTGTTCTCAGTAAGAGAGTGATCTCAGTTATTTTCAGCTGTCTTTGGTTGATAGAAATACGGAAAAGCACATGTGTGAGAATGTACTGCACTCTCTTGGCAGACTGTACTTTAAAAAGAATTTCTTCCTACAGGTGACAAGCAGATGATTTTTTTTAAGCTCCCATATTTTCATAAGTGAGAGAGAAAATTCTGATTCTGGGCTTGGACTGAAGAGTGCTGAAGCAGAATCCAAGACTTTCTAATAGAGCTTTTGAAATTATCTCTTTTATGAAGTATTTTATTTTGAGAGATGTAATCTTTCATTTTATACTTCAGTTTCCTTTATGAAATCATATCATGTCCCTATATTTGCAAAATATTTTAATTTGGGGCTAGGCTTATGTAAGAAAGGATTGTAGTTTCAAAATTTGTTCTACCAAGCTGAAGTGCTTATCTCCAGCACGATCTTTAGTCCATGAAGTATCTGAACTGTCCTTCAGAGCAGTATACCTGTCTCTGATGATCAAAAGAGGGTCATAAGCAAGATGTCTATACTGGGAATCTAAATTTTGGAGTTTGCTGGGACTGTTGAGGTTTTGGCATATGCAATCGTAAACTATGAGTGCAAAATTTTGGGGAGACTTTAGGGATTGTTTAAGACAAGAAGTTTGATAATGATTGAATCAATGTACTCACTCTATGGCACTGTTTTCAGAGAATAGTTGCAATAGTACTGTGTATCATGCTGATAAGGAAAATCTTTTATGTTCTAGAAGATTTGTGCTAGCTTTAAGATAAAGCTATAAAACAAAGCAGAATTATTCTAGCTTGCCCTAACTGTGAACAAAATGCCCTGTATTACATAAAGGTTACCCTAACGGCAGCATATAAATTCATTCTAAAGCATAAAATGAATCAGTTTTGCTGAATTTGGAATTAATAGAGAACATCTGTTTTCCCACAGTTGAATGGTAACACATGCTGACTGAACATAATCATGAAGCAGAACCATGTAAGACATCTACAGGCAGAACGGCAGAGGTTTTAAATTCACATGTACAAGTACTCTCACAGGCCAAAGACAGTTAAGTGCTCTATTGTGTCATTTTCATTAATTTATGTAATCTAGTATCCTAGCTTGATTTGTGCTTGTGGAAATGATGAAATTATGTATTTGACTTTGAGAAATGTAGATTCTAATGAAGAAGACTGTAAAGTCATATAAATCAGAAGCACAACAGCATTGGGGATGCTCAGTAATCTCTTTTTATTACTCTTTACATAACCATTGATTTTAGCAGCAGAGATATTCTGACATAATGTATTCCAAATTGTCCAACTTGTTACAGCTAGAAGAAGTTGTGGTTATACTGAAAATTTCCCTTCCAGGAAATATAGCTTCCTTTTAGACAGTGCATTCCAGGAAAAAAATGTACTGCTAGTATCTGCAGCTACTTCTTCATTTTTGAAGAAGATTTTGGATAAGATGACATACTATGACTTTCGTTCTTTCTATTTAATAAGCCAGAATAATTAATACTCCATAGTTCTAAAGGTACTGCTAAGGAAAGAATTGTAGAGAAAATGGTTTTCATTGATAGAATGGTTTGCTTGAAACCTTCTTGTGAGCAAAACCCTTCAGCTTTCCATCAGCCTCTTCCATTACTGATTCAAGGGTTCTGAGAAATTTCAGAAGAGCAAGGAGAAATTGATTTAAAGGTTTATCTCCTGAGGAACACAACATTTGCACCGAGGTTAGGGACCAGGAGGAGCACACTATAACACACCCTACATGCACAGGTTTATTTGGGGGCAAGTCGGAATGTCTTGGAAGAGAAAGTGGAGATTTCTCCTTGGGCACGTCCACATCCTACCGCAATTCAGTGTGAGGGGAATACTGAATCCAGAAAAGTTTCTGAGTCTGGTGGTTTAGATATAGTCTTAAATTGAAAGAGTGATATGAAATGAGTTCTCATATGAACTAAAAGGGAGGTTACTACACTGGAAACCCCTTTGCCAACAGATCCTCCAGACAGCTAAAGGGCTATGTGCATAGATGTGAATTAATATATATATTAATGTATATATAATATTGAAAAGGTCAGAATCACACACGTTCTTTGCCTTCAACATAATGGAAAATCTTTTTAATTGCATGTATCTCTGGCTGCTGTAGGTGATGCTGTATCTTATTCATTAAATGCAAAAGATCAAAGAAGTGGCTGGTTTGACCAACCTGAAGGTCCACTGTTGTACATCCAAACTTCAAGCTTGTACTCGTCTAGTTGGATGTGCACATTTGCTGATACAACAACTGTGAATTAGAGGAACTCATCCAGAAGAGGTTCCAGGACAAGGACTTCTACATCTTACCTCTTTTATAGTTCTTACATAATAGGAAATAAATCATATTTTACAAACATATATTTCTTTTCACTGGCTGTAACAGGAAGTCTAGAATGACCTGCTTATATATTGGTCTTTACACTGACAGAGAAATTTTAGTTTAGAATGTAGTCTGGCAGCATTAGTCATTAAACTTTTAATGGTGTTCATCCAAGCTACTTTTCTCCCTATTAAATAAGAAAAAATTAGTTTGCACAGTCCTACAATTTTGATCAATATCAATTTGCTGAGATTTCCTGATTAATTTTTGTCTCCTTAGTTTTGTTACAGCATCGTATCAGTGTGTCCTGTTTTTTTAAAGAATGAATTCTTTACTTTGTTTTTCTTCAGTGATACAATCTTATGTACGGATCAGAGCTTCTGTTGCTATATTTTTCAAGTTTCAAATCATATCAAATCTTCTTCTGCTTTCATTTTCATTGGAGGACTTTCCTTATATTTGACTTACTTAGGACAACACTTCATTGGCATAATGTTTCAAGATAATTGTATGAGTTGGAAATTCTAGAGATGCTTTTTCCTTTAGTGGTACCTCTGTACATGTTAGTTTGTAGACTCAAATGTGAAGTTCTTGGATTTCTTTGGTCTTTTTTACTGGATGCTTCAGTGTGTCTTGGATTCCATAATCCATCCAAGTACAATATCCTTTCATGGCTGCTTTCTCTTTCTTTTCACTTACACATTGCATATAAAATGAAATAAATTGATTCTCACCTGATTCTGAGCACTTGACAATTGACAGTTTGACATTGTAGCCTATATACAGGTTCAGAAAATTAATTTAATACACCCTGTAGTGTGAAGTTTACTATTGCTTTTTAGTATTCATTTCAGTTAATTAAGTCTCACACACCAAGAAGAGCAAAGATAAATTTAAACAAACAATTATGACTTCAGAAAAGACATAAAAATAATATCAAGGTGTGATGGCATGATGAAAGTTATTACATCAGATGAAGTTCTTACATAAATATGTATTCTAAATATTTCAAAATCAGTATTCAAGTCTTCTGGTTGTTTAGGCTTACATGAAATAACCTGCTGATTATGTCAGTGTTAAAACACTGGAAACAAACAAACAAACAAACGAACAATTTAAGTGAGGAAATATGTGAACAGGTCATTTTCTTGCTTCTTCTTAGAAGTGCCAGCACAGGCTAAATGGTCTGTGACTTGGACGCTTCGTAATTCAACTAGAGTGTGGATCTGTGTCATCTTGTGCTAGACCATACCATTGATATAGCATCTTTTGGAAGCATCAGTGCTTTTGGAAACATTAGCATTTGAGTTCTATACTGTCTTCCCTGGTCTGAATTCTAGTTTCACTTATGTCCCAAAGTCATAGAACATCAATAATGCTTTTCTTCTTAAGATTCCTAGATAAATGATAATACCAGCATCTTAGCTGATTTATAGTTCTACTACTTCAACTGACAAGCAAATCCGTACATTCTGATCTTTCACGTTAATGAAAGTCAGTCGGTGTCCCAGAGTGCATAGAAACAGCTGAAATAATTAGAAAGCAATTTCCACACGGTTCTCCTCCTCTCCACAGAGCATTCAACAGAATTTCCTTAAAACATATTTTTGGAAAAAAGAAAATTGCTCTGCTAGGAGTACAAAAATTTCTAGCTTTCACAAAACTCCAGAAATCAGAATATTTTCCATTTAAAATTTATTTGAATAACATATCAGAGAGTGGTTTTCTTTTCTTATCTTTATTTTCCCCTACACATATACTTTCCAAAAGACCATAATAGAAAAATACACTCAAATACTTACTTACAGAACAGACAGTATTAGTTCCAAAACTATTCCCATTTTTCCTGTATTATTTCTTTCTCAAAATTGTAGATTATTTCAGAAGGAAAAAGATCAATAAATTCTATGACTAAACATTTTTGGAGCTGCTTTTGGGCTTGAAGATAACAGGCAATTGTCCCGGTTTCCCCTTCTGTGTGCCTCAAGCCTGTGTGAGGTAGGATGTCAATAAATATGCAAGTATAGAGGAGGGAAGATTTCCTACCTTACCTGCTTATTAAGTACCCACAAGTCTATTGTAGATTCTGGTAATTGTATATCATTTAATTAAAATTAATATGAAAAATAAATGCTTCTGTAAAACGAGAAAAATAACAGAAGTTACAGAGTAGCAAGAAATCGCTATTCTATTGTTAGAAAAACATATCAGCATAAAAGTCACTACAAGAACTGTGTGTTCTACTGTCATTGTCCTTGTCAAACTTGGGTGTTTGTTTGTTTTTTTAGTTCATGATCTTGAATGGCTTTTCCTTCACATTGTACAAAACAACGATGAGGTAAAAAGTACTTGTGCAAATTCTTTACTGATATGGTAATAGGCTGTGATTACATTAATGACCTCAAGAAGTCACTGTCCCATAAATGTCCCTGAATTTGTAACAACTTTTTTTCTTTTCCTTCTGTAACATTTTTTTCAATAACTGTTTAATAAAGTACTTTTCTGAATATGTGCATATATTTAGAGTGCTTGATTTCACTGCTTTCGAGTGCTCTGCTCTTTGTATTGTCCTGAGCTTCTGCAACGTTAAATGAAGATATCCTCGATTTTTTGTTGATTCCCTGAGTGTCTCATATTTTAACTCACTGAGTACTGCAGAAGCCAAGGACTACCATGTTATACTCTAGACCTGAATCTAGAGTGCAATTGCATTTCAGCAAGTTATATAAAATGTCTCACATACTGACTATGCGCACGCTACCAAGCCATGCCCAGACCTAGAATGTGACACCCGAAAATCACAAGGGTCACAGATGTTTCCTAAGGTCATAAGAAATGTGAAGAATATCGGATACGTACAAGAGAAAGCCAGAGTAGAACAGGAGCAAGAGAGAAAGCTCTGGATCCTATTTATCCTCACTGTTTAGTGGTTAGTTGTCTCCTCAGCTCTGCCTTTTAACTGCTGCAAATACTAAAATCTACCACAAGGGTTAAATTAGCTCGGAGCAGCGTGGATCTGAGCCATTTGGTGTCGTTTGGTCTCGATCTTTTACTTAGCAGAACAGAGGCCGTCTTTTGTAACATTGTCATTGTTTACAATGTCATCAGGCTTGCTCTTTTGCTTAACAGTCCGTTTAGACAATGAATGAATGAAGAAGAAAGATGAATCTGCAAAACTACAGGGAATAGGACTGTTTTGTACAAAGCAGGAGGAGAGTTGTGTCAGACACTATTCCCATTGACAGTGTGTGCTTCAGCCTTAATTTAAACAGGCCTTCGGGTACCAGCTTAACTTCAATCCCTCTGAAGTCAATATATTTACATGTGCTTAATATCTGAGGCTGTTCTTTGGCAAAGCAGTTTTTCAGTGCATCTGAAGGAGATTTACTAGGACAAAACAGAGCGGTATCTGCAGAAGCATTACCAGTCGTGGCTGTCTCAGCCCGACAACAGCAAAGCAGCACAGAATGTATTTGTGGATGGCATGTGCTGTCTACTGGGGGTTGTTGCTTAGAGAGCTAATGTCCCTGTTCCCTCCCAGAGGCTGCGGTGTGACTCTGAGTGGTATCTCCCAGGGGCAATTCATGCCACGGCAAAATCCTGTCCCCGATCATGTGCTCCAGAGCCGAGCGCTACGTAAGGAGACAGATGCAACAGCATCATTCCTTTCTCACTGCACTTCACGGAGCTCGTGCTTTGTCAGGCATGACATGCTGCAGCCTCTGTGTCCCCCTCAGTGAATCCCTATCTCAAGAGTTAGATTTTTCCTAAAGTATTGTACTTTAGGGGTGCTCTAAGTGAATTGCTTACTTTTTGTATCCAATGTTTAAACCACCTTAAGCCAGTTAAAGACCTGAATTTTACCGCATCTTTCTGCTTCCCTGGTGCTTGTCTCAGGCATGGCTGTGTCAGTACATGGTAAAGGCACCAGAGCTTCCTGTGACTTTGTAATCCTTCATGCTTCAATATATGAACTGCTGTTATTAATAGCAGGAGGAAATTATGTCTGGTGAATCTCTGTTAATGGCATTAATGAGGGGTTAATTTGGCATTGTAATTGTTACTGGGGACCTGTTGCAAGCAGCACAGAAGAGAGCCCTGTTGTTTAGCGCTGCTTCAAATGTCTTTGACGAAGAATTAAGGCAAAGCCTTCCCTTCCCACCCTGATTTGTTTTTGCTGTAGAAGGAGTAGGGGCTGTTATTGTGATCCATGGAGTTTACCGCTCTAGAAAGCTATAAAAGAGCATTTCATCACAGAAAACAAAGATACTTGTAGAAGCAACGGTGAAATTAGATAACCTTTTAATCTGTTTATCAAAGGGCCCACAGTTCCATTTCAAGGTAAGTGAAGGAATACTTATTGAACCCAGAAAATGAATCTACCTCCACAGTACTGAGATAACTGAAAAAGGAGAAAGAAATCAGTGCAAAACCGTTAGCACCTGCCAACTCTTATTAAGAGATTAGAGTGCTTAAAAAGACAGCGAGCAGCTCAATATTTCCTTTTAAGTTTCTCTTGGCTGATTTTTCATGTGTGCTGCTGTGCACCGCAGTGAAACAAACAGGTCACATTTCAGTTCCTCAGAGCTGCAGAAGCACTTTATGGCATAAATAGCAAGTGGCTTGTCTTCAGATTTTATAAGATTTCTTTACGCAATCTATCAGTGCGGGTATGATTGACACTTAGGGAACAGAGTGAGGCTAAGAGTTGGCAAGAAACTTACTTTCGCAGTGTGACAGTGGAGTTATTTTACACATGAACGCTGAGTGATTTAGGAATTGTTCTGGGTTACACTGCAATATCCTAAAATTTCAACAAGTTTCCTCTTTAATCATTGGAAAACATGATTTATGAATAGGCTTCTTGTGAAGCAGTGATGAAAGCAGCACTTCTAGTCATGCAGATCAGAGAGCATAAATCGCAGTGAAGCTGACAGGAATACTGACACTGGCTTTAAAAAGGACAGAGCTATTTCTGACAGATATGGGTGGCCCACTCCACCTGTGAAACACTATAACTTGCAGAGGAAAAGCCAGAGGTCTGCAGCTGGCAGTGTGTGGGCCACATGCCACCTGCAGTTGCTGCTTCATCATCCTTTAGTTAAATCAGAAGCTAGATGAAACTAGGTTCAGAGGATATACAACTGAAGGAAAAACTGCTGGATTACCAAAAGAAGGGGGATTAGTGCTCTGAGCTGCCTGACGGCATGCAGTTTATCCCTGATGGGGAGCAGAGGGGAGATTAAGGGGAGTGGTGCCACCAAATACCACAGAAGTGGGGTTTGCAGCCCTCTGATAGCACTCATGGCTGGGGTGGGACCGGGCAAACCTGCAAAACTGTAATCCTCAAATCATCAGGGAGACATGAACCTTTGCTTCCCCTGATTTCTTCCCCTTGCCAGAAGCCAGGCACCCAGGAACACCTCCAGGCTCCTGTTGGTTGGGCTGACATGGCTAGTCCTAACTTTTATTGCATTTGACACATTTAGAAAATAAATAGCTGCTGAACCTGAGTGGATAATGATATCCCTGAACAGCTTTTCCCTCCACATTCTGATATTTTTATAGTGTTTATATTTTTTTCAGCTCTGAAACTATGTGAGTTATTCAGGTTTTTTTGAAAGCACAGATAATAAATGTAGAACCTGTAAGACTCAGACTGAGTAGAGGTCACATCCAGGTATAAAATGCACTTGCACAGAAAATGTAATTGAAAGAAATAAAAAAGGTTGCAGTGCAAACAGAAGAACTCTGCGGAGAATTAATAATATACATAAAAAAGCAGGTGTTTTGAAGAATCCTGGTAGTACTGAGAGTTGAAGGTAATCCATTGTAGTCAAATTAAGAAACCAATGTGAAAATGGATTTGGTATAGACGGCATATATGATGCAGATTATTTTCAGTTTATTTCACCAGTTCCTGTTCTATACTTTGAAGATCTACTACAAAAGAAGATTTAACTCTCAGCTTTCTCGCTGATCCTTTAGGGCTGAGATAAGCCTAAGTATAGACCACTTTAGGAAAAAAAGTGAACATGACCTTCTTCAGAACAGAGAGAGCACAGGGAACAAAAGCAAAAAATTTTGTAACTTAAATTAGCAGAAGTCTCCTGAATGCATTTACACAGATGTCCCTTTGCACACTCTGAAAAATTGTTTGAATATATTGCATAATGTTACTGCATGTTGCTTGTAGGAATGTGAAAGCTCCTCTACAAACATGAGAATCAGCCCATTTAAGTTCAGGCCTGTTCAGCAAGAAGATATTGATCAGCACCTGGATATGTGCTGCAATCCTATGACTGGATAACCATCAGAATACAATATGGTCCTCAAAGTTGAGCAATAATACCTTCTTTATTTCCTGGTATGTCTCATTCTTTATTTAAAACAAACATGTATTTTCCACAAGAATGCTTTACAGTTAAGCATTAATTTAACATACATTATTGATCTAAGCTCCAAAAGGATTTAGTGAATTTCTCTAAATTGGCTTTCAAACACCTTGTGCTTAATTTAATTAATTACATTGTGTGTCCTCAGCACTTTTGTCTTTATTTAGAATACAGCAGAGAAAGATTCTGCTTTAAAATCTTGCCTTATATCATATATGCTTATTTATGGAAAATCTTTTGTGAGCGGATGTGGAGCAATTCGGTCACTGTGAATGAAGTGGAAATAGGCCCCTTGTTTGTGTGTATGTGTATTATTTTAATGGATTAATATTAGGCTCCCATATTTACATTTGTTGACCTTTTACTCTCTACTACTGTTTACATATTTGTCAAATATTCTTCATGTCTCCCTGTGGGTGGTGAGTTGCCCAGTGTTGACAGTGCCTTTGAGAACTGTGAATTCAGAAGTATAAAGTACATATACTGAGCTATACTGTGCTGCAAATTATTAACTTTAAACAGTTATCATTAAATTCTATGATGGAATTACATTTTAAAGTAACAGCACGATACAGCTCATGTTTGTTAGTAAGAAACCCTTTATCCTTGTTTGTCTTTTGCTGCTGCTAGTTTCTCGGCTCTTTAGAAACTTTCCCAACTCGAAAATTTTCCTTCATCTTTTCTACAGAAACAGAGGAGGAACAACTTTTGGAAGAAGCCGTATAAGTCTAGCACATCTTGTGACAGTTGCTGTATCTTACAATTTCTATCAATATTCACAAAATGTAATGCTTTATTTGAAATCTGAAATTATACTGGTGTAAGATTAATCAAATCCTTTGACTAGAGAAGAATCTTCTCTTTCATTAAAAAGGAGTCTAAAAAAGTAGGTTATGCAAGAGTCTAGTGAATTTGTTTAGATTTTCTTTCCATCACCTCAAAGTCTTTTTCAGCAATTACATTATATGAATCCAGCCCTTTTTTTAATCAGTATATAGGGAAGAAAAACTATTATTTTTTTTAAATTTCTGAAAAAACTAAGAGGAAAACTCATGGATCAGACTAAACGTTTATCAAGCCTCAAACACTTTCTCTGAGTGTGGTTGCTAGACAATATGTAGGAAATAGTAAAAATCGAGTTATAATGTCTGAAGTTTAGAGGGTCTAATAGTAATCCAATGATATCTACAGGGAGGTCATTGAGAAGACAAATCTGGGTGCTTCACAGTGAGAAGACAACAGACACATCTGAAAACAAAAGAGATTACAAAAGAATATCAGAAAATACATTTTTCCCCATGAGGACCATCATCAGTGGGACAGGGAAGCCATGCAGATTCCATCCTCAGGGGGGTTTACAAGATGAAGGCCTGAGTGACCTGCTCTCATCTCACAGGTGGCCCTGCTTTAAGCAGAGTGGTGCTCTACAGATCTCCTGAGGCCCTTTCCCACCAGGATTATCCAATGATCCTATTCCATGATTCTCTGGACATGCTTCAACACTACCATATCATATAGCCATTAGTGATCTTTTCTTCAATAAAAGCCTTTTTTCATTCAGTGACATCCTTATACTTTTTGCACACAAAAATTATTGTTGAAACCATATCCTCAATTTGATTCTTCATTTTGTGGATGAATCCTGAATACACCATTTTATAAGAGTACATGACAATTAATCTAGCTTTGTGATTTTGTCAGTCTCAGTCCTGGGTTTTCAAACGTTTGGAATGCTTAATGTTAATACATGACCTTGCATATACTCAAAATCATACCAGTCCATGATAGCATTGTCTTTTGTTAGCCAAAGGAAACACAGGTGAACCAATCAATCAGTTAATTAATCAATCCATCAAGTCATTGATTTGTTCTGTGGTTCATAAACCAAGAGATTAAATAATAATGTCCGTAGAACCTTCAAGAAGTGCAGAACAATTGAAAATTAGCAAAAAATTTGAAAACAGGTAAAGCAATTAATCATAATGTAAATCAATTAATCATAACTATCAAGGTATATAAAAATAAAAACAATCTTTTTGGCTTTTTTTTAAATTCCCAACAACTTTTCTTATGTGATTAGTTCCCATCTTTCATTTCTCATGGCTTTATTTATAGACCATGAATAAGAACAGGATAAATGAACAAATTTCCCAATAAAGTAGTAAGAGACATGTTCATCATTGCATTGAAATTCATGCTTGTCTTTGCCTGTCCTTCAGCAAAAATAAAAAAAAAAATCAGCTGTCTTCATTATAGGATTTGTCAGCATGATAGAGATAATATTAATGCATTTTAAATTGAAAATAAATAGCAGGGTTGACATTTATATACAACACTAGAATGTGACAGGATATTGTATGCTGTGATGTGTGTGTCATTGGCTGATGCAGACTGAACACATTATCCCCAGCATTCTTTTTGTGCATAAATCAGAGTAATTACTTAATCTTTAATTTTAAGCAATTGCCACTTTGGTCTAGCTCCAGCATTTCATTGTACAAGAGTAAGATGGACAGAAGAATTATTTCTACATCTCACAAAGAGGACTTCCTGATGAGGAAAATTATATAGCAAATTTTGACAAGAAATTACTTTGCACAGTTGTTGCAAAGTCCTTGGCCTGGCTTTTTACAGGTCATGTTCAATTCAAAAGCAGAATTGGCTGCCAGAAAAGTTGTTCCGGTTTTTGTGGCTACAGCACTTTTTGGAATTAGAGTGTACCACTAATATTGGTACTAGCCAAATTCTAACATGTTTTTTAGCTATTTAGTAGAAGGTTAAGTTTACAGACAAAAATATGTATGTATCCACTCCCCTGTGTCCAGACCTAAATCCAGAGAACACAAAGTCTACTTGCTTGCATGAATGCAAGCTCTTTAACAGCACAGTCATATTAAAGAAAAAAAAAAACAAACAAAAAAACAACCAAATTTCCTAATGGCTAATTTTCCCTATCGTAAGCTTCTTTTTGTAGAGAGAACCCCCCATTTCCCAAACACAGACATCTCATTGCATTCTGTGATTCATTCACTCCATAATCTGTGGATGAAAGGCAAGACTCCCCAGTAAAATCAGTGTTAATAAACTTCCTTTACTTATTTGGGTTTATTTCCTGTCTTTAGAATTAGTAGCAGTTTATCAATAGAATGTGAATTACTTATATCCCCTAGAGCAGAAGTTTAGAATAGGGGAAGATGATTTTTCTAAATCTCTGCATCCCTAGGGTAGATAGGTAGGCTCTTTCAGAGAGTCATAGCAGGAGTCAATGTGTCTCCATTGATTACAGGGTAACCACAGAAAAAGACGACCCTGAAGTGCGCAGTTAGTAATACTTCAGTAACATTTAAACAGATATAATCTTCATCCATGCAATAGAAGTACAGCCTTGCTTGAGGTAAGAGTTAAGAATTCCTTTTACAACCTCAAGGCATAAATTCCACCTATACTTCCCTTTCCCACAGCTAAACCACAGCCTAGGATATTTGGTGCTGATAGGTGTTCGAGACAGCGACCTTTCACAAAGTGCATCAAAAGAGATTAATGAAAAAATACTAATATTTGACAAAACGGACTCAAAATTAGACAGTAATAAATTGTGTAGAGACTTAAATAACTAAAGTTTTGTATTATCATACCAAAAAGAAGCAAGTCTGTTTTGTTGTTCTTTATATCTAGAAGAAGTGTTTTAGACAATAGAAGAGACGTGACATCAAACTGACTAGAATGGAGGTAGGAAATTGTATCTCTGTATTTTGAAGGAAGTTATGCCTGCAAGGAATTGAATATAACTGCAGGGAAAGACAGAGAGGTCTTCACTTATGCTGCTATATTTCTTAAGTCTCCTCAGTCCTTTCTTTCTCTTTCTCTCTTATATCCCTCTGTCTTATACTGTTAACAGAACATACCTTTAAAAAGAAACCACCTTTAAAAATCAACTCCTGGTCTTGACAGCTACGTGTTTGGATTCAGTTCATGAAAGATCCTTCACAAACCAACCCCTACAGGATTAGCAAATCCTACTTATTCAGCTCATACACCAGAGCTATTGCACCAGAGACAGTTTTACTGTCATAGAAAACAGTGGTCAGAACAGTGAGGTTAACAAGTTTCCTTTCTGAAGTGTATCCTGGGAGCCTTAAAGTACACCTAGACAGCTGAGCTATTATACTGGTGGTAGGCTTCAGAACTTTTCATCTCGTATTTCACACCGCACTGAGTGGCGAAGGTACAGTCTTTCAGTATTCACACTAGACAGAAAGTCATATGGAATGACATATGGAGTCTTCAACTTTGACTGATCCCCCCACCAGGTCGTACAGCCCACCTCTCTGTTGCAGACTTGGAGTGTCTCCACATGCCCAGCTCTTCAAGCTGGTTTGAACCATGACTCTTTCCCTCCATTCTGCTCACGTTCTGAGATTTTCCTCTCCCACAAAAACACGTGGATCCTCTGGCCCGGTATCATCCTTTGATATTCCAAACCAAAATTTCCCACAAAGAGGATTTTCATGAAGGTTAGTTAATGCAGAAGCTATTTCCTTAAATATTGTTCCTGTTATTGGTGGTCAAAAGAGCAGGGAGATACAACACCGGACAGAATTGCTCTATGAAAGGCATGAGAAAAGAGTGCATAAATGCCTTTAATCCAGCTAACACAGGAGTGGCAGGGAAGAATGTAGTTCCTGTTCTGGTAACCTCCAAGAGAATGCTTTACTCAGAAATCTTCTCAGAACACATTATCATGATTCTCAAAAATGAGACTGAGTTGCATAACTCTGTTCACAATCAACTCTGATTACAACACAGTGTAATACCCCAAATCATGGCATAATATGGCTGCATATGATGGAACCACTTGTTTATTTGAAGAGTAACAGTCCTGGAAACAAATATATTGAAAGTATATTTTATTTAGCATCACAAGTGGAGTGTTTTATCATAATGTTGAGAGCACAGCAATAGCAACAAAACAGGAATATTTGTGAACAACAGAACTGTTGAAGCTTAGCCTCATGTCTTGGGTTAAATGCCTGGATGACATCTTTGATGTTTAGTAAGGATTAAGTTTCTATTTTGATCTCTCTCTCAGTTGTATTTCTTTATTCAGTCATCTACTTCTACAAACTTGTGGGAATTCAGTGTCTGTGGGGCTGCCTCTGTGACCAGTTTTCCTGCATCATTTTACCTATGTAAAGGCTGCTTTCTCTCTAACAAAACAGGAATCGTCAACTCAATTGCACTCAGTGACATTTGCGGTGTGTTAACACCCGTGAAGTCTAGAAGACTGAAAACAGATTTTATTTTCAAAACTTCATCTCTAGACTTGTCAGCAGTCTGCTTCAATGTTGGACCTTGCCCGTTACGGTTAATTCCTAAGTAGCGTCACTGGGCCCTGATTCTGAACAGGAATTGTAGCCCCTAGACAACGTTGCAAACAAAACAGAAAATAAATGAGAGTACATTTAGTCCCAGTGAACAAAGCAACAGAAAGCAAAATATGAAGTAAAAGAAATAAAATAAAATTCAGCTAACACAGCATGGTTGGGAACTAATTTAGTATAAATAAGTCATTAAGAAGCAAAAAAGTAGACAGGGAAGATCTGCTGAGTTTCCAAGCAGCTTGTTAGCATTCATGAGAGTGGATCGTTAGGAATTATCATGTCACACAGCTAGTACATAGCCTACATGAAGGATTCTGTATGTCAATCAGTGGAACTGTAATTACCCAAAAAAGAGATGTCTGAGGCTGGTTTCTGAGATTAACCAACTTTGAAGGAATTTAGAACTTTAAAAGCGAAGGAGCACAGGAGCTTAATGTATTATTTTCTCATTCTGCTAAAGAGGACAACTTTTTAAGGAGATGCATACACTTGCCATCGTAAAGATCATTAGTAGTAAGGGTGAGATTCCCAGCATGAAGAAGAGCAGCTGATCAAAGAAAAAATTGATTTGGTTTTGTGCTCTTCTCCCATTCTGTATGCCACAAATTACCATTGTATGCAACACAGGTTGACAGACTATGCTGCCGGTGCTGACTTTCCAAGATATCTTTGAAATTCATAAAGACAGCATCTTTCTTAAAAAAAAAGGAGTAAAACCTGTCAATATGAGAAGAAATACAGCTTCACAAAAAGGTAATTAACTAGGTCACAAGCTAGCAAAGAAAGATCTGCAATTATTATGAGTGCATTTCAGAAAGAGGCATTTGACAAAGAGTCCCAGCAGAACTTCCAGACATAACAGGGTTTGATTAAGGAACAAAAATCATCACAAAATGACAGTGAAAACTTAAAAATAGCTATATGCTCAAAAGTTTTTAAGCATCTAAATTTCAAAATAGAGATTTGACGATCAAAAATAGCCTGCGCCCTAATTTTAACTAAAGAGAACTTAATGCCTCTTGTTTAAAAAAAAAAAAAAAAACTGTTTGTTGCTATTAAACCATTCTGATTACTTGTTCTATGTTTTTCTGCACTCTTTTGTTCTTCAGTCGTTGCTGGGAGAATGACACACAGGAAACACGGTCTGTACTTCTGGTGCTTCAGCTGGTCACAAGCTATCTAAAGGTGCAGGTCTGGACTCCATGGTCACCTGGAGTCTATACATGAACAGGAAAGCACAAAAAGACATAAGGCTTCCTTACTCCTCATGCCCAATTAGTCTCTTCTCCCATGCTTGCAGTTCACTGGGCTGGATCACAGGTCTGATTCAGCTGAGAATTAAGGCGGTAAAGATGACCTGGTCTGTCTTAACATATAGGCTGTACTAGTATTATTGCTAGTACAAAAGTCGTAGCAGGAGTATGCATCTACTATAAAGATGTGGGGAGGTTCACCTATTTTAACAGCCTGTTTTTATGTTGACTTGCAGTCATCATGGAAACAAAATGTAAGCACCAGGGTAGTTAGAGAACCTGGGTCTAAACGAAGGACTTGCATTATAGAATAGATAATCTGCTTTCTTTTGTAATTTATCCTTCAGATTTTTTTTTTACTAAACAGTAAAGTTCTCCTTTTAGTATAGTAAAAACATATCTATTTATGTTTTATCATTTTATTAAACAGTGTGGGCAGATCGGACCGTGCATTTCCATTGGCTGCTTTTGAAGGGTTCCCATTGACTTTGAAGACAAATATGAGTATCCAATGCTTGATCAACAAGGAGCAGAAGCTCATGAAGCCTTCTGAACCTGTTGTGTGCTTCGGTCACACATCAATGAAACTGGCACATGATTTATTCACCGTTGTTGCCCACTAAAATAGCCAGTAATTCCCTAGAAGGCAACTGTCCACTTGACTACTGTCACTTGCAGGACTTTATCAAGAAGCCATGCCACCCACAATCCTGTTTCCGCAGTAGTTAGCAATAGACCTTGCATAGGACGAAGCCAGAAATTTCAGAATAAGCAACAGCACAGATGTTTCCTAATCATTACATCTGAAATTGAGAAATGTTATTAAAGACTTTGTTTATACTTATACTAGTACTCTTTCTGTTAGCATTATTAAGTATCCAAATCACCTTGTGTAAATCTGCATTTTAAGTATCTAGCGCAGTAGCTTTCTTAAGATAAGTATAAATGTCTTAGTATATGCAAAAGTGAGAAATACCTACAGATTCCTGAGAGCCAGTACACCTACACAAAGTATCTAAAGTGGGCACAGTTCTGCACCCTGAAGGTCTCAGAGAATATTTTTTCTCTATTAACTATACAAGGGAACATATGGCCTTACCTTAGAAAGATCATTTTCTGAATCTTAGTTTCTTGTTCTCAAGAAAATGTTATTGTATAACTGCCAAGTCTAAGCATTATATGGAAAAATATTTCCCTCTATTATTTCAAAACTGAGACTTATCAGTTTTATTATTTCTTTGCCCCCTGGTTCTGGGACATAAAACAAGGAGATCAGGAAATTGTCCCTTTTCTCTGCAACACTCATCATTTTATAGATCTTTCCGTGCCACCATCTCCTTTCTGAGGCTCAGTCCTTCAGAGGTCTCAGTGACAGAAATTCTGTCTGCTTTTCTCTTATTTTTTCCTCCTTTCCAAGGTAGGATTATCTGTTTCTGCACAGAGTATTCCAGGTGAGTGTCTGGCATTGGCTATGCAGGAGATTGTTTCTACCTCATTTCCCAGCATTTCTGCATCCACATGTTACCTTTTCTGGCTGTAACTGGACAGAGCTCACTGAATAGCAAGACCCATATCATTTTCCAGGACTCACATACTAAATATAAAATCCATCATGGTACACAGGTAGTTCAAATTTTCTTCACAAAGTTACTTTTCATTCAGTGCTTCAGCACTGAACTTCACTCTCTATTCTGCAAGTCTTCAGTTCAGCTGAACCTTAATTTCTGGGTTTGGACTTTCTGTACACTTTTCTCTTTCTGTACACTTGCTTTCTTGTTGTTTAGCCCTCTTTCTAATGCATTAATACATTACTAAGCAAAACATTGCATATATGAAAACCTGAGACACTCTGCTTTTAACTTTTTGTACTGATGAAAATTGAGTTTTTTCCTTCCTTTGTTTCCACTTACACAGTCCATATACGTGACTGTGTACTACTCTCAAGCAATAATAATGTAATTTGTTTACTACCTACTTTAGAGACCTTGCTAATGGATTTTTGAGGGGCTAAATAAATTGTCACCAGGATCACATTTTCATTTTTATGCTTTGGAAGAGTTCTAATTCATTACAGAGAGAATTTACCTTTGCAGAATTCAGGCTGATTAGCCTTTCTCATATCCGTGTTTACATTTTGTTATATTATTCCACTTCTAGATATTATTTTAAACAACTTATTGGCCTCCAAATATGTCTGTGGTTTACTTGTCGGAGAGTGTCTGGATGACTCAAGGAACCATTCTGAAATGTAAAGTATAATATTTTCTACTCTCAACCCATCTAATCTATTAACTTTTCTTAATGACAAACTATAAAATTTTTGGTAACAGGTCAGATGTTTTGTTCTCAGGTTCTTTGGTAGTCTTCTAGTGTTGTCACCTATTTGCTGAACAAGCTGTAGCAACAACAAATGAAAGTAAACTTGAAGGGCAAAACTCCACATCTCAGTATTTTTCCTGATGCTACTGACCTATGCAAATTGTTAGATGTGTCAGCAGATAGTTGCCTTCAGACTTGACCCAACGTAGCACATGAAATCATCTAAGAAAAACTGCAATGAAGTAAATATTTGAAAATCTGAGAGGAAACAACACTTTTGTTCAGAGAGAAAAAGTTCCTTTTACAACAGCTTGCACAAATACCAATTTTGCATAACTTAGGCAATCCTTTATGAAAAGAAAGAGGGGACAAACATGCTATTGTGATGGCAAAGTTAAATACATATAATGCCGTAAAAATAAAGTAGTAGTGATTTAGTGCATTCATTATAAGCTCATCTTGTTTCATTTGTGTGTAACTCTTCTACAATATCTCTGCAGAAGACACAGTTTCTTTTTGGATATCATTACTACATACCCATCAGCGAAGGAATACAAATTAAATATGAAAAAAACTGAGCCCAAAATCCCCTGCTTCTCACCAAGATAGAACCACACTTCACAGGATGCCTCTAAAGGCACACTTTAGCTGTAAGTAAATTGATATTAATGTCTAATGTATAACAAGAATATAGATGTTTAAGCAAAATGCCTCAATTTGAAATAGCATCATATAATCCAATAGGATTAAATAGGAAGAATTTTATAGCAAGCACTGCATCTTATGATACAGTGTTTTATTCAGTTTCCCACAATGATACTGCGTCAATAGTGAAAATATTTTGATATTTCAGATAAAAATATACATTTTAGATTTGATGCTATTAAATATGATGGAAATCTGGCAGAGGGAAAGCAAGGGGTATTTCTCTTTATGGAGATAACCGCTAGTACAGGCACTCACAGAGTAGTATCACACTCATCATACAACTAGATAAGGCTTTTTTTTTTTGTTAGCTGAAGATGATACCTAATGTAACCTGTCTTGTAATTTCTACCTCAGCTAGTCCCAAGAGTCTAGCATAAAACAAAATCTTTTTCCCAGGATTAGGCACACAGAACCGATCCCAGTATTAGGCAATATGAAGATGAGAAGTGTCATATACATTGTATATATTACTAAAATCAGCTATTTCTTCTGCAGAATTGTATAGTAATGCTGAAAGCTGACACCCTTGGGCTGGAATCACTGAGTATTCCTGGGTCTTTGTTGGAAACTCTGAAAATACAACAAGGTTTGGAGGATTTAGACCTATTTCTTCCTTCCAGGAGCTGCCAGTCAGTCACTGTTTTGCCTTCAATGGAATCACAATTCAATATCTCATCTTTCTATTTGTTCCTTTGAATTTACCAATAATCAAGTTTAAGTGGCTTAAAGTGGTAAAGAACCATTACAATTTCAGGGGATATAAAAGATGTATTAGATTTTAAGTGGAAAAACTTGATAAATCTAGGTATTTGAATAAGCATTATAGTGTTAATAGTACTTGAGAAATTTCACTTTAGTCTCAGAATGTCAGCAAGAATATCTGGCAATACTCTCTGCTTCCAACCTTGCTCTTAATGGTGGAGAATTTATCTGACAAAGATTTAATTTTGCGTTCAACTGAATTAGCAATCTGTCTACCTGTGTGGCACAGTATATGACAGTAGTGCTTGAATAATTGGATGGGATCTTAAATATCTTAAATTTTTTTTTATTACCCTTATACATGTGTAAATGTAGTAGAAAGGACCAAAAATACACTTCAATTTCTCTCCATGGTAAACCCAGTAATGGGAGGTTTAATATATATAAAGTTCAAAGACAGCCAATGAACTATGAGCCTGCTGATGAATTATAAACTTAGAGGGAACATGGGGTTTGTACGCTTGCTGCTTTCAAGGGATTTCTCAAACTATATTATGGTGAGATTTTACAGAGAAAGCAAAAACTTAAAAAGCAACAAGGGCTTCTTAAGGTGTTTAAAAGCTTGAAGTCTCATGAATACTGTTTTCTATGGTGTAAGAGCTCTGAATCATGAATTTATAGATGTGAACTGTCACTGTGGGCCAAATTATTGACAGTTTGCACGGACCCTTAGGTAGACACTTGATGCTTCCAACTCTGCTAGGAAATCAGAGGTGAGAAGATTGTGTTGCAGTATCTATGCCGGTGATCACCAGATTGGCAGGTGAAATGACAAAAAATGTATGTGTAAGTTGTCCTGTTGCTCTGCAGTCTCCTGTAATAACAAGCTTCATTCTGCTGCAGCAAATGTCTAATCCCTTGCACGCTCACACCAGATCAGGGAAGCTCCTCACCTGGGACGTCTACTCTTGGTTGAGCTTATTGTTGAACTTATTTCCTGGTGGAAAAGGACCTGGGGGTGCTGGCTGACAGCCAGCTGAACATGAGCCAGCAGTGTGCCTAGGTGGCCAAGAAGGCCAATGGCATCCTGGCTTGTATCAGGAATAATGTGGCCAGCAGGAGTAGGGAGGTGATTGACCCCCACACTGGTGAGGCCACACCTCGAATCCTGTGTTCAGTTTTGGGCCCCTCACTACAAGCAGGTCACTGAGGTGCTGGAGCGTGTCCAGAGAAGAGCAACAAAGCTGGTGAAGGATCTAGCAAACAAGTGTTATGAGGAGCAGCTGAGGGAACTGGGGTTGTTTAGTCTGGAGAAGAGGAGACTGAGGGGAGACCTTATCACTCTCTACTACTACCTGAAAGGAGGTTGTAGTGAGGCAGGTGTTGGTCTCTTCTCCCAAGTAACTAGAGATAGGACGAGAGGCAATGGCCTCAAGTTGCGCCAGGGGAGGTTTAGATTGGATGTTTGGGAAAAATTCTTTACTGAAAGAGTGGTCAGGCATAGGAACAGGCTGCCCAGGTAAGTGGTGGAGTCCCCATCCCTGGAGGTGTTCAAAAAATGTGTAGATGTGGCACTTCAGGACATGGTTTAGCAGGCATGGTGGTGTTGGGGTGACTTGAAGACCTTAGAGGTCTTTTCCAACTTTAATGATTCTATGATTCTATGATTATTGGTGAAGTCTTTGGAGAGCTTATCGTGCTCTCCCAGAAAATAAGATTTATCGAATGCATGATCACAAACTCTCATGGCTCTGGCTGCAGTGTCATATATATCTCCATATATATCCCCATCTAGGCAAGGTTTTCCTGCCTGGGCTCAAGTCAGCTTTTGGTGCAGCTGTTGCCTCAGACCAGAGCTGTGTGAGAAAAAAACTGTGAGAAGGGGGTACCTGTCTCCTTTTGTTGGCGGTTGCTCAGGCACTGACTGTCTTCAGATGTCTGGATGTCTCACTTCAAAGTCATAACAACAGCACACAACTCTGAGGTCTTTATATCAATCTATACATTAAAGGGGGAGAGGTAGCATGACTTGAGGATATTGGGTCTAGCAACCTAGTGCAGTGATGTCTCTGAACCTGTTCCTGCATTCAAAAGTGTCTAAAGAGTAAGGCCAGTCTGTTTTGTCTCTAGATAGTTTACAACACAATAATGTCCTTCTAATCAATTTCAAGTTACCGTGATTAAAATAAACTTGAGTTGGTAATACAAATAACATCCTTAATCGAGTCTACACTATAACAGGCTCCTTCCACTGTTATGAGTTCTGGGGATTTTTTGCTTTTTAAATAGATTCCAGATTCTAAAGCATTTTTCTTACCTCTGGTGTCTTAATTTTCATATTTCTTCTGGATCCACTGGCTCCTTGTCTCTAGCTTTTGTCATTTTATTTACTGAATTTTCAGACGCTTACTTGGTTTTAGACAGAGAAATTTTCAGCCTCCGCGATCAAGATGAAAATTTCACATCAAAACTTAACAAGTCTTATGCTTAAAGAGGTTGTAATTCCAAATGGAATGAAAAAATCAAGGAACAGAAAAATATTTCTTTTTGTATCAGCCTATGACAAGTCCCCTCATCTGCCAGGAATCTGCATCAGCTGTTGAAAGTTGATAGGCCCATAAGGAATTGTCTCTTCTGAACAACACTGGAAGTTTCTAGGCAGAACAATCAGGTCCTTAATTTGAGGAAGCAGAAGATATGAAGAGAGAGACTGTCCTGGCCTCCTGCATACACTAGTAGTCAGCAGTACCAATCTTCTGAATAATGTCATGTTGAGCTGATTTATATATACTACTATTAGTATGATTTATCATTTTGTGATTTATATAGACTACTCTATTTATATAGACTTTAAAAGTGATGGAGAGCAGGGTTGAACACAAAGACTTTCCAGCCTTGACATGTTCCTTGGTTCATGAATTCTGATGTATTTTTAGAACAGACAGTAAAATTTTAAAACAGGCCCTTGCCCATTGCTAACTGACTCAAAGTCAGTAGTCCTAAGATCTTCCAGGGAAGCTGATCAGACACTCTAAAGATTATTCATTTGTTTTATTTTAGTCATTTGAACATTTTAGTACAGTATCTGATCAGATGGAGTACTATTAAGCTCAGAAAATCAAAGGATAGTGCCTCCTTTTTACTTTTTACCAGACTACTAATTTCTGTAATTAGTTACTTAATTTTCAATTTCCTTTAAGATCACCCAAAGGGATGTTTATGATCTTCAAAAGAAAATTTCTTTGCGGTGTTAAGTAAGAGCTAAGACTGAATTCTGATACAGATGATGAGTTCAGGTTTTAGGGCATTATAAAACAACAGTGAAGTTAATCACTATGATGACCCCAGCTGACTGGATGATTAATCACCAGAAAGATAGGGCTGATGGATCTGGTTTTCACACAGCATCTGGTCCTTGCAGAAATTTAATTTATTTTGACAGATAGGAACATTATAGATCTCTTCTATATCTGTGTCCAATTTCTTTTTAAGAATACCAAAGTGACAGTGAGACATCGATGCAATCTTCTCTGCAGTAACTTCTCCGTAATCAAAGAAACATATTTGTATTAGGAGCTGACATATTTGCATCTTTCTAGTTGTCTTTTCCGATATGAACAACAAAGATATAAGCAGAGCAGCTTGTCATTCCTTTCATTTGTATTTGGTTACAAGAACTCTTGTTATGCAGTATATGAACTGAAGTTAAGATCAACAATGTTCTGGCAAACAAATTCCAACCTTGTTTTAGCTTTCCTCTACCTTCAAATAAAATAGCATGCATGCCTTTCAAATGAAATTCTTATACAATAGGTAAAATAGGGAAAGAAACAAGTTTACCTATTTAATTTACCATCATTTAGGAAACACCAGAAGTTTTTGTTCTGTAATACAATTGTTTATATTCTCTGGCATCAAGATCTTCTAGATAAATATTAAAATATGTATCTTATGATATTCCAACCATGCAGGTACAGAAAGTATTCATTAGAACAAAATATAAATAAAATCAAAGGTTAGAATAACCACCAGACAAATGTGTTTTTTCCCAAATTACTGTAAATTTCAGGCATAACTTTCCACAGTATGAAACAGACGTTCTATTTTCTTCATGCGGTCTTTTAACACAAGGAATTTTAAAAATGCAAGTAGCATGGAATAACTGGAAAATACTATGTTTGTTCTACAGGAAACTAGGATTGTTAATTTGTGTTCATTGTGGATCTGATTGAAAAAAAAAAAACAAACCAAAACAAACCCAAAAAGTAGAATTCCTCAGGGAAAAATAAGCTGTGGGTGCGGGTGTGAGTGTGTGTGCATGTACAAAGTAACTTCACCAAAAAGCAGAACATCTTTGAGTCAATATTAATGTAATAAAATACAAAAGAGTGTGATTTGTATTTAAATGAATGTTTTATGAGCAATATTTGGCTGTATAAACAGAATGACAATAGTTTATTTGGAAATAAATGTTTGAACCTTATTGAAAAATATTCCCCCAGTCAAAATTTTTTGATTTGGATAGTGTTGAAATAAAATGAAAACAACTTTTTTTTTTTAACTTTTGTCCGTGGAAAGCCTGTTCCTGTGAAATACCTTATTTTCAGCAAACAACATATATGAAAGCTACTGTTTTGTTATATGTTTTCTTCTGCATGTAATGAAGAAAGTTTAGTCACATGACGGGATCACTGACTCTCATTGGCAAAGATGCCTTACGAAGGATTGATCTCTCCTACCCAGTCACTATTACTGCGCTGTTCGTGTGCTTACTCAGCCCTATCCTGAGGCTGCCCATGGTCTCAGAATAGGACTGGGAATGAAGGCCAGCAGAAGAGAAACATCATCAGTAGTGCTGCAGCTCTCATGGGCAGAAGTGTCTCTGCAAGAGCTGATTTTTATTCCAAAGTACACATGCAAAATGCAGTTTTCCTGAAGTCAGGCAGTCCTTACTATTCAAAACTGACAAAGTTCCTGAGGGAGTTCACTTTTGTAACACTACCTTTGTCAGACTTAATCAGATCTTGTACCAGTTAGCCATCTATATTTTGGTTGTGTAGTCTATATAAAATACACTCATAAGCTATCTATAAGACATCTCTGCTTGTACAACATGATATCTCATGTCCTGATGCACAAAGCAGACACTGAGATTGACCCAAATGCTTCTTACAGAAGATGCACTGTCACTCAAACCAACATATAATACCCTGGTGATCCAAATATAAAAAACCTTTTAGAGACTGCACTGCACAGACAGTGTGTTAGCTGGTAGGTGACAGCAGCTATTACTTCCCTGCTGTACAGCATGCATAACATTTAAAGTGAATTTTACAGCAAAAGCTTTATCACAGGAAGAAATAGGCTTGCTCCTCTGAGGTCTGTCTTTGCTGGTGTGAAACCCATAACTGCATTAAGATCTCATCCCCTTATTTCCTATATATATTGTTTGATCATCTTTGCCTGGCCAATGTTCAGGCATAGGTCTGAGTGGATGAGTGGATGTCTTTGTTTGGGTAAGTGAAGGCTTAGAATGTTTTCTCCAACAGTTATTGACAACATCTCAGCTCATGAAGAGAACTACCACTATTTTTAGCTCCCTAATATACCTGGTGACCCTACCCTTTCAGGCTGTGGGATACTAAAATAAACTAAAATGAAGTAAAGGAAGTTAAACTGAAGTAGATACTTTAAAAATATTTCATAGAAGGTTGGCGATAGAAACCCTAAAAGAGACAACATTATTGATTGTGGTAATGTCACAGGAAGCACAGGAAGTTCCGTCTGAACAGGAGGAAGAATTTCTTCCCTCTGAGGGTGACAGAGCACTAGAACAGGCTGCCCAGGGAGGTTGTGGAGTCTCCTTCTCTGGAGATATTCAAGACCCGCCTGGACAAGGTCTTCTGCAGCCTGCTGTAGGTGACCCTGCTTTGGCAGGAGGGTTGGACTAGTTGACCCACAGAGGTCCCTTCCAATCCCTACCATTCTGTGATTCTGTGATTCTGTAATACCACATAGAGGCAACAATTCACCCAAACTCAAAAAAAAGCAAAGCATGGGATTTAAACATATGCTCTAACTTTAAATGCACACATAATGCCTTTAAATAGTTCATACAGTCATAACTCTACGAATCAGGCATAGATTAGGCATGTGAAGTAGACGTCACCCATTGCATATAAGCGGTATGTTGCATACTAGAATTTTTAAGGTTACTTTTGGCTACAGAAATTAGTATACTAATACTGACAGGAAAAGAAGGATTTTGCCTTCCATACACAGCTTATTCACTGTTGTCAGTGAGTCAGCATGGGCTGGGAACCACAGGGGTAGAACACACTAAATACATGAAGGCCACATACTTTTCTGTAACCCAGATTTTTTTTATATGCATATATATTTTTAATGAATGCCATTTCTGTGTCCAATTCTTCTGAAAAAGCTCAGGTTACGTAAGAAGTTATTCCATTAATATTCTTGGAAAAATCAACTGATTAGTCAGTCACAGCCTGAGATACTCCTCAATATGCATAAAGACCGCAGAATTTAGCTCAAATTGCTCACAAGTTTTGGGAGAAGTTGATCTGGAATCATACAACACTCTCAAGGCAATGATGTTAATTCCTTTATCGCAATAAAGTACAATTTCCTGATGTGGTTGAAAATGTCAATGAACAGACCCCCTCTGAAGTTCATGAGGGGTCTCTTCTTTTTCAACTGGTAGGTGAAATTATGAAGTTGTTCTCTATCTGAACGCTTCATTTTCATACTAAGGAATGAATACAATTGCAAAGCCTCAGCGCAAAGCTGCTAAAATTTTTTTTGATTCAGAAAATTTACCATTTTGAGAGTTTCTGTTGTGACTTCCCTCTTCCTACATGCTTTCCCTCCCACCACCCTCCACATGTACACAGTAAGAGCTATGGGATGATTTCTAGGTTCCCTTTTGTATTATTGTTTTGACAAACCAGCCAGTAACATCACATTTTTGTTCAGTGAGGAAAAAATAAAGTAATTTTCATGGAGAATAACTAAAGTAAGTACTTCCTGGAAATTTCTCACTGTTCATTAAGAACTGTGATAGCAATGGCAGTCAAGAACGGCGGGGTAAGAGGCAGAAGAGAGCTGAATTCATCTCTTGAAAACTATGAAGAATTGGCAGGGAATGAAGCTGATTGAGCTTTTCCATTCTATTCCACTGATACATGTCACATAGTGTGACTCAGATGATTCAGGTTACGTACTCAGTCTATTTTGACAGAAATCAGGTTATTTAGGATCACATGTATTGTGCATGTATGAGTGTGAGATAATGAGAGGGGGAGGGAGAAAGACTATGAGCATAAATATGTAGTAATATGACTCTATCTTCCCATCATTTTGCAGTCTTAGTAAATACTGGTCATACAACTAAAATTAATATTGTACCGTTGCACAGCCAGTTGCAAGTTGGCTAGTGTAATAACCAGGGCTGTGGTCAGCCACTGTTCTACCTGGCAATATTGCACACATTGTGGGCAGCAAATATTGACCCCTCTCTAGGTAAATGATGCAGCCATATTACCTAATAGTTCTGTCTGATGGTCTTTCAAGACTGGAAAGAATAAATCTGAGACATTGTCTAATTGGCATCCTGGCTTGTACCGGGAACAGAGTGGCCAGCAGGAGTAGGGAGGTGATCGTGCCCCTGTACTTGGCACTGGTGAGGCCGCATCTGGAGTGCTGTGTTCAGTTCTGGGCCCCTCACTACAAGCAGGACATTGAGGTGCTGGAGCGTGTCCAGAGAAGAGCAACACGACTGGTGAGGGGCCTAGAGAAGAAGTCTTACGAGGAGCTGCTGAGGGAGATGGGGCTGTTTAGTCTGGAGAAGAGAAGGATGAGGAAGGACCTTATTGCTCTCTACAACTACCTGAAAGAAGGTTGTAGTGAGGCGGGTGTTGGTCTCTTCTTCCAACTAACTAGCAATAGGAAAAGAGACAATGGTCTCAAGTTGCATCAGGGGAGGTTTAGATTGGATATTAGGAAAAATTTCCCTACTCAAAGAGTGGTCAGCATTGGAACAGGCTGCCCAGGGAGGTCGATTGAGTCCTCATCCCTGGAGGTGTTTAAAAAATGTGTAAATGTGGCACTTCAGGATAGGGTTTAGTAGGAATGATGGTGTTGGGTGGATGGTTGGACTCGATGATCTTATGGGTCTTTTCCAACCTATGATTCTATGATAACCTCATCTGTGATATGAGACAGAAAATATCTTAGAAAGAGACAATATCTGGACTGTTATTCCCCAGAAATGTACAATAATAAGTGCTCTTCCTGATGCTCTTAGAGAAAAAGCACACACTGTTATTTTCTAATAATTCTCCACACAACCTCGCTTTCTTCTTCTTAGCTCTGAATCCATCTTTTATCTGCAATGATTAGAGAAGCAAATGCAGTTTAGGGTCTGTTTTGTTTACAAAGTGTTCATTCCTTGAATTGCTGCCACTGGTTATTTGTGATGGGTGCTTGGTCTCTGAAGTCATAAAAAACTTTCTGCTTCCAGGCGTTGGCTAGAAACTTGTACAATAGAAATAAAATGAATTCCAAATAATGAATTAATCTGTCTAATGAATAATATATTTTTATCATTATATTATTAATAATTTTAAAATACCAAGGAGATTTTTAGGATGATTGTTCTGCATCCATGCGTGTGAATACAGGTATATAAAACCAACATTGATTGGTGCACTTTTTCAAAAGTATATTTAGTGTTTTCCTACAGGAACAAAGTAATGTAGGTTTAATTTATTTAGGTGAGAAAAATTACCACTAAACCCTTCTGAGATTTTGTAGTTATGTTTCTGTGCATGAAAGATTACTTTATTCTTATGTAATACTATCTTTTCAACATAATGTCTTGTCTAATAGCCAGGACTGTTGGTCTTTCAAATATAGAGTGCCTAAAGTTTGGGTGATGGTGAAAAGATGAGATGATAGTTAGATATATGCAGTTATTTACTGTATGTATGTGGTTGCCATGATGCATCAATAATCCCATTTATCTGTCTTCTTTCCATTGGTAAGAAAGAACAACAACGTTGCTAAGAAAAGCAACAAAATAACATGGATTTTTTTCCATTCTTTGACAACAGTATGCCAGATTTCTGTTAACAACTGTGATTTCTCAAACTTTTTTGTTGTCTCCCAAAACAGCTGAAAACACAAGTCTATTTGAATTATTTTTCTGCTTTACATACATGCAATATATATACAAGGTCATAATACATATCAGAAATTATAAATTTAACAAATCTAAAATGTATGTTGTGTTTGGTTTTGGTGGCTTGAATTAAATTCACAAAATATCTATTAATAAAAATTACGCTTTTGTCTTCTGAAGTTCTGATTTTGTATGAAAATCACTAGATTTCCTCTGGTTTCTTCAAAAACTGTTGATAGTTGTGAAATCTTATATTTTCTCTATAATCTACATATCTGTCCTGGGTTTGGCCAGGACAGGGTTAATTTTCACCGGACTCCAGGAAGGGGCACAGCCGGCACAGCTGGGGGGTGGGGGCTGACCCCACCTGGCCAAACAGAGCAGGGTATTCCATACATGTGCCGTCACGCTGGGTTCCGGTGGGGGAGGCGGCGCGGCGGGGACTCACTCGCGGCTCGGGAGGGTGCGGCACCGGTCCTGTCCGGGAGAGCGGGTCTGTTCTGCGATCTGTTTTGTCGTGTTTTTCTCCTTGTTTGTATCGTTGTTGTTCCTGTTCCCTCTGTTTGCTGTTCTGTTAAATTACCCTTATCCCGACCCACCAGTTTCTGCCTGTTTCTTTCCATTCTCCTCCGCACCGTAGTGGGGGGAGGGGCAGCCGCATGGCGCTTTTGTTGCCGGAAGCAGCCGAAACCAAAACATTAAATTTGCGCCCAAACGTGGGGCAGGGATAACGGAGCAGTGTGTGTTAGAACAGCTTTCTTAAATTTTGTTAAATTTTGTTATATGCATTTTTCTGTGTTAAATAGTCGCTGGTCAAAAATGTTTCTGACTTTGATCAAATGTCTCTGCTACGTAATCCTTACTTGCTGTATGTGTTTGTCGCCGTGCTGTTTGTTACCTCGGGAAAAAAGATCAGGATAACGATTTTGCTGTACTGTATGATATCAACTTATGACATGATAACATCACTGTGCATGAAATTAGGCTTGTATTTGCATGCGGCACTGCGGTCATTTCCGTACCTCGGGTCCTATGTCTTAGAATTTGTGAATAATCAAACCCAATCTGTGGGGAAAACCGAACGGGATACTTTCCCCAACTCTTTCGCCCCCCCTCTTTCCCTCAGGCTGGCCCTAACTGCTTTTGAGAATTTCGAGTACCCGTGGGATGCTCAGGCCAGCACTCTCCTTTTGTTCTGCCTCCTGAATGGGTTTTGGGTCTTGTTTAGGGTTAAACAAGTCATTAAGAACATCGTGCAGAGACCTGCCCCAGGGCCGGATAGCTGTGAGTGGCTGGGTGTGTGGGACATCATGGGCAACTATCTAGGGCAGTGGACACCCCCGGTGTTTTTTAAACTCACCCCTGAGCAAGTACAGAATCCGGACAATCTGGTAAAATATCTGAAAAAAGTGTGCTGCCACCCTGGGAACTCCAGAGAGACACAAATCACTGCAACGTGCTGGGGTCTGGCCCACGCCTACCGAGCCCTGTTCAACACTGT
>Ga0065711_1028951_pt1 | contig 38356 bp, 19 predicted proteins | sample Hoacrofraction12_FD_59098 | JGI IMG/M metagenome (GOLD analysis project Ga0065711, IMG submission 59098) | Hoatzin crop microbial communities from Cojedes, Venezuela - Epithelial fraction 12 v2 (version 2) | ecosystem: Host-associated > Birds > Digestive system > Esophagus > Crop | place...
GAGATATTCAAGACCTGCCTGGACAAGGTGCTCTACAGCCTGCTGTAGGCGACCCTGCTTCGGCAGGAGGGTTGGACTAGATGACCCCCAGAGGTCCCTTCCAACCCCTACCATTCTGTGATTCTGTGAGTCAAACTTGCAATACTGGAGCAATATTTTCTTCTTGACTTCAGCTTGCTAAAATAAGATTGTAAATGAGATCATTCACGTGATGTGTTAACATGGGCATTCTAGTTTACTTAAAATATGATGTGTGAAAATGACTGATAGGCATACGGAGCTACGGTTATTTCATGTATTTATGTCCAGTCCCAGGCCTTGAAAAGAATGCTGCTGCTTTCTCCTTGAAAGAGAATCCTGCCTGACTTAATAATTATTGCTTGTGTTTCTATTGTGTCACTGAACAGAGGAAGACTGAAAGGATGTTTTTCCCCTCCGGACAGCATCTGAATTCAAGCAGGACATGCAAACTTCTGTAGTCTTTAATATTTTTTAGGAAGTACAGTCACTAAAATATTCAGGAGTGAAGGAATCCAAATGTTGTGGATTATCCTTACGGCTGTTTTGTAGATAAAGATAAGATAGAGAGCAAAAGACTGCTAAAAACATGGAGGAAGTGGCAGAAAAGCAGGGCTTAAAAATATCTTGACATGAGCTGGCAGAAGAATAAAAAAAAAAAAAGCTTGAATAAATCTTGCAGATGAGAAACTCAGATGTCAGCTCAGAGTCTGAACAGCTAATAACATTGGTGAGAGGAGGAAATTAAGGGTAAGAATAAGAGCAGTGGTGGATCAAGGTGGTCTACAGGGCCGTGAACAAGCAAAGGTAGTCCCTGCAATGTGCCAGGAGGGATGTTACCCTTCAGCAGTACTGCCTGGTCCCTTCTGAATGGGTGTGAGGGAGTGGAATTTAAATTTTTGCCTCAAAAACAAACATGGGTTGTGGCTGATGTGCTGGTGATGTCCTTGCCAATCTTGAGCCTTATCCTGAGCTCAGTGAAAGCAAAGGAAGACGATTCCTATTGATTTCAGAGCACTTGGGCCAGACCCGCTACAAGGTACTTGGTGAGAACCAAGTGCCATTGCTATAGTCTTTTCTACAGCCAGCTCCAATATGCAAATTGATTTGAAAACTCCGTAACTGGTGTGAAATTAGTCATATATTGCGATTGCTACTTAGCGATAATTGCTAAGCCCTGCAAAGACAGTAAGTGTGAAAGGCTCTGCAGATGCTGTCTGGGACATTCCTGGGCAGGCGAGAGAGCTTGGCGCCATTTTTATAGTTATGCCTGTTAAGATTTAACAGATGGAAAGTTTCATTAGTGAACTGTGTTGCAATTAACTTGAAGGAGGTTCCAGCCTACTGTATGCAGTCCTTCCTCAGAGAAAGTTGTTTACATTTCCTTTTGGTAATAATTTATTGGATTTTCAGCACTTGAATGTTAATGAATAGCAAGGGCCATGATCTAACAAAAACCCCACCAACACCACATAACATGATTTTCTTAATACTCTAGCAGAGGATTGTGTTAGTTGTATAATTTTTTATTCCTCAGTGAACATACCAGTTGCTGGAAGTCAAGACTGAGTTAACCTAAGGGCAAGGATAACAGAAATGCAAATTTAAGGGAACAGTTTTCTCCTTGGTAACATCTGTAATAAGGATTAATGGGGTAGCGATCTATTTTTGTTTGTCTTTTTACCAGTCCACCCTGAGGCCAGATCCTGCATGCTTCACACAATAGTTTCATTGCAAAATAGATTAGGATTTAGGCCTGCTTGGTCTTGTGGGTGACCTGCCATGAGAGAAGAGGCACACAATTCCTGCTAACTTTAGAGCTGCTGCAGACTGATTTTAGTGCCTTTATTGGGTAACTGCTCTGCACTGCTTATTTTGAAAGAGGAATATGTGGTCGCATGAAGCTGATTGATGTTCATAGTAACTGAAGATCACATTCCCTGAACCTTCTGGGTCTACTTGAAAAGAGCTCTATCAAAGCAAGCAGCGGTTGAGACCAGCCCTGCCAAGCCCAGTTCCTCCTGCCAGCTCCCAGTTCTACTGCAGCAGGCAGCCCTCACTGCTCTACTGCGCCACAAGCAAGTGTGGGTGAGATGTTTGGAGGATGCCTTCCCTCTTTAAGAGGCTCCCAGCACGCTTTTGCTGACGGTCATAACCATGAAGTGAAGGCAAACTGCTCCCAAAAATTGTTCTCCTTGATTCAGAGTCAACTTCTTCATATTTCTGACAAAAACTTTGCCAAAAAAAAAGAGACCCATATGAACATCCCTTAGAAGTCAGGTTTGTTCTGGCACTGGTGAAGATGACCACTTCTGTGCAGTGTAAGTTGTCATGCAAAGCCAGTGAAATTGAGAAACAGAGATCATATACTTGACTGTGAAGTTGTGACTTGAATGAATTCCGGGTGATGGCAGTTCAGAGCACCATAACTGGTAGACATTTTGGTTTTCACTGTACATTTCATTGACATTTCTTCTCTGAGCAAGACAGTGCAGAACTGACAAACTGATGTTAACAGAACCTGGAAGGTTTTGCATTTCTTCGTTAATTGGGAAATTCATGTGTGATGACCAGTGTGTGATATGTAACTTGTTCTTAGCCTGGCATCATAATCTCAAATTGAATGAACAGAAATAAGGAAGGAATTATACTATCTTATGCAAAGTTAACCTACCTTGTAGAGTCCTAAATATCTATGTCTGGAGAGGCATTGTAAAACCTAAGCATTTTCACTGCAACAGTGGTATTGTAAGTATTTCATGTTTTATTGCTAGGACGTAAAATTACTAACCAAGATTTTTTTAAAAAATGGAACAAAATAGGAAAATGGGAAACATTCAAACAAATTTCATTCTGTTATTTAACTGAAATTTCAGTTATTGTTCCATGTAGAGCTAATCAAAGATTTGATTTTTTTTAGCATATTCTTGTGAGGGGGCAAAAGCAGATTCATCAGAGCTGAAATACGCTGTAGGAGCACAGTGGCCTGCCTGAACTCTCCTGTAGGCAAGGTCTTCAGGGCTGAGGATAGAAAGCGCTGTCAGAGTGGACACAGGCGGGCTTGCCAAGTGGCCTGTGTGTGCACACTCGGCTGGACCACATGGGCATAGGTCAGGGCTGTAATGTGAAAATTGCTGTTTCTGCCCTTGCAATTCCAACCAAGTGCCTTTTCCTGAATGAGCGCCTCTGCCTGCAATGTTACAGATGATCCATTTTGTATTAACGATTTAGGTGGACCAGGGAATTGTGTGTGTGTGTCTGACCTTACAGCCGCCTTTTAGTCCTACTCCAGGAACTGATTAATGAGAAGTGGAAGAGGCGAGTGAGGGGCAGGTGCAAGTATCCCTCACATATCCGTGTTCTGCCTCATGAACTCTATCAGTCTGGTGGAAGATTCTTTCTCTTCCCCTTTCCTTCTCTCATGGTGCCGTGAAGTATTCTGAAAGGTCTTAGTTTTGAGGGAGAAGGAACAGGAGAAAACCAAAGACCAAAAAAACCCCAAAACATTCCTGCCCTGTTTCATGTGTGATTGCAATTGTGAAGGCTAAGGGGGAAATTTTGGACGTGTATAGCTAATCCTTCACTTTTTATGGATTTAGAATGGAAAAGAAAGGATGAGATGTTACACGGAGGAAGTGGTTGTGTAAGTGAGAGACAGGGCAAAGTGTACCCCTTCAGAAAATCAAGGGGTGTGGGCTGCGTTGACACGATGCTAAGAGCAGGAGATCTGTGTATGTGCACACATGTCCACATGTGCTGCAGTCATGGCTTAACAGTGGGAAAGATGTTAGTTTTTTATCAATTTTGGATCTTCCTACTTTGTTTAATAAATGTGATATTATTAGTTAGCACTAAAGAATTTGGAGTCAGAGTAATTTGAAATCCAGTATGCAGAAAGCAGCAGACTCTGGTCAGTAATTAGGAAGAAGAGAAGGACCTTCTCTGGAGTGTTCTCAAACACAGGTGATGGATCTGGAGCTACCCCAAGTCGAGAATGAAGGTGGTGCTCTCACTATTGTGGGTTTTGTCACCAAACATGTTTGAGACCAAGCCCATTCGGTTAGGGCTGCAGTGCTGTTGTGCTGTGGTTTGATGGGATAGCAGTGCATTAACCCACTGCCCAAGATAGTATCCCACACCTCCACAAAATCATTCATTGTATTGAGTACTGTAATCCTAGAAGGAATACTTCCAAATGTCTGAAAAGGAATGTCATGCAAACTTTGTTTGTCACTACAGCAGAGGTGCCTCCAACTAACTTTGATTTAATGATATAATGTGGTTAAAAGCTTTAGGCAAGGCCACACACATGCAAACAGCAACTGGTGATTTGGATAATTAGTAGGAATGGCACAGCCTTGTCTCTTTAAAAGAAAGGTAGAAATGATATGCAATTAAAAATGAGCTGTAAAGGGTAAAATCATGTAACTATATGAAATACAATAGGCCAGGTTGAGTAAAGCAACAGAACAGCTACCAAAAAAAAAGAGAGAAGAATGAAAAAGAGAATGCCCTATTTTTTGAATGTTGTTTTCAGTGTAATCGTTTCTAAAGGTGGGATGGGAGAGACTCTTTGGTGGCTTCTCTGAAAACAGGAGTAGCTTTCTTGCACAACAGGTCTCCTGATGCTCATAAGATCTGTTTTCTTAGGACATTCATAAGATGTTAAAGATGTCTGAATGGGGTACTTTGATAGTATGAAAAAAATGTCAAAACTCTTGTAATTAACCAGAAGAGAACCGAAGCTTTATCTTCTGATTTTTTTATTCTACCTCTTGTTTCTTGCTGATTTCTGAAGCGCTTGGCCCTATTACTGGTGTTCTTTGCATCGGGAAGGTTTCAGATTGGCCCCAGCATCCTTTACATTTTGACAAATTTGGACTATATTCCCTTTTTTGCCTATTTACTTATTTGTCTTCTGGAACTGAATTTCTGACACTGTACCATTTCCTCGGCAATAGTCTGCCAGTTACATTCAGTGTCAGTGAAAACATAAGGGTAGTTATCAAGTATTTCTAATAAATCAGAATGATTTTACAGTATTTTGAGTAGTGCATATTTATAGTACAGCTTTACATCTGTAAACCTGGAACGAGATAGGCTATGGTACATGCTAACACCATCTGATCTCTCTGTCAGATGGTAGAATACAGAAGTCTTGACCACTGAGGTCATTAAAGATCCCCAAACATGCCTCACAAAAGAATTTATAACCTCACTGTTCTTGAAAAATAAATTTTAGATATTTTGGGAATAATTATATTTTGCTGAAGTAAGTTCTTGCTCCAGACAAGGTTTTACATAATGTTCTATCTCATTTCTGTCAATGGGTGTGCGCTATTAACTGTATAGAATCACACGCATAACGCTTTGTGCTCTACAGGTAGCTCTATTTCAATAGCTGGTGAATGAGTAAAAAATTCATATATAGGTCCCATGTTTCAAAATACAGTACATAATTAACAAATACAGGCTAGCCCTTATCTTTTTTTTTAGTATGTAAGGTGCCTTTTGTTTCATAGTCATATTTTTGACCCCTTTTATACATAGATCAGTACATTATGCAATATTCTTTCTAGATTTGTCAGAGTTTTGTGTCACTTTAAGCACCAATTAGTCAAATACCATTGCACAACTAGAATTTCTGTCTAATTTTTTAAAACTACTCTGAGTAGCCAACAAATGTTAATACGACACCTTCTTTTACAGAAAAGTAAAGCGGTTGTAGTGAGGTGTTTCCTTCTCTTTCAGAGGGTCGCTTGTGTGGTCTCACTGCTTTGTATCTGGAGGCCTCTTGTTGTAGGAGCGGCACCACTCAGGTAGGTGTGAAGGAAGCATTTTACTTCTAGACAGTGATGTGCAGCTATTAACTTTTGAAGCTCTTATTTATCTGAGAGATTGGTCTCTAAGCAGTAATAAACAGCTCTTACGCCTCAGAACTGAAGATGAAGGAGCCTTGAACAGTGTTAGGATGAAATCTATGTGATGACTCTGAGCTAATACTTCCTTAATGGCCATGCATTTATTAAAAAAACCAAACAAACCCCCCAAACAACAAAACATTCCCCAGCCCTCCCCCTACACCTCTGGGATGAGTCTGTAGAAAAGCAAAAATGTGCAACTATGCACTGGGAGAGGTTGTTTTTCCCTCTTACCCAGCTGATCAGGGTTAAAGTCAGGGATCTGTTAGGAGATATTTGTATAAAGTTAATGGTTATGTTGTGTAAAACAGCTTAATAAGCTTAAAAAGAGAGGAGGAGTAACAAGATATTTAACAAAATGACCTAGTTTGCTTCCAAATCTTAAAAGTTCTCTGAAAGAACAATCCTGAGTGAGGCTTTAGCTCCTAATAAAGGTATAAAAATAGTAATAATTATTTTTGAAACCTTGAAGACGACTACCCTCTCCTAAATCAACCTTCCATCATTTATTGTGTATTGCATATATGTACAAGATACAATGAAGATGTAGCTAAAAATTTTGAGACTACAGACTGGCCTTACATGTGTGCTGGAACAAAAGTCGTAATACAGAAGTTCTGGTCAAGGGAAGAAATCACTATGGATGCATTTGATATCGAACTTCTTTTTGAGGGAAACGTTTCCATGGAAGTGAGGACTGATATGTGTCTGTGATTTACATAATCTTATTTGGAAAAGAAAAGAGATTCTGATTAACTGTATACTGAGAAACAAGGAATTCAAAAAGTTTGGAAATTTTTGAAAGATTTGGCACACATTTGGCCAAGAATAGTTTGTGACTTCTAGTTTTGTCTTTCTCAGCTCTCTGGAACATTGATAGAATCTTGCAAGGCAGAATAAAATTGCAGACTGCAGCAAGACCATTAAATAGCACGGATGGAAAAAAATTAAAATGTGCTCACACATCTAAAATCTTTTATTTTGAGTGAAAACTTGCCCAACAGTCTACATCTTGTGTGAGGTCCAAGGAAATATTGCAACTCTTTGGTTGTAATGTTGGTCATGAAACGGTATTGTTCAGTGCTGCAACAGGGTTCTGCTTTCAGGGATCATTTCCTAATTTTCAAGATGGCTGCTGAGGTCAGTGGCACAGAGCATGATGAAAGACCTCTCTCTAGGCCTTTCTGTATTCAAAGCAAAGTGTGTTTGAGCATTTGTATGTGAGAGCATTACATGGCACTTAGGATAAAGGGATCCTGTTCCACAACTCAAACACTTAGGCATAACCACTGTGAAAATAGTTAACTGTGAATCTTGGCTTATGAGTGTGGAATAATTCGCTGAATTAGTAGATTGGTTTGGGTTTTTTTTTTTTAGACATTAATCTCTTAAAATAAGAACCTCCCTCTGCCTGTTTTAGATTCTTTCCGTTGATTATTTTTAACAAATGAGCAAATAATATTCTGTGTGAGAGCTGACATGAGAGTGAATCTAAGCTTCTAGTCAGAAAGCCCTGTGGTATTTTTCTGTACTTCTGTGGGTTCATCTGCCCACTTTTTCTCAGAAGCAACACAGCTGTGATCTGTGTCAAGGAAGAAGTGATGCTCTGAGATTGCAGTGATTAGTTGATTTGCATCTTCAGTTGAAAGGAAATTCTAGCTAATCAATGGACTCAACTACACTTGTTTTGATTTAAATAAGCAAGGCTAAAAGCCTTCTCTGTACCTCTGTTTGTTTAAGTTGGCTTTGTCTCTTTGATCTCATGTTAACATACCTTAATGACAGGTAATGATTGATAACAGTGTATTGTAAAGTTCAGGTAATAAATAGTGTTTTTCTCATAATAATGCTGAATAATGTACTTTTTATGACCTAGTTTGATGGAAAATTTCCTTGTCAGCTCTGCCTAATTGTCCAAACAAAACCACCCATTACTTAAAGAAATACATGTCTAAACTAGACACATTAATTAGGGTCGTGACTGAGCTACACAAAGGAATATAGTAACACTTCAGTTATCTGTAAGTATGATCTTTGGACAGCAGTCCTAATGTTAAACTGAAGTTTAATGGGAAGCTATTGTTTACACTATCCTTTTGTAGCCCACAGATGTATGTTGGAATCCATCCATAGTGGCTGGGTGATGGGAAAATTGGTGGCTCCCCAAAGGTCTTTAGAGGTCATAAGCAATATTAGTCTGAACACCAGAAATCACAAAATCCAGTAAGCTTGGATGAAAAAGGAGGAAAAGAGGTTTCTGCAATTTTATCCAGTCAGAAACTGAAGTCAGTAAATATCACACTCTATAGAGTTGAGGGTTAAAAAGGGGCTTCGGTTTTAGCTGTTTATATCCTGGAATATTGTATGTCCAAGTGCTGTGCCAAGCCCTCCATGAGCGCTGCCACTCTCATGGCATCACATCTGCATTGAAGATTCAGGGATTTTAACTGGTAATATAGTGAGGTTCCGGAAGCAGCAGTATAGAATTTTAAAAAAAGTCCAAACTTCAGAAAACTTTATGTATCACGAACCACTCAGAATTATAAAGAACAATAAAAAACTAATTCCGTGAAAACATGACCTTCCAAGAGTAGACTGCCCTGTAGGACCAAGTAATTTTCTAGTGAAAGGCTTTCTTGATGCTGAGTTCAGGTCCCTTTAAATGAACAGTGCTCACTTTTTAAAGTATCATACAAGCATGAGATACTGCTGATGCAAGAGAATTTATATTCACTCCCACTGCCCCCATGCAGCAGAGCATTCCTTGGGTCTCGGAAACAGCAGCTTCAGTGCAAGACTGAGTATGTTGACATGCTTGGAATGAGATGAAAAAGCACCTACCTGTCCCTTTCCTACCTCTGTTGTTTCCTTTCAGTATTAAAAGCGTATAAGATGTTATGCCAAGAGGGATTGGCATCTTCTTATCTAGGAAGAGGATAGCTTCTGCTGTGTGCGTTTCTGAATTGCTTAGCTGCCCAAGCATGCTTTATGTGTGCTGCTTGAAATTGCCATCAGATCACGTGGCCGCTGTTCTCCGGCTGATGTTGGACTTTCTCCAACAAATATGGATTATGTTAAAGTAGGTTCTGAATTGACGAGGATATGTTAATAACTCCCAGATGGGCATCTTTGTGCGGGGAAATACAAGCAGTCTATGGCAGGCGCTAGTGTTTGGCAGGTCCATCATTCCGTCATTAAAGGCCACATTATTACTTACAACTCTGCTTGCATGACAATTGCTTGCATAAGCTCAGTCTCCCAATAACAAATACACACAATTTGCTTTTAGATATATTTTGTTCTTGTAAGGAATTTTTTATAAACCAGCCAGCATTTCCTCCAGTTTAAAATATGGATTTGAAAAAATTAAATAATAGCATGAAATAAACATCTAGGTTCCACAAATGCATGCCGAAGATAATTTTTCAGGAGTGAGATACAAACACAAGCACAGAATACTTACAATTTCACAGTGCAGCCTGTATTGTTCAATGTTGTGCTTATCTAAATTTCACTTCTAGTTACAATTGGGTGTGCTGTCTATTTTTATTAAAAGTTTATTTCATGCTCTGAAGGGGTTTGTAGTCTTCCTATGAGCAATTAAAAATAAGGTTGCTTTCCACCTTACTTGTGTGGATGGAAGAAGTTGTTGCAACTAATATAATGATAATGATAATTTATAATGATAAATATATAAGCAGTATGTGCAAGTGTGAAAGATATAATGAATGTATTTGCTACGCATCTTGACCACCACACTTGTCCTTCATCTGTTAATCCATTCCACCAAAATATTCCAAAGCTCTGTTCATCCCGCAAATGTACAAAATGTGACCAGCTGGAAAATGTTCTTTCCTTCATTCTCCATTCACCTTCTTTCCTCAGTCCTACCCCTTGTAACTATCCAGTCATGAACTTAAAAACAAATGCAATACCCCAGGTTTTTTGGGGTATATAAAAAAAAAATTAATAACAGATTGCATCTTTCACTGCTAGCTAGAAGTAGAGCAAAGACTTTGGATTCTGAGAATGGGAAACTTTGAGATTCCAAGTTCTTGTTTTATCTTTAGTCCTAGACCCATGTCTCCAGGAGTTGAAGCCTACAAAGCTGGACCTCTGGTAAAAATCTGGGGAGCAATTACCAGGTAAGATAACATAAATAATGCAGGTAATAAACTTTTTTTTTAAAAAGTCAGAAAATAATCACAACTTTTTAACTAAAGACTCAGTGACTATTTCATAACTGTTTTTATTAGTTATCTGGATGCCTCTACTCCAAAGTCAATGATCTCTATTGCCCATTTTAATGTATTCTCACAAGTACATATCTGTATTTTCTCATACACCTATACTCAAATGTGGATTTTGACTGACATATCAAAGATAATGATTACTTTATTGTTCTTTATAATAAAAAGGTAAAGTATACATTCTAAAACAACATCATTGAGTCAGCTGATGAGAATTTACATTTTGCAGGATGTTCTGGGGAATACTGCTGTGTTGGGGTAGTATTTTCTGGTGATAACCCAAAATGTCAATACTATCTAGTGTTTGGATCTGACCCAAGTGACAAAGATATCATGAGGGCTCCACGTATTTTTGTATTTCTCCAGTCTCTTTCTGCATGTTATGATATTATTACTCTCAAACTGGCACTTAATTTTCTTGGCTCTTAAAATGAGTGTTGTAAGAGTAGTTGAATGTAATATGTGGTATTTTAATATTGTGACTCTTAATGCTACATAAAACCTTTGTTTCCTACAGGTTTATTGAGCTGGTGTATTAGATTTCCTGCTGCATGAGCAAGAAGATTATGGTGGCTTACATCTAAGTATACTTTTGGGAGGCATTTTGTATTTTGTCTATAAATAGTCTTTCTAAAACACAATTGTGAAACTATTAATGTTTATATCGCATTATACATCTCTCTAAGTTTACTGTGCTAAGTATACAGTGTGGTAGCAAGAGGAAATCTTTTTGTCTAAGAAAAGTGTTCTGAATTGTTATTGTTAAAAGGCTACTAAAAGTAAGATTTTAAATATTTATTTTCTTATCTGTAGGATATTTTTGGCTTATTACAGTGAGTCATCCCTGTTTTCAGCAACAGTAAAATTACATCTCTTATGGTGTTAAGCACTTCAATAGAACCAGCAAATATAAAGCTTTCAGCAGAAATGCGGGTATCCTGGCTTATATCTCTTGTGTCAGAAAAACGTGAAATGAGTCAGTTACAGAAAGTTGAGACTTGGCAACGAGAATGTGTGCATAGCAAAAGTTGCTCTTTATACTGGATAAACTTTTTTGCCTTAAGCAAAAGAATGCATTTATTACGGACTTCAAAGCTACAAACCCTGGGAAGATCCTTCGCCCTAAGACAAATGGAAAACGTTCGTGGGAGGAGGGATGTAGAGATAGTTCATACCTGCATTATACTGCTGACTTATATTCTGTTTTGAGAATAATTTAATGAGCAATTTCTTCACGATTTATAAGAAAATGACACAGGCCTTAACTCCGTGAGGTCCCCTGGAGCCGTTTATTCATCCGTACGTGAATTGCCAGTTTCATTTTTGAAAATGTAACATGAGTGAAACAAATGGCTACTGTCGTCTTGCCCAGTGAAATGAAAGATGATCATCTCCAAGCAGCGACAGTTAGGTGGACAAGCTCCAGCTCAGGGTCCTCCTCAGGTTCAGGTGTAGCGTGAGGTATGGGTATGGGTAATCTGCAATTTGCTGGGGGCATTGTTAGCTTGCTCTGCCCACAGGGCAGGATTGGAGTGGGCTGCCCAGGCATGGGGGGGATCCGCGGCCCCTGCCATCACCCAACTCAGGCTGGTGCCCAAGTCTCCTGTGACACAGAGGAGGTATTTGGTCAGATGAGTTACATTAAGTGGCAAGTGATAAATTCAAGATGACAGTTCAAAACAGCAGTGTTTCTTCTGGTAATTAATTCCAGTGGTGCCTGAGGCAGCGCTTAGCTGCTACAACCAGTGTGGCCAACACTGAGCAGCTAATGAGAAAACATTACAGCAAGGATTAGGGGCTGGTACATTCTGGCAGGATGAGCTCACTATGATTACAAAATATTAATGCAGGCTTAATGTGATAAACTGACTATGACAAAGAAACTTTATTTTATCCAGGAATGGTTAAAATGCAAAAGCCCTTTCTATCTTTTTATTACACATACCCCCCCCCCCAGCTTTTACACTCTGCCGATAGTCCAGCGGCGCCAAGTGTTGCTTCAATGCTGTCATATGCAAATCATGTCAAGGCTAGTTAGCTGTTGCAGCCGGACACAAATTCTTTCTTCTCTTTCATTTGTTTTCATTACTTTTGTCAGGTAACAATGAACACTCAGCTTAGAGGAAGAAGCTTTATGGATGTTCCCTATAAGCAGAAAGAATTATAGGAAAATAACACTTTTGCACTCTGGTATCCTACTGCCTTCGGTCAGCAGCAAGGATGGGATTGCACAGTGTTCTCTAGCAAAAGGCAAGCACATCCTAGAACTGTGACCATCTCAGATACAGGGAAAGGCAATGCAAGAGCAGAGTTTTACAGTCAAAGGCCTGCCCTGCTGCTGCAGGGCGGGTTTGAGGGGTGAGATGTGAAGAAAAATCTGTACCCAACGGCGCTTTAAAAAAACATTTCTGTGAGCTTTTCCCAGGCTGTTATGTTATTCCCCATAGCTTCAGGATTCATGTTATTCATAAACTACAGGTGCTGTGTACTATCCTGACAGGAACCTGTGGGTTATAATGTGCTTACTAAGCGCTTTTACCAAGAGAATTGAAACAAAGTTCTCTTAATTATGGAGTGAGACTTATTTCCAAAGTATTTCCTATTAATTGGAAGGATATAGACGAGATGGATTACATGTTGTGGCATTTGTATTTTTTGTTGTCTAAAGCCTAACAGTTATTTTCTTATTTTTCCTTTTTCTCTTGTTACCACATTTACATAACACTCACTCTTCAGCTGAAAGCATTATTAATACTTCAGTATGAATGCTTCTAGAGAGCAGATAAAAATAGTGTTTAATCACATCAGCAAGACTTCAACTAGTCCCAAATGTCAAATAATATAATTAATCGGCAAGCTTGTAACCAAATCCTTACGTTATCTCAGAATATATTGAGCTATCAGGGATGTCCTTACCCTGTATTTTATCACAGTACATGCCTTCATCTTTTAAAGAAAAAAACCCAACTTCTTTCAGCAAGATATTATTATGTATTTTCTTCTTCGCACTTTCTTTATTTCACCCATCTAACTCTTATGTTTTAGAACTCCAGAATTCTCATAGGTGAAAACATATATTCCATACATTTTTTTTCTCTCATTCAGTTATTTTTATGCAGTATTGAACCAGTATAATGAAAGTATATGGTCTCTAATACAAATCTTGGAACTGATATTTGAGACCTACAGTTACAGAAGATAAGAAGTTAAAAATAATTGTATTAAATACATTGACCCTCTTAGTAATCACAGGCTTGCAGTGACACTAATATTTTTCTGAACAATGAAAGCACCGTCAAGGGTAATATGTGACATTCGTTTCCATGGTACTAAAATCTTTTTGGACATACTCCTTTTTCTGTTTATATAATAAGCTTGTCACTTTGCTCAGGTTTTATTCTTTTCTTCTTGTAGTTACACAATGGACAATTGTTTTGTCTTCATTTTCAGGCAAAAGAGTAAGTATTCCATAGCTTCACCCCTATAACACACAGCCTTAGAATCTCCATTATTTGAAAGATTAATTGGAAACCATAGCTAAAATATATTAAATGCAACAATTTTACTGAAGCCTTACTGCCCTTTAATTTTAATGTTTAAACTCCATTTAGGCAAAACACTTTAAGTGCAAATTAAACTCTATGTAGGATAATTAAAACCCAGACTTAGAACTGTTAGAGTCTTAGATAGACTTTGGAATTTCTGTAGATTCCTAGAACGTCATCATAGTGGTGAAACAAGGAGTTAGGTAATTGTATTTCAGAGGAGAATATATATTTTCATGGAAGGCGCAGAAGAGAGAGGACCATAGGAAGAGATAGTAGCACACACAGAATTGTGTTCAGATGAACAAATGCACGTTCATCAGGGCAGTGTGTAAGATCTATGTAGTACTAATTGTAATCGTTTGTAACCCACATTAGATCAATTTATTTGCTCATCAGAATTTTGTGGGCATAATAAAAAGTGAACAGGCATAAGAAGTCTTTGATAGGTTTTCCATCTGCAAAATTAAATTTTCACGGAAGGCACATTCAGTTGTCTCATCCTATAAGAGGGAAGGTTACTGTGTATAATATATTGTAATCCAAATGGGGGAGAGGACGATCTACTGACACTGTGGTAAAAAAGTGGTTTGTGATGGAGATAGTTTTTCCCTGACAAGTCTTCCCCTACAGCTTGATAATTAGTGAACAGGTAGCTATGTTTTGCTACTGTTCACGTTATAAACTGCCTGGGAAGCGAATGGTTCAGTCAGTTTGAAGAGGCAAAGTTCTCAGCCCTAAACTGGATGTTAAGTTCTACATGGTATATTTTATGACAGTTATTTCATGTTAAATTGCGGTGCCTGGAAAACAAACTCACTGTAAGTTTTTTATAGTTTTAAAAAGTATTTTAACCAAAAACTACTCTGAAATGTTTCATTAATACAGGTATCAAAACTTTCAGTTTTAAGTAAGAGCTATTAGGTAGACATTAAATGTAATACAAGTAAAACTTTAAAAATGGATTTTCAGTATGGCTATGGGACATGACACCACACTGGAGGAGGATGGCTTTTAATTTTGGTAAAATAAGCCATAGTGTGGTTTAAATACAGGCTTTCTATTTAATCCTGACTACCAAATTTCACAGTATCAGAAGGAATACTCCTTTTCACAAGTTTAGTCAGGGTTTTGAACAATCTGTGGGGTTTTATGTTTTCAAAACAAGCCCACAGAGATTTTATAAATAGGTTCTTCTTCAGATTCTGATGCCAAACCTGTGTGGCTGGTATATACTTGGAAACTTTTTTGCTTTGCTTTCTCTATAGTTTATGCTCACTAATACCGCCATTTGTGTATTCTTCTGTTTCTGGGTACCTGAAGCTATTCAGCACAGTGAACATGGAACACAAACATTGAGACATGGCAGGGTTTTGCTGCAGTTGGAAACTAGGGAATATATAATTGCATCTTGTCTCTTATTCTGCTCCCACATGTAACTTGCTTAAATGCCATTTCGTGCTGCAGGCTCTCACTCCTCCCTTCCCCGTAAACCTTATTCAACCTGCACTCAGCCATCATGATAGCAGTGCCTGAGCCTGGAGCCCACAGACGTCCTGGGGGATTCGTATTCAGGCATCACCGATCGTTGACCTGGCTATTGTTGTTTGTGATACTTACTGGTAAACTTTCACAATCAATACAACATCAGCCCGCCTAGCTCCTGGGAATGGAAACCTGAAACAGTGCACTTAATCTTGGAGCTGGCTCCTGCTCCCTGCTCTGCTGCTAAACTGGGTAGTTGGCCTACTTGATGCAGCATTATTGCTGCAGAGGTCAGATGTGAGCCAGCTTGGCAAGTGCTGATGAATGGCTGTTTGTGATGAAGCACCTCTTCCGTCCAACAAGAGACATTTAATAATGATGGACCATAACTGCGCACACAAAAAACCTTGTCGCTTGTTTGTGAGCTTATATAGTGAAAGCTGGAGAAGGCAGTGTGTTAGTTTGGAGGAATTCTTTGGAAAAAAAAATAATGATGAAAGTGAGCTCTTACTAGAAGTTGAAGAAACCTTCATGTTTGTTACAAAGTGGTAGCGGTTGTTGCAAATACATATATTTTGCTGCCATTCTACTTGCATTGGTTCCTCTTATTGCATTTAAGAAAGTTGTTTTGCAGATTGACAAAGGTAGGATATAATCTTAAAGGCCGATAAATTAAGGTTAACACAAATTCCACAAATTCTCTCTACAGGAATTTATTTTATTTGAACTGTATGCTCTACTGCCAAATACTATGCTTTGCTTGAAATCAGTGATGTGGACTGAGAGTAGGTACTTTGGTATGTCTTGCAAAAATTAAGTTTCTCCTCTCTAGAAAAGAGAGAAATCTTTGTGAATTAAATGAACTGCAGAAAAGCTCACCTTAGTGCTGGAGAGAGCTTTCAACAAGGTTTGGGCCTTGGAAAGAAAAAGCTAAAGTAACCAAATAATCACTTCTGGGGTCATCTAGGTTGACAAATGCATGATTTTTATTTTTATTCCCCCACACCCCCCCAGTGTTATCTAATGTCTTTGTTCTGCACATTTTCTACATCTCCTCTGTCTCTTATGGACATCAATTGCAAATAAATAACAAAAAAATGCTCACACTCACAAAATTTGGCGCTAGTTAACCACTAAAGCTACGGGCCAGCAAGACCTCTGTAATAGGGTATATTGCTCTGTCCTGCAGCAAAGAAGGCAGGTGATGGTGTTTATGGACCTGGATATTCATAACTATGGAAGCACTTCTCACAGATGCAAAATGTCCCTGCAGATCCATAGAGGAACACCTACGTATTTACTTGTGCTGTAAGATACATTAGCTGGCCCTGGGTGAGTAGCTATTTTAATGTCTGTAGTGGAGAGGACAGAAAAGCTGACAGAATACCTCTAACACCCGTAGTATTTAAAACCTCCTCTTAGCCTATGAACAAACATCACTATTGAGAAAAATATGAGTTACATCTTAGAAATTCCAGTCCTGCAAGCTAGTTCTTCACCAGCAAAAATTCAGCTGTATGATGAAGCTTCCATCTGAATCCTGACACTTTTTCATTTCAGATATTGCACTTATTTGAAAACTGTTCTGTAGAAGGGGAAAGTTTTGCTCCAAACACTTGCTTGTTTCCTATTTTTGTCCGACAACTTGATGAGTGGTTATGCAAGCCCAAACACTCCTCTGAAAATAGGTTCAGTGCTCAGACTATTAAAACAATGTTTGCGTGATGTTCGTAGTTTTCTGGTGTTGCTTCATTGATTGCTTTGTGATGTTGAATACATTTGTTACCAAAATGTTTCATTTCCTTTTCTGCTCCTCATCTCTAACACATGATGTTGAGATTCTCACTAGACTGTTACACTTTATTATAGCAATAGCTGCATTTATGCAAATATAGATATATGAAAGCGTAAGGTTTGGAAGTCAAGAGGTGACTGACAAAAACCAAAACCAGCCAAATGAGGCCTGTTGTCTTTAACTCTGAGTGTAAGTTGCTTTATTCCCGGTCATGACTGGTTTTAAAGTTGTGAGTTTCCAGCATAAAATCCTGGAGGGGGGCTCACTGTAATAACAATTGTGCTGATGCTGCTGGTGCTTGGTGGTTTGGTCTTGCTGTGTTGCATGTTGATGGAGTTGCGTACAGAGCTCAAAGGTACAAGTTCTACAGCTGTAGGCTGGTAGAATAAGCTGATGTGATTTTACAGGTATGAGAATCAGAAATATGAGTTTGGACCAGTAAATCAGTTACTTATGAGCAATAATACGGACGAAGGTGCTGATCTGGTGGCCTCTTGCCTTCTCGTGCTGCTTGTTCCTCCCACTGCAGTGCTGCCCTCCACTTGGCATAGTTACTCTGAAATGCTTGAAAGTGATCTCTCAAAAAAATTTCATTCATGGTCATAAGAAAACCCCCATCCTGATAAGTGTGTGGATGATCTTGCAAAGGAGAACCCACTTCTTTTCTTACTGAAATACATTTCTTTTTTTACTTGGTTATAACTAAGGCAGGAAGCAATATCATGAGGCCAATATGCAGATCTGTGAATGGTCTGAGAGACACTGAAGAGCTGAGACAGAGCTTTGCTCTCAGGTCCTGCCCACCACACTGTGATGCTAGTGTCCAGCAGCAGTCACTGCAGGTTTTAGATAGGAGATTGCTACTGAAGAGCTTAAATCACATGCAAATAGTTAAAGCACCAACTGGTGTGGGAAAGGGCAGAGTATGTGTTTGCAACTTGTAAAGGAAGTGGAAGGATGTAACGATTAAGGAGGCAGGAAGCAAATACAGTTTTTAGGGTGAATCAAGCAGACCCAGTTGGAGTTGGAACTAAGTATTACACAAATTTATCTAAGTGTAGGGCCTATTAGACTTGGGAACTATTGTAGAAGAGAAATAATGAAAGCCCCATTTCTTGAGACTTTTAAAACTGAACAAGTCAAATCTCCGGAAAATATGCTGTAGATAGCATAATATAAGGATGGGAAGATAAACTTACTCTAACAGGCCTATTTAATTTCATATTTCTGTGGGTCACTTAAGCTATTTATGCTTAATTTTACATAGTTATGACTACAGAGTATAATCATCCAAATTGTAATAAAATCCTTATTACAGATTAAAAAAAAAAAAAGCGGTCTCATTTGCCTCAAATGAGCTAACCTGCTTCAGAAATGAATGACAATCCATGGTGCTGGGGCGGCGACGGGGTTACCACTGATGCGTTTAAGTAATATCAAGTCCTATAGTCAATTATACTCCTGTATTTTGTTTGTCCAGAAGTGAAAAAGAGAAAGTAAATGATTGTGAGTGCTGTAAAACTGTGAACTATAATACATAGGCCAGAGGTCTATCCCATCCAGTTTTTGACTGACAAGGGTGTGATTCCCCAGCTTTGTCTTGTTTTTGGGCTGGTACCCTTAGCTGCAGGTCTTGGGTCGTGCTGTACTTTTCCTGCCTTCTTCCTGTGAGTGCTGGGTTGTGCTCTTTGCTGGGGCGCGGGGCAGCGACCAGGGGCTGCTCGCTTTGGCTCCCTCAGCGAGGAGGGACATGCAAGTGCCTGCGATGTGCTTAGAGGCTCCCCTGACAGGCGAGGGAGGGAGAGAGGGCACAGGGGGCTGTGGGACTGTCTCCCCAGGCGTGATGGGGGCTGCCATAGGCAGCACCCACTGCAGATTCGTATCGGGAACAGGGTATGCATGTGTACTTAGGTTTTCATCCAACTCCTAGTATACTTGATCTATTCTGTGACTGCTTTTCCCCAGCACTGTACTACCACTTTCGTTTCAGTATGGGTAAAACCAATTTGGACTTCAGTATTTCATTTGCCCTTTCTCTAACACAACCACTGCAAACTCATCTTTAGAGTTATATTTACAGCTATTTGCAGAGAACTATTCTTATGTTTTGCTGATTACTTTTTCACTGAAGCATGGCTTTGAGATTTAGCGGCCATCTTGTGGGATTTTTTGGGGTCTGTTTGTTTTTTGTTTTTTTCTCCCCTGGAACTCTGTTCCAAATTTCCTATGAGTAAAAATGTACTGCTAACAATTAACATGGCAAAAGCTGCTCTGGTTTTGTGCTAAGAACTATTTTGGTCCTTATAACTGTCACATAGCATATTTTTAATTTCCATCTGGCCAATCACACCAATGCACAAGATGTATCATCCTATGAATGGTCATTAAATTCAGCACTAAACCACCTGATTGTGACAGGAAGAGAGAAATTTGAGCACAATAAACTTCAGTTGGTTAGGAAATGTATTTATTCATCACATTTATTTTAATTAAAATGGAAAATGATGTGAAAATCCTTATTGTACAAAAAAATAAACCATTACCTACTAATGGGTTAAAATAAACAGAAGCCTTCATACAAAAAAAAGGCAAAAGAAAGAGAGAGAAACAGTAATGACAGTTTTGAAGTATCCAGTACCTGTTGTGACAGGAATAACAAATTAATTGGGACTATAACGGATTCTTTGTAAAGGTGAAGTAAACACACTTGACTGTATATTTTTCACCATCAGTTAAGTCTCAATTGGTTCTAAAAATAAACAGAAGACATTGAACAGTTTTAATGGGTTTTGACACGTAGGTATTATGCTGTCACTCCAGTATAAATGAATCATAACTTTAGACTGCGCCAAGGAATTACTACACATTTGGAGAAAATTTATGGTGCACCAGGTTTTGAATCATGATGTGATATCAAAAATAAAGTCACAAGAGGAAAAAAGTCTGGCATAAATAATTGTTTACCCAAGCCATGCATACCCATGCGAACGTAACAGGTATGGATTGCAGGGTTAGTTAGAAATGCTGTGGTAATCTCTAGGTGTTAACGCCTTTTAAAGTGGCTGTTCTGGCAGAGCTCCCAGGGAGCCGCATCCAGAGGGGAGCTGAGCACAAACGCTGGACAGACCACCGTGGCTGCCAGATGTTTGTTGCTTCTTGGGATTCAACCTAATCTCGAGTTTTACCAATGAAGAGGATAAAAGAAAGAATTTCAGTGTTTGACCTTATAATTATATTAGGCTCAATTTTTCCTTTTTTTTTTCTCATATCTAACACAGGACTTCTAGATGATGAAGTTCTTACTCTGGGCTCATAGATCTTAAACTCCTGTGAAGTCAGGAACATCTGCAGAGTCACTAGTCACTGGGCTCCAAGCTGGACCCCTAATTTGCTCTGTGCTGTCATACATGTAGGTAAGCCTTAAAATATATTATACAGACATGCATATAATATTTGTGAATCTATCTCCTGAAATTTATTTGAAAACATGATAGTTTGTGTAGTTGTGTGGACTATGATAGCATGCTTTTAATATTTCTAAGGAACACAGATATAAACAAGTATTCCTCACTCACTCTATATGATATTCCTTAGGAGGCTGAGTTGTATTCAGTGCACAACTGTGTAGCAGTGATTTCTGCAAGTCCTTATCAAAATTATCCTGTTCTTAAAAATGGTTTTATTCAAAGTACAGGTAGGTGGTTTTAAATATTCCTTTTACAGTGCTTATACAGCTTCCTCCAAAGTTCCTTTTTTTTTTGAAGATCTTCTGAACTTGCCTTTTCTAGCATTTTGCCTTAAAATTTAAGTGCTTCTTCAGACATGATTATAAAATATTACAAAGAAGAAATCTAATTTCAAAGTCTCTATTAAGCGAAAAGGAACAAATCCAAAGAAGATTATAAGCAGACAGAGAAGAGGTTTTATCTGGGAGTCCACAGTGTATCAGTTTACAACGCTTTTTCATCTTTTGGCTGTAATGTGTACAAGTGTGGATTGATTCATTATTTTTGACCTGCTGGAAGGCTAATCATCCTTTTAATGACTTTGATACTCTTCCCTTTGAGCAGTGGTAGGGCGCTGAACTTTCTGCCGATGGCCTTAAGACTCGAGGCCAAATCCTCGAGTGATACAAACGCTCTGTTCCTAATTGAACCCAGCCTGCTGCTCCTCCTGCCCGCCTTTATCTTGTGTGCGGAGGTTTGCTCTCCATCCTCCATCCAGCCATTGCCCACGCGGGGTCTTGGTGCTGCAGGGGGTGTGGGCAGCCGTTCGCCTTGCTCCACAGCAGTCTTCCTACGCAGCCAAGAAACTTCCCAGATCCATCACGTGCCTGTAGCTGTAAAAAGTGTCCTCTCTCACCCACAGCTACCACTGCTTCTTGCTGCAGCTATTAATCTTGTAGAAGAGACCAGCGTAATGTTTGAAAGCAACTTTATATCATCTTTTATTAACCAGGTTAGTGCCAAATGTCCGTCACCAGGAGAACAGCTATGCAAACGACATGGCTTTTTTGCCCTGTTGCTGAACTGGGGGAGAAGAAATAACGAAAGAGGAGATGGCTGGGTTTGTTCCCTGGAAAACAGAACTAGGAAGAAGCAGCTGACACTAACAAAATGTAAAAGATTCTTTTTTTCTTCAGTTTAAGACAATTTGATGCAAGTTATTTTTTCCTACTTTGCCTAAGATCTTTTCCAGAATAATTTTTAAAAAGGGAAGAGCCGCTTCCCTCTCCCCAGGGGCAGCCTAAGGAGGCAGCCTGGTCTGTGCTACAGGGGAGCCAGGGTCTCGTATGTGGGGATGGCACAGCGCTATTGGTGTTACCATGCCGCGAACTCACTTCAGTGCCCTGCTTCACTCAATGACCCTGCCCAATTTCTCTTAAAACGAGTCCTGGCAGTTGATGACTGTGTCACCTGTTCCCTAGCAGTTGTTAACCGCCTGGTGTGCTCTTCAGGAGGGGTAAGGGTGTTGCCTGTAACGCATTCCCCTGCGAGGGTCAGTGTTTTCCAAGGCTGGTGCTGGCTGGGGTGTGTTCACCTCCCACTCCCATCTGTCAAGAGGAGTCACAGCAGGAAGTTAAAATGCTTAGTATTCCACAAGTTTTTAACATGCCTGTCATAGTCTAGTGGAGATTTTAAAATATGCATCAGGTATAATAAATTGGAGAATAAATACTACTGTTGTACCCAGCTCTTTCCCCCAAAACTGCTGCCAAAGCTTTGCAAAACACCGCTAGCTGCACACAGCTTTCCCTTGGGATTTTCAAGAATGGCAAGTCTCCGCTAATCAAAATATGCAAAAGTATCTAAAATACCCAGTATCCCAAACTGGGTCATATATGGGAGCAATTGCACTCTGCTGTGAGTGTTGAGTCTTCTCCTCCCTGGTGGCAGCTGGTGGGTGAAAAGCAGGTGGAGAAAAACACAGAAAGGACATCTGTTATGTGAGTACCAGGTTTTAATGCTGCTTCAACCTGCTAAAGGGGAGCTTTCTGGGCAGGCAGTGGGAAGCATACGCTGAGCATCCTGAACTGGGGCATTGGCAGGAGTGCTGTAATTCTGGCTACATAGGTACCACTGGTGCCAGCAGTGTCCAGCTTGAAGGTGATGCTGTATAGCGGATGTTGGCATTCGAAGATTTTTGACTTGGTTTGTGAGCAGAATTACTGGTACCCAACAAACTTCAAGTAGATTTTTACAGCTTGTCCAAGCAGCATGAAATGAAGAGGTGAAAAATATACAATGAATCATGATATATCTTCCACTTTTGCTTGTTTCTAATGTGTGCAAATAGCATTTTTAATATTGAAAAATGTTCACTTTGAGATTATAATACTTAAATTCTCATCTAATTGCCTCTTAATTCCTCTGAAATTATGCTAATTATAATAACATTAATTTTTAAAAGATTTTAAAGTTACTTCCCTGTAAAGAACCCCAAAGCATTCTCATACAGTTTGAAGATACTCATTTTAGTTCTTAATCATTTTAGGTCACTTTAGGTCACTTTCTCATTTTATGATGATTTGCAATGTGGTAGCATTTCTTTTTGCATAGAGTATATTACTTAAGGATTATCACTTAATTCTGTACGGATATCCTCAGTTTTACAGGCAAATTGTTCTGGTAATAGAGATGTACCATTAAGATATATATCTTACGGACTTTTTCTTTAAGCATACTCTATTTTTTGTACTCTAGTGTTCTACAAACTCTGAGGTATTTTGTTTTCATAAATTATGAAAGGAAAATGTCACAAGCTATCACTGTTTCTGTGCTCTGCCTTTGGTGACAGCTGTATGATGCTCATTCAGTGCAGCAGATTGGGAGCTGAAAGTTTCATCAATAAATATGACTCTGATGGCTTCATGTCAATGGTCAAGGTAATGGCCTTTTATTATCCTGGAAACACACTTCCACAAGGTGCATGTATATATTTTTTTTTTCTTAGTCTGCTGAGGAAACAATTTTTTACTTTTGCCCACAGTTTTAGTCATTGTTCTTTATAAGTAACATATAAAGCATTTTAATTAAAGAGTTATATAATTATATATATATACTTTTCTGCATGGGGTTTTTAGCTTCCATCTGTGTTAAAGCATTTTGTAGACTTGCTTTAATGGAAACAATATTAAATTTAAGCTGGAATTCTTTCCAAGCATTTAAGGAAAAAAAATATCTGTACGATATGCGTGAAAACAAGTTAATTTTTATCATGTGTCTTAGCCTCATCTGGTAGAACAGTAGTTCCTTTGATACAGTTTGCATCTGGTGTGTCCTGCCTTTTTCTAAAATAATATTTTAAATCATGGTACCCACCTGGCGCTGAGAAAATAAGAACTCCCAAATGCTCTAGGTGTGAGGTGTGGTCCCACTGTTCCTGTTGAAGACCTGGCCACCAAGCACTCCTGGCGGAGGGGATGCTCTGCTTGTGGAGGTCCTGGGAGCTCCAGAGAAACTGATGGATCAGCTTGTATCTACCCAGGTAATGGAATGGGTATGTAGCACTCTGGCAGTAATGCTATGCATGAACTATCGCCCTCCATGAAGAATTTGAAAAAGACTGACTAAAAATCATGTTATGAGCCAAATTCTTTCCCTCGTCACTTAAGCAAATTGATGGGGACCACTGAGGTGGGGAAGAGGACCAGAATTGGGTGTTGTGGCCCTGACTCTGCCGTGGAGACTTGGCCTCATTTCAGCAATGCGGGATCAGGCTTCCTTCTCCTCTGCTGGTGGTAGTACTGAGCACTTAATATTCCAATCCTTGCATGCTAGCTGGCTTCAGAGAAGTAGAGATATGAAGCAGATAAAGCAACATTTTACCGAAAGTTCATTCATCAAAAAGCTGCATATTTTGAAAAGGGTAAAAGTACTACTAGACCCATCAGGGATAAGTAAAGGCTATATACTATAGATTATTTTAATCCCCTTGCTAGATATAAAAGGGATAATTACATATTTGTGGTTGAAGCCATGTGGTGGAAAAATCAATACAACTTTTTTGTATGACACTTCATTAGTGTGAAAAATTTTAAAAGCTGAAAAGAACTGCCTTGCAATTAAATGCCTCTGCTACTTCAGATTCAGTAATGGGTTTGTATTATTATCTAGTTTATTTGAAATAGTGGTTGCACTATAGCAGTAATTGGAAAACATTGATTATGCACTTGTATATAGAAAACCTGGCAAGTCATTACAGGGCATAGCAACAGTTAGTTAGCCTTACTAATGAAGCACTAATTGCTGTAAGTAGGTTAACATGTTAGCGAAACTACAGGGAGATAGAGCTTTGAAATTTTTTATCTGTTCAGTGTTGTGCATTTTTTTAAAAATCTCATCTAAAGAAATCTCATTTTGCAAACACAAACCACAAGACTCTCTTGGTGCTATATTTGGAATAACTTCAGAGATTTGTTTTTGTGGTTTTTTTTTTATTTGGATATAATGTCTAGTACATTTCAGTCGTATTTATGCGACTCCTATCAACACAGTGACTTTAATGTATGTAAATGCCTAACTGGAGTGAAAGGCTGGTTGGCTTGGTTGGTTTCCTTATTCTAATGCAATTATGTCATCCATGCTATATTCTTCTTGAACAATCTTTTTCTTAATTCGACTGCTGTATGTTTGAAGAGGTATTAGTTAAACTGCTATAATATGACCATTAGGGATACAGTTTTTTTCAAAAAATCTTCATTTTGTGGAAATCCGAGGGCCCCAGCTCTCCCCAGTAACACTCATTAGAATAGGGAATAGTAATGAATAGATTATTTTATTATATTATAACTATTGACGAAGGAAGACATATTACAGTTTCTTTAGTTGATTACCCGACACTATCACGTTTTGTAAGCTTTTGAATGAGAAGTAACTTAAAATTCACTGCTGTAACTAATATCTGCTTAAAAACATATCTTTAATGCTGAAGGTAATTGTTCTATTTGAGATGTATATGATCACAGTATGCATAAGACGAGGTTAAAAAAAATAAATTGTTTGCTGAATATTGTCATAACACTAAAAAATGTTTTAAAGTTTGGCTGTAAAATGTTTTCACTCCTCTTCAGAACGTAAATGAGAAATCAGATTTAAATGGAAATTGTATGTTTAGCCAATAAGTAAATGCAAATTTGAATTTGAACACACAAAAAGCTTTGATAACAATCCCTGACTTTGGAGGTGACGGCCTTTCTAAAAGCTCACCCTAAAACATATCAATCCTGGAATGCATGGCAATGGAGTATTTATATACCTGAATGTAGGAGGTCTAGCTGAGCTGCCACTGTTTTGCAAACAGACTTGTGCATGCTGGACGCACAGTACAAGATCGGTTTATGTGGTTAAGTACCTTTGCATGCAAGTTGGGTATCTGTTTTGAGATAGTTGTCTGCTTGGATGAGAGCAGCTGGTGAGGCTGATGGAACTTCCCAAGGGGTGGACCTATCCCGAGGGAAGAGATTGCAAATCTTTGGCGTGTTTTTGCACTCTTCACTCTGGAAGAGGATCTTCCTCAGCGCTAACAAATGCATTCGAACTGCAAAGCTACCATGAGATGGTAGACAGAAGCAATCCATTCTGAGTGAGGCTGGACAAAATCTAAGTGTGAAGGTGTAGCCTGGTGGACAGCAGGAGGGATGAAATCCTGACCCAACCTGAAAGCCTTACTGGACCTTCTCACAACACTGCTTCCCAGGAAAGAGTTGCGTGGCAGCTCTCCTACACAGTGTGGTTGTCCCTGGCCACGATGCAGGTTTGCTGATGACCACCCTGCTGCCCTTCCCTTGGTCTGCCCCATACGCTTCCTCGGGAAGGAGAAGGCAGAGTTTGGCTGCAGGTCGCAGAAGCCTCTGCAGCATCTCCCCTGCCTGCCTCCCTCCCGCCATACGGCGTGGCAGCTCCATTGCATTTTGATACTGCTTGGCTGCAAAAGTGCAGGGCCAGGATTTCCTTGTTTAAATAGGTGTTAAATTCTCTCTCAGATTCACAGGAATAAAGAGTGACCCCCTAAGAAGCTGCATAATGACCTTGACTTATAGAACATCTTGGAACAATTCTTACATTGAAAAGTAAATGAACAACAACACATAAAGTTTACCAACCAAGTGTTAGAAAATGCCACTTGTGATTCTTACCACATTCCAATTTTTTAAAAATAAGTGGGTGTGTTTTTTCAAAAGATTTTAAAGGGGAGGAGGGATGTTTTAAAGGGAAAACTGCTTCCAGTTGAGAGCTAGCCTCAACTAGCTCTGCTTTGACTCAGCTTACTTAACGATATTATACTCCTCTGTTCATAATAATGAGCTGTTTTGTGCAAAGCAGCTCATTATTATGAATGTAAGGGCATGTTTGGACTAGTAAAGCAAATCATAAAAATTGCTGCCCATGTCACGTTTTTCCTTTGTCAATAAAAGATTTTCCTCGGGGTCAGAAACAATTATTGACCAGAGAAAAATCTCAAGTTCTGTTTGGAAATTTTACCCAATGATTCTGGAAGTAGGGAAGTGAAGTTATGAAACTAAAAGTATGTGTGGTGAACATTATCTGCAAGGTCTCTTATGTTAAGGAAATCATGACATCTGCCAATCTTTCAAATTCCAAAGGGTAAAGAATGAGGTCCGTTAGGCTGTCATTGAACATGACAGCCTTAATGTCAAGTTTATAACAGAAAAAAGGGCAATCTTACTGTGGTTTATTCAGTTTTATGTTGCTTGTTCAGTAGAAAAGCTCATTTTTTATCTAATTTATAGCATTTGAAATACCAAACAGATTTTTTACATATCTCCTGAGCTCACAGCTCCTCTTGACTACCCCTTAGTCATTTCTTTAGGGAGCAGTCTTAAATCCTTCCAATTTAGCATCTATGTGAGACCAGACAATTGTTTTACTTGAGCATATCCTTCAGTTGTTATAGAGCTGTTTCTAACTCCAAACATTTTAGTTTAATTACTGCTTAGAATATTTGCTATATTTTTATCTAGGTTGCCTTTCACTTGAGCCCATTGGGCTGAAGAAAGAATTACTCCCCATGCCGTTCTGTAGCCCTTCTTGTTCAGATCTGTAATTGGCCCTGTGTTTTTGACTTTTTGCTAATAAGCAGCTTACTTGCTCTCCCACTAGACTCAACCCACCACTTTTGTTTCATGAATTTTACAAAGGATTTTAATAGATGCTTTAGGCTATGCAAAATGTTATATGAAGGAAAGCATTAATGCTCCAGCCTTGACACAAAGGACGTGTGAATGGCTGCTTATCATTACCGTCAGGTATCAAAATTTTCATTAGGAGTTCTGGAGGACAAAAGGGGAAAAAGTGTAGCTATATGAAAGAATATTAACCTATACTGTGTAACCAACCACAATTGCTTAGCATTTTACATTAACTCTCCTCAGACGCTGGCTCTCATTATTTTTACACATACATAATAACTGCTTATTATAGCAGTACAATTCACACTGATATATTGTAGATACGGTTGTGTCAGCACTTCCATTATAAACCTCATTTTCAGAGGTTTAAAAGGCAGCTGTAAAAATTTACTCCAGACAGAAGATTGGTTTTCTAGGTTTCTGCCTCAAGCAATTTTTTTTTAAACCAATTAAAAACAATTGGCTGTTTTTTAAGCTACAGAAGTAAACAAAACAAATTAAGAGGTTTAAAGTACTTTTTGCACTTCTGTAGCTCACAAACCTTAATTTAAAAAGAGAAAAAGAAATTTAGAAAGCAATCTGTTAATGTTATACTTGCCGGTAGTGTTCTGCAAAAGAAATATACACTGGGCATTGCAACAGAGAGTTATAAACCAGCTTACCACATCTTAAAATTATTAACTACTGAGTGCAGTAGATGCTTCTTAACAAAAGCATTTCTTTTTTAGCTCAAGAATATTAGCCCGGACCTTGCTGTCACAAAACATATGCCTAATTTTTCTGAAGTGCTCCCTCCTCCAGGGGCTGAAGAGAATCGTAGGCTTCTCCTTGGGCTCGCTGGGAAACCGAGGTATGATTTTGCAGTCACATACATAGCAGCAGCAGAACCAGGCACTGTGGTGCTGGGGATCTCTCCTCAAAGCTTTCCAATCCCCTGTGGCAAAATACTAGTCAGGAGGTGGTAGTGGTTAAAAGGACTTCTTGAAACAGGGTGAGTGCCCTGTCACCAAGCCTGGCGCTGTCACCTTCACAGAGATGAAGGAGGTTAACTCCCTTCCCCACTTTGCATTATGTGGTTACCTACAGAGGCAGCCCTGCTGGTGAAGGGCTCAGCAGGGAGAGGCTTACGCCGTCTGTCTCCAGGTGAAATATGGCTTCAGTCAATATGTGATACTGTGGCACTTTTCACCAACAGTGTCACGAGTACATGCAGCCCCTCACACTGGAGAGTAGCCAAAAATTCCCCGAAAGTTTCTGAGCAGAGGAATGGTGTGTCTCAAGTTGGTTTTGAAGACTTGTCATACACAAGAGATGTGGTACCTCCTCCTCCTCACATCTGGAAGGGGAAAGTGTGGCTGTCATTTGCAGAGCTCTTCCCTTGAGTTGAGTTCTGTGAGTGATGTCCGGGTGCCGGGCATGGCGGATGGAACAGCACTGCTGGATTTTACTCTGTAACAGTATCTGGCAGTGAGAGAGAAAAATAACAGCACACCCATGGTTACGGAGGTTACTTGGGAGGTACCCAAATTAGTCAGCTTGATGTCCCAACATTTCAGCCCATCTGTTCAAACAGGGATTTACCCACTACTGTGAATTGTGCCTTACTATCTACTGGGTAATATTATGCATTAATTTCTGCAAATGGATTTAAGTATGACATTTCTGACAGTTGTTCAGCTGAATTGGATTAATAATGCATTTTTATAACCCTCTTTTCACTTAAAACATTGCACTGTAATATATTTTTGAGAGAGCCTCTAGATTTAAAAGAAATATTTTAAATATATTTAAATAAAGTTGGCTCATCATGGTAGACATCAGCAAAAGAAAAAAATCCCCGTGCAAGTTCTTGAAGCCTTGTCACTAATTTGGAGGAACTTGCTGTCTTTCCTCCTAACTGATTTCAGGAGGGTGTGCCACATTCCAGAAATGTGGCTGGAAAGTGCCAGTCCTCTATCTTTTACCATAAGACCGAAGGGCCAAATACTGAAGTAGTTTCTAGGTATTGGCTCAGTTTGCAATATGGCAAAGTGCCCATTGTAGAGCAGAGAAAAGTGTCTGGAACTTGGGAAGAAGTATAAAGGCACCTGGAACAACGTCAGGCTTTGGAAATGTAAGTATTTCAATGATGTGTTTTGAGTTGGTAGTTCATACAAGTTGGAAAAACGTGACCAACATGACAAAAACCAGTGTTTGCTTGCTTAATTCTTTTTGTTATAATGTAGTTATAACAGCCCAGAAATCAGTCTGCTCATGAAAATATCTTAGCAAGGTATTGAACTTCTGACACTATTGGCTTCTGTTAGTTGCCCTCCTCACAAATAGACTGCTATCAAGCTCCACATCGAGAAATATCCTAGTAGTTACCGCTGTACCTGTGTACAGAGCAATACTAACCCAGAAGATGGGTGTCATAGGGTACATTTACACTGTCTGTTCCAGGACTGCAGCTGCTGCTTCGGGCTGTCCTGCGCCGAGGCTGTCACACATGCATGCTCCTGGAGGAGCTGGTCTCTGGATGACTCAGCTTCTGGTTCCAGGCAGAAAACCATTGCTGCCTGCCTTTCTGAATAGCAAGGTTAGATGAGGTGTGGAGTATCCATAATCACATCTGTCTGCCTTGCAAGGCAATAGCTACACAAGCATGAAATGTAAGTAGAGGGAAAACACTGAAAAGAAATGTGAAAAGGTAGCAAAGTTCATGCATCATAATGTAGTTTCTAGCTAAAGAAAAATTCAAATGTAGTTCTAAATTTGAGGCAGTCTTGTTTATAGAGGACCTAATAGTATCCCTGTAAAGCTCATTAGGTATAAAGCCATCATATGGTTTAAACTTGCATTTTACAAAAAAAGAAGCTATTTGTGTTTGCAACCTTATAGAAGAATTGCAAATTAAAAATCGAGACAAAGGGTCAGGAAGGTTTTGTCTGAACTGAAGAATTCTCGTCATGTTCCAGTTCTCTGATCTTTCCCGAAAAAGCTTTTTGGTATGCACTTATTCAGCAGCTAATGAAGATGCGATGTATCTTCCGAATTTTATGGGGCAATACACCCAAGTGTTCAAAACTGCGAGAATCCGAAGAACGAGTGTGCCAGCAGGAAGCAGCAGAGAGACCGTGCAGTTGGACACGCACGTGGGTGACTACTGAAAATGCAGTTAGGCAGAGCTAGCTGGCAAGTCCGTGGCTGCTGTACATATGGCATTGAACAAAGTGATTTGGAGCTATCAGTGGGGCAAGAAAGAACGAAATCCATCTCTCCAAAATTCACAAGCCAGTCCCTCAGGTTTCTGTAAGTGAGGGGTGTGCTACCCCCTTACCCCTTTCCTCGAATATCCAATAAATTGCAAATCACCTGTCACATGTTGAATTTAAAGTAACAGCCACAGTTACTACTAAATGGAAAGAAGAATGTTTATTATAGTCCAGATACTCTCCCTTTTATGCTGAGTTGTAATTACCCCACAATATATATTGTGAATGAGGGACCACTACATTTTCTTCTCTACATGAAACTGTTTCCACTAGAATTTCATACAATGAAATAAAAATATTGTGGCCAGGCTTATATGACAGGTTGCATTTATCTTGAAACAAATAACTGAATTTTAAAAAAACATTGTAGAAGGGTTGGATTTTTCTCTACAGATAAATTTTAAATATAGGCAAGGGAGGTAAGAGTACAAATTCTTGCCAGCTTCCCACGTGTGCTATCTTCCATTACAGGGATGGCTCTCAGTAAAGTGTTCTTCACTTTACTTCTCTGAAAGCTCACAAAAGCATTATTTAAAATAGGTATTTCTCTTTGTAATCCAAGCAGAGAGGGCAAAACCAGTCTTTGGCTCAGTCTAGCTGGCTGAGATCAACCCCAGACAGAATAAACATGATTTACCCCAATTAGCCATGGTTAGAATAGAGCTACAGGATGTGTGACTTGGCAGGTGTAACAGTCAGGGAATGAACTCAAGCAGTGTGGTTTCAAGTATGTCCCTCAAAGTTAAGATACAGCCAAAGAGTGTGAGTTTGTTTCTGGTCCTAAATAATATCTTTAAGTTATTTTTTTCTGCTTAGTCCTAGTTTATGTTCTAGAAACAGGAGAAACGTACTTGCCAACTGGGAATGTGAAATACAAGGCAAGTTCTATAAAGGGTTGGTATAATGCATGCTACTTCGAACAATTGTGAACTAGTCACAGAATTGTGTAGTCTGTAGCCTTTTGAGAGTAGAACTTGAAGCAGCATTGAAAGAGCGGGGTGGTGATGGGTACCTTTGAAATATGTGGAGAAATATATATAAACCCCACAGCACCTTTGACTAAAGGTACATATCAACAACTAAAACACCTCCAAACACAGAGGCATGATTCAGAAACATAATGCCGTTAACTTGGAGACCAGAGAATATTTATTTTCCCCTCTTAGAAATTACTGACGAGTTCTGCAAAATGCATTTGATGGTGTGTGTGTCTGCAAAAGGCAAACCAGGCTGAAAGAGGAATCGGAGACATGAACAAAACTTTCCCAGGTAGCTGCAACATTCATTGTTTAACTTCAGCAGAGGGATCCACCTTAAGAAAGGTCCAAGGAGCGAGATGGAAACCAAATACAGTCAAAGGAAGTTGGGGATGTGGGTGTCAGCTTGTCAGTAATCTGACAGCTATGGTAACTACCCTCTAATCCAGCGGCTCCAGCCATGCTCTCGGCTGACACCACAAGGACTGACTGACAGCTGAAGAGCGGGCACTTTTTACAGGCAAAAGTGACATCCAGTCTATTAAGGCTGACAAGCACAAAGCAGAGATTTGCCCTGAACGGTTTGGTACTGAAGCCTAGTAAAGGGGTTATTTGAAAGGTCTTAGAGAAAGTGTCAGACTCAAGCTCAGATGATAACAATATTGTAATCATAGCACTGGACAATGAAGTGCTATGATTGCCCATACAGGCCAGGAAGATTGCATGTGGATATTGAGCTCCAGAAGCCGGTTTACAGCAGCAGGTTCTCAAAAGCAAACATGCAACAGCTCTAATACCTCTCTTTGTCAGATTCTGAAGGGTATTTTTTTCAATCTGTAATAATCTACTCATGCCTTTGTTATTTTGGCTCTGGTGTCTAAGGAAAAAAATTAGCAGTAGGAGCAATTACTGCAGACCCCAGTAGAAGATACAAATGATGAAACAGTGTTACACTCAATCTGTAGTTTGTAGGTTGAAACAAGATGTGCAAACTAGTGTTCTTAGTGTTGAAAAATACAGTAATAACGGAAATAGCTGTATCTTAGTCCAAATGTTAAGTTTCAATTCAGAAGAAATAGACAAATCTGGGTCTGATACTGCAATATGAAGTCATACATAGATATGCTGGACAAAATGAGGCTAATAAGTATATATAAAAAGATTGAGCATTATGTACTAGCTAAGAAGCTGACTGGTATCGTGGGGCTTCAGAAGGTATTACAAACATGAGATCTTTCATTATATCAGGATCTGAATATGCTGTTGAGTAACACTAAAATCAAATGTGTTCATTTTTCAGCAAAGCTCTTACTTTTCTGGTTTGTTTTTCTTGGTTTTCATACTAGAATACGGCATTTAATCAAATGAAGTGAGATTTTTTTTTTTTGACACAGAAGCTTAATTTTGAAAGCAGCTCCCTCCCAATCACTGATCTCCCTAGTAATATTCTTCAGATCCCTCATCTAGCACCCACAGCAATGTTTTAGGCTGGCTTTACAAGCGGGAGCGGCACTATGCAACAGTTAAGTCATCCTGTACCACCTACTGATTCTTAGGAAAGATAATTAAAAATTTATATAATTATTTTCCCAATATCAAAGTGATCCTGCAGCCAGTTCATTTTTTCTCCAAGTACTTTCAGGAAGTTGAGCCTTCTTTCTATTAGATTAGTCTGTGTAGCTCCACTCTATTAACTGGATCTAGTCTAATGGAGATAAGACTTAGTTTTATGTCTCTTCTGCTTCTGACTTTTTTGGGGAATAGAAGTTTACAAACCAAGATTAACCAGATCAGGTTTAAAGGCAGCTCAGATTCTAATTGCCAAGAAACAAGAATGGCCAAATCATGGTCACTGCCTGGAGAACAAGGAGTTTACAGGAAAAAGCTGTTAAAAACTGCATGTGGTTTGATTGCCAGTGGGTGAACAGTCAAGGCTGGAGTAATTTCCATCCATTGCTACTGGTTTTCAAAATCTTGCCTCGAAAGCAGTGCCATGTGCTAAGACGAAGTATTGTAACAGCAGTGTAACTGCTTCCATTATTCAGAATGCCAAAGAACTAATGTGACATGTGTCTAGTTGGCACAGATTTGTATTTGTGCATAGAACCTGTAGTTGGGACTTGAAAAACTGGAGAACAACCACCAAAAGAAAGATCACATCAGGTACAGACAGACTACCAAAAGTGACAAAATTTTGACACTGAAAATCAGGAAAGGTACCTCCTCTGTGTGGCTCAATTTAAACAGCTTAGAATACGGTGGGTTCAAACTTTACACATGAATCTGCATCAAGATATGTCCTTATCCAGCTTAGGCTTCTCTGAGGTTGGTGTGATGATGCATCATGCCATGCTGCACAGTGAGATTTCCTTCTAGATGACTAGAAAAAAATGCAGCAGTACTACAGCCTAGGGTGACTGCTGAAAACTGGATCATCCTTGCTTTACAGCTACTGTTCTTTGGTGGACTTAGATTAATGGTGTCTTACTGCCTCGTTTTGCAGACAATAAGGTTTTTGGTTTGTTTGTGTTTAGTATACAAAGTGTTAGATTGAGAAGGTATATGTCCTGGTTTCAGCTGGGATAGAGTTAATCTTCCTCCCATTTTCCTCCATTAGCTGCTGTGTTTTGGATTTAGTACGAGAAGAATGTTGATAACACTGAAGTTTTCAGTTGTTACTAAGAAATTCAGGACTTTTTCCAGTTTCTCATAGTCAGCTAATGAGCAGGTGTGCAGGAGCTGCGAGGGAGCACAGCCAGACAGCTAACCTGGCCAATGGAACTATTCCGTACCATAAACGTCATGATCTGCTTATGAATGGAGTTGGCTGGGGGGCAACAGGCTAAGGGCTCTTTCGTTTTCTGGGAGTTCAAATCCTCTCTTGTCTGGGAGCTCGAACTTTTCTGGGAGTTTGGCCTTTTCCAGGAATTTCATGAAATTTGCGAAAATCTGATGGGTCTGTGATCTCTGCTTGGGGACCGCCTGCAGATTGGTCATCAGGTGGTGAGAAAAATTGTATTGTATATAGTTTGGTTTGTATATTCATTATTATTATAATTGTTAGTATTAGTATTTACTTTGTTGCCTTATTAAACTGTCTTTATCTCAGCCCGCAAGTTTCCCCTTTTGTCCATTTTCTCCTCCACATCCCACTGGGGGCGGAGGGGTGAGCGAGTGGCTGTCTAGTGCTGAGTTGCCAGCTGCTGGGTTAAACTACGACAGCATGCCTAAAAGCTTTCTTGAAGAAATGGCAGTCTGACCTCTAACTCTTTCTCTTTTTACCTATTCTCATTTTGTTCTTTTCCTACTATGTGTGACAGTGCCTTTGTAGCACATTTCATCAGGATCCCAGCTAAATTTTGAAACAATTAAGATACCATAGGGTGCAGCAGCAAAGCCCCTACCAGTGGTGGAATCATTTTTTTTTGAAGATGGGGTCATAATTTCAGGCTTTGCTCCAGGCGTGTGGAAGGGCTGGTACCAGTAACTGATGGTAGGAGCGGGTACAGCTTTCGGCTGAGAAGCCAAGGCAGACCAAATGTGAGCTTGGCCAGTCATGCCCAGCCCGATATGCTGCAGACTGCACAGACAGATGTGTTACACAGGATGGCTTAATGAGATATTTAGGTCCTGGATGAGCTTTGGACTTCATTGTGAACTGACAACGTTGTGACTTCTTTGCTGAAGTCCTTTATGCTAGCATGAAATTTCAAAAGAAATTCTGCTCTGAGCTGTACAAATAACTGTTTTTGTTCCTCCATGTGTTCTGGATTGCTTGAGCATTTAGGTGACAGGTTCCAAGTGTTTGAGCTGGTAAGACCAATGAGTAAAATTGAGTCTCTGAGTGAACATATACTGCGTGAATGTTGAAACCCACTGTTTTCAAAGACAGCCCTATCAGTCAACAGGAAATAACTGAAAATTATATGAATACATTGAATGTAGTTACTTATCCTATAAAATATACAGCATACTTGCGCATGTTTGTTCTACTAATACATACATATATGCAGTGCTTTGTGGTTTGATCCTTTGTTTTAGGGTGGTTTTTGTTTTTATTTTTTTGTAAGCTAGGGTTTGCCTTTATTTCCTTGCTGAAATTCCCTTTTTCTGATTCCATGTATTGAGAAAAAATCATGTGCACTTCTGCAAAAATATTTCTTTGATCTGTTTAGTGTTTTATTTGAACAACAGTTTAATGCTATTTTCTCCGTAAACTAGATTTTACTAAGGGCAACCAAACCTACATGGAGATTTTATATTTCTAGAAGCAGGACACGAATATAGCATTTTTGGCAAGAGTTCAGCAGAAAGAATTACCTGAAAGTTGGTGCCAATGTAGTCGTGTATTTGCTGTTCTAAACTAAAAACCCACTCACTTACTGTATAGTAGTCATCTGTCATTTACAGAATGACACATCCAATTTAAAACCGCTATGAAACAAAATGTTTAATCAGAATTTCAGGAATACTTGCTAACCATGTATCTTGAAGGCCCAACTACTTCAATATTACAGTGCAATTCGTCTGACAAGTGGTGCAGAGGACGTACAAGTGCAAGTCAGCATCACCTTGGGCACATTACTTTATTTGTCCTTTCTCCCAATTTTCCAGTCTGTGGAATGGGAAATAGAGATATTTTCCCGTACATAGGAAAGGTATTGACAAGAGACAAGGTTCAGGTGGGTTGTTTATACCTCAGACTTCCACTAAGTTTTTGTTACACGTACTTGCCAAAGGTATTGGACAATATTGTAGATTTTTTTAGATTATTGTGAAACTTCTTTTATGGTGGTGGAATTATGTGACTTGGTGGGATCTGATAGGGCAGGAAGTCTGTTTTAGTTGTGTGTTGCTAGGACACAACTACAAGATATGAGCACACATCACTGAAATACAAACTTTAGTGATAAAAATCTTCGCAGAAGTTTTATACAGAGGCTGGCTCCATCTGGGTCATCAAACTATGTCCCTTTGTACATTAATGTTGCTAGATATTTTACTCATGTATTGTGCTTGGTTTGTATTAGTTAATAATATTATCACTGTAAATTCCTAAGTTACAAGTTACCCTGCATAAATATACAAAGCAAAAGAAAACCCCTTCCCTGAGGAGCTCAGCTTAAGCAGATGAGACAGATGGAGATGTGAAATGATTCACCCAGGATCACTGCAGAAACAGGAGGTCAGTCACAGACGAAGATCTTCGAACTCCAGGCGGACCCAGGGAATTCAGCTACCCCGGTTCCTCCGGGCTTCTCCTTGGAGTGATGCTCTCCTTCAGGCATTGTCCCGTTTATGTTCTTTCACTTCTCCAGAAAGAGTATCTAATGTGCTGTGGATATAAAGTTTTAAATATGAGCTTATTTTGGGAAAATAGAAATGCCTGATGATGAAAAACAGAAGTTGGTTGCAGTATATCCTGGGTGTGTTTCAGAATAATGAGCTCCGACAATGCTGTAAGCTGTTTAAATCGTGCACAGAGACAAAAGAAATGTGAATCTTTATTAGCATCTTTGCTTTATTATGCTTTAGTATTTCCTGTTAACAGTTGATTTTTAAATATGGTAAGTGAATCCATTTTCCACACAGTAGTTGTGGAAAGCCTTGCAGATTTAAAAGAAAACAATCAAACAAAAAAAGATAAAGAGAGAATGACCTCTGAAGACCTGAAAAGAGAAAAACTGGATAATAAACGTTCAATCAGTCTGAGGTATTTTGTAAATCAGACCACTTTTATTTGGATATGCTATTGTTTAACAGCCAGTTTAAATTGGGACCAGCATCCCGATTCTGGACAATATGGCTTTTATTGGAAGTCCCTGCCACTTTTAAACATCTTTAATACATTTTAAAAATAGAACTGTAAAAACCAGTAACCAGACTTCAAAGTGAAGACATGTTGTGCCAGAATTACGAAGCTGGTGCCGATTTTCGCTGGCTGTAAAGGCTTGGGAGCGCCCTGTGGCCCGTCCTGCGGTGATGGACACTGGAGACGCAGGCGGCTGCCACGGGAGGAAGGGGAGCCCCGTCCTCCAGCCTCTGCCGCCCACCCATGCCATGGGGCCCCAGCAGTGGGGCCTGGCCTTCGGGAGGGCATCAGGGTCTTGGGGAGTGGAAAAGCGGCGTGTTAATGGCAGACTGGGACGGCAAGGGTCTTTTGTCTGGTTTTGGTGGCTCGCAGCAGCGTATTGTCTAGGGGAAACTGAGGGCCACCTGTATGCACTGCTCTGCCTAAGAGCTGTTCTGTCAGAGCATGCTTGTTCTACACCAACCATTTAAAAAGAAATGAGCCCAAAAAAGGTTTCGAGCATCTTTACATATTGCTCCAGAGTGGGTGGGAGAAGAGTCTGTAAAAGTGGTATAGCAGTTATCTGTATGACGGTGCTGGGAGAAATAGCGGGGGGGGGGGGGGGGGGGAGAAAACACCTCATTTTTTTTTAATATCTGTGCTTAATAG